>Ga0208179_1000290_pt1 | contig 36160 bp, 44 predicted proteins | sample Malvired_Geostar_FD_184238 | JGI IMG/M metagenome (GOLD analysis project Ga0208179, IMG submission 184238) | Marine viral communities from the Global Malaspina Expedition - Malaspina viral metaG DeepMed_Geostar (SPAdes) (version 2) | ecosystem: Environmental > Aquatic > Marine > Oceanic | place... | reverse complement strand
TTTATAGAAGAGGCGAAGTGATGGGGACAAACGATAGGGTTTTGAAGAGATTAGAAAAGCTCATAGAGGAAGATCGGGAGCGACGCGTCCTCGCTGCTGAACATGCCAGTCATACGATTGACTCTGATGAAGACGAGATCAATGAGTGTGAATCCTGCATTGCTCTTGGGTGGGCTGATCCTGTTTGGAATGGCGAACCATACGCTTACTGCGGATGTGAAGAACCGGATTGCCCCGACGACCATGCACCGTACATGGATATCAAAGGGAAGGGCTGATTGCATTCCTGTTATATAGGAGGAGCAACACAATGACTAAGGAACAGGTAGAGGTACGGATCGGCAAGCTTGAGACTGCCATAGCCAAGCAGGATTTCTCAATGAATATGTTCTGCATGCTAGCAGGAGAGTGGCAGGGGCTGAAGCGGACTCTCGGGCAAACTGAAGAGGGAGCATGGGCAATGCTCTGGAGACTAAGAGGGATATAGCTAGACCCCACCTGAGACCGATTGACCGGAGTCAATCGGTCCGAGGTGGATTCTATCCACCAACATCTTATATATAAGGAGCAACACAATGAGCATCGAACTAAAGCCACTGATAACAGGGAAAGGAAACGTCATTGCCGCAATGCGATCGGGGGCAAGATTCAAATGTGGCGGGTTTGCCAACAACAACCAGATGATCTTTTCAGACGGATCAAGTTGGAGGGTTCATGGCCGAACCGCGGATGCGGTGGTGGCAAGTGGGTTAGTACGAGCGAAGGATGGGACAAGTCCGTGGAGTCCAATGTCTACAGAGTATGTATTAAAGGTTGACAATGCCGAATGGTAAGAGTTACTATGTATCGGCGACACATATAGGAAGTTCAAATTTAAGGAGGCATACATGGATAATCGGAAACTTTTGAATGTCGAAGTGGAGGAAAAGGTACGGCTCAAGTTTGCAGAAGCGTATCCAGTAATGGCATCAGGTTTAACCAGACTCATCAGCGATTTGGATGACATGGTTGAGAAGCACCACGAATGGGTTCATATCATGGAGAACTCGGTACGTTCCCCGTATTGGTTTTCACAGTTCGCCGAAACCGAAAACGCGTGGAGATTCTATGCAGCCACGCTCTACAAGGCGATCAGAAACTCCGATTTTCCAGAGGGCATCAAAATGCCATACCGGGGCAACTGCTGCGAGGAGGAATCAAGACAACAGAGACCCCCCTTTAAGGGGGGGGTCTCTGTGTGTCCTGAGTGTGAGCACCCACTGGGAGAGTTCCAAGTCTGTTTTAATTGCCAAGCACAAGATTATGAGGAGGGGATGTAGGTGGAGGGATTAGTCCCTCCTCCGGGTGGTGGTCTGTGAGGGGGCAGGCCATCCCCCGGAGGTGTGACTAGCACCAACTCTATATCTATAGAAGGAGGCACAGCTTATGGAGAATCGGAGGACCATGACTCTTGTAGGGAGGGAGGTTACCAAAGGATCTGTTCGCGTCAGGACACTGGTCTGGCAGCGTGACCCTACCGAAAAGGTTGGGGAGGGAACCGCTGCGGAGATTGCTGAACTGATGCGGCTGTTGGAGGGCAATAGATAATGTCGTTCGACTGCCCTAGTTGCGGGACCACCTACTACTCGGTCACTGAAGCCAGTGACTATTTGCAGGTCACTCCTCCAACCGTGAATCGGTGGAGGCGTGACGGCTGGCTGGAGCCAGCGTTCTCAATGGGGACCTTTGGATATGCTTATACAAAGGACCAGTTGGATCAGGCCCTGTGGGATACAGGAAACTCTCGGAAACTTTTGAATGTTGAAGTGGAGGAAAAGGTATGGCTGAGGTGAAGCAGACGTTTAACACTACGGGACAGGTCCTCGGGCTTGACCCGTTTAACCAGAACCAAGAGACATTGGCGTGGAGGCCAGCACGGCTGCGCCTTAATGTTGATGGGGAGGTTCTGTTCGCGAAGCTCTGGCCCAAGTCAAAGCAGGAGCCGTCTACGCTTCCCGATTGGATGGCAAACGTAGACCTTGATACCTTTACTGGGAAGTATGTGAAGGTCAAGTTGTCTGTAGACAAGGATAACTTTAATAAGCATACGCTCTACAATCTCCTGATCATTACACCGGAGGTGTACTGGGAGGGGAAGGGTTACCCTACTACAGCAAATGGAGAGGCCCCGGAAGGGGAGGCTCCGGAAGGGGAGGCTCCAAAGCCGCTGCCCTCCATGCCCCCAACAAGAATGGAGGTCGGGATGGCAAAAGGGAATGCCATCTCCGCGATCACCGCCCTGATTGCAGCATACGTCTCCAAGACAGGGAAGCTCCCACGGTTGGAGTTTATCCAAGCCGCGGCCGGACTGATCAACTCCGGATCTGAGGCCATCATTTCGGGAAGGCTTGCCGTTGAGGAAGAAAAGCGGATTGCCGAGGCGGGCGGACTCGCTTCAGTGGAGGATGAAGACGGGTCTATCCCCGAATCATTTGGTTCGATTGATCTTGGAGGGCCACAATGATGGCCCAAGAATCCCCGTATATCTATATGATGGCCCCAAAGCGCAGACTTTGGGGCCATCAATGTAATATTTCCCGGTGCCTATCGTTTCATAGGCCGCAAATCGAACGCCGTTTTCTACATAGGGGATAAATAATGAGTGGTGACAGCGCGCTCTGGTATTCCCTTTCGCGGATCCCACTCCCGATTGAGACCTATGGGGAGTGCAAGAGGTTTGCGGCATGCCGGACACATATGGACGTTCTTGGGGACGGGTATTGCCAGTCCTGTTACGACAAAGGAGCAGGGAATATAAGTATACCAAAGAAAAAGAAACGGAAAGCAGGAGGACAACATGTTAGAAAAGATTCACCCTGATCAGATACCGCACCATGAGCCGAAACGGGAGTCGGGATACCCAAGCCAACTGGATAGTAGTGAAGCAGAAATGGTATGGCAACTCCAAGAAGGGGAAGCATTAAAGTTTCCTTGCCGATGGAAGCACGGGAAAAAGGATCGGAGAACAGAAATTGCCTGCAATGGGATACCAAGTTTCCATGCACTAGGGAAGCGGCTTGATGCAATGGACTACGCCAAGAATCCGAATGCACCGCGGTTCCCGAAGCACCGATTCTATACCATTTGCCTTGACGGGATCTTTTATCTTCTGAGGAATACGAGGCTGGGCAAGCCACAGCCTGCTATATCTGCCAAGCCTGTGCTTGTTAAAACATCTGATGCTTCTCCGGAGGATATCGCTCGGCGCATTGCAAAGGTTGGAGTTGCATTGCATGAATCAGGGATTGATAACAGGAGCCTGAACGCCCTGCTGAATCATGGGATTACCACGGTCCCACAGCTTATTATGCTGAGTGATTACGACCTGTTGCAGATGCGAGGGTTTGGCATTGGATCACTTGAGGATGTTAAGTATATGCTGCAAAAGCGGTATGGCATCTCGCAGTTGAATAACGATACCAATGCTGCGCGCAAGGCACTGAAGGCCGCTGGTGTCATGCCGTCCCATTCCTACCGCGGTAAAGAGCGGAAGGTTATTCAGAGGCATGCTGCTGCACGAGCACGTTTCGATGCTACCTTTTTGCGGAGAAAGATGAATCAACTTTTCAGGCGGAAGCAGAAACGTAATGAGGTGGGTAATGGATAGGCGTGAATACGAGGACCGCTATGGAGAAGAAGTGGGGACTTGTAATATCCATAAGGTTCAGGTAGTAGATAGAAGCTGCCCCCAATGCGAAGACGAGGAGCACGAGTGTCAGTTCCACAGTGCGTGTTGTGATGCTCCCCCGGCAGCGGGGATGTATGAGACAGGCAGATGTGGCCGATGCGGTGACCCCACTGGGTTTGACTGTGGGTGCGGGGAGCCAGAGGAACGGGGCAATACGATACGCGGGGTGAAGGAATGAATGTCACGCAACTAGTTGCCTTCGCGGTATTGCTGCGGGAGATTGAAAATAGAGCACCTCGGTATGTAATGGAAAAGTGGGCAACCGTTAATGCGTTAGGCGAACGGCCAGAAACTTGCCTCGATCCCGAGGGCCGACAGATTTTCGACGCATGGATAAAAACTTGGGGAGATCATCTGGAGGTGAAGGGATGAGTGAATGTTTGTTTGACTTTCCCCACGCATCAGTCTGGTGCCCCTCCTGCTATGATGCAGAGATTCAGAACCGTATATCTGTGGAGATGAAACGAGCCAATGACCTCAAGGAACGGGAGATTGATTCACTCTCCGGAATAACATGGGGAGACCAGAAACCACGGGTGGTAACACAGAATGTTTTACCCCCACAGAAATCGCAGCCATCTTGGCGGGGAGGAATACGCGTTGAACCAACACGAGGAAACTAATCTATACGAGTTTGAGATCAGTGGGAGATACGGTATCTATTATATAGACTGGCCCAACCTGCGGATCAGGGGGAAGGTGGAGCGGATCAGGGAGCATACAGACCACGAGGTAAAGGGCGAAGTCATGATTACCTCTGAGCGTCCTGAGAGTGCGGGTCACCTGCGACAAGGGCGGCTAAACCTTACATCTCCTGCAAGCAGGCGAACACTGGCAGCATCACTGGCTCGCCGTGAAGCGTTCGTTGACTGGGATATGGTCCTTGAACAACTCTGTGTCTCTGTGCTGCGGGAGTTTCGCGCAGGGATACCGGAGTCATTGCTTGACGGGAACGCCGGAGTTGAGGAGGGGCCACGCTACCTGATTGATCCGATGCTGGTACAGGATGAGGTCAACATTATCTATGGGAAAGGGTCTTCTGGGAAGAGCTACTTTGCTCAGTACCTGAGCGTCCTTGCCGATGCAGGGCTGAGTGCGGGTGGGCTATGCGTAGAGCCATCGAAGGTCCTGTACCTTGACTGGGAAACTACAAGGCGGGAGATCAATTCCCGGGTAAGCTACCTGCGGAGAGGGCTTGGCATAGAAGGGGTATGCGGCATCTGGTATAAGCGGATGACCGCTGCACTACATACCGATTTGGAGACGGTCAAGGATCTCGTCGTACAGAAAGGGATCTCTCTGGTTGTTGTTGACTCCCTTGCAAGTGCGCTTGGTGGGGAACCGGAGAGTGCTGCGGTCTGCCTGAATATGTTCAATGCACTCCGCGAACTTGAGGTCACATCACTGTGTATCCACCACGTTAACAAGCAAACGACTGCCCCAAAGGAGGCGCAACTCTTTGGGTCTAACTATATATATAACTCAGCGCGGAACCTTTTCCAGTTGCATGCTGACATTGTTCCACAGAGCAGGGCCATGACGATCGGAGTCTACCATGTGAAGATGAACAACGGGCCGATGATCGCGGACATGGGGTATGAGCTTGCCTTTGGAGAAGGGACGGTTACCCTTGAGCGGCGCGACGTGAAGGATAACCCTGAGCTAGAGCAACACCAGCGGAATGTCGATCGGCTCGACAATGCACTCAGGGACGGACCGCTGACAGTGGGAGATCTTGTGGATAAGCTGGGGAAGAGTGAGAGTCAGATCAGGAACCTGCTTTCACAGTACAACCAGAAATTCTTCAAGCTCCCCACCAAGGTGAACGGACTCGATCGGTATGCCAGAGCCATGCAGATTGACATTGATGAGTGGGTGAACCCATGAAGCTCAATGAAGATATGCTCCGCAAGTTTGAGTTGGGAATCCGCATGATCGAAACGGCCTATAGTAATAACTTGAAACTTGGTCGCCGTGAGGGGCGGCTGCATATTACTGCCGGGAACAAAGACATTGACCGTGAGCAGGCCGGACTCGTGGCAAAGATCCTGCAGAGAAACAGCGATGCCGTGCAGAGCATCGCCTGTGATCAGGACCAGATACGTGTGGTGCTTGCCGAAACACAGGCAGCGATGGCAGTGACATACGAGTGGCTGATGGAGAACCTTGACCTGTGGGACAGGCTGCAAAAGGTGTACAGGAAAATCTATACTGAAGATACGGCATGTATCAGGGGAGACAAGGGGTGTCTGAGTGACGCTATCGCTGTCTGCGCTGCATGCTCAGGAGGAAGTAATGCCTCGTAGAAAATTCTATTACGGTGATGTTGGAACGGTGAATGAGATAAGCGGATCCATTCATGCCGGACACGACGTGCATATTATTGGCACCACGCTCAGGCTCCGGAAGGGAGATGCGGGAGATGAGGGAGATCGGATGCAGTACGGCGCGAAGTATCGGGTGAATTGTGAGTGTGGGTCTCACCTAAGGTTTGACTCATGGAAGCTGGACTTTGTTGATACCCCGCTGGACTTTGTTCCCGATCGGCAGAGAGCCTGCATGAAACACTTCATCCGCAGCATTGGCGGAGAGCCGATGAAAGAAAGAGAGGCTCTCTGCAATCAGGTAGAAGCAAGCCTTGATATCCTCTCTGAATATCATGCTGGAAGCATGTTGGATCGCGCACGGGATATCATCAGGCGGAGGTTTGGTCTGACTGAGGGAGGGAGAAGGGAAACGCTTCAGTCTATTGCCAATTCCTACGGGCTGACCCGGGAGAGGATCCGGCAGATATCCGCAAAGGCGCTTCGAATACTCGGAGGGGATACTGCGAACAGGCACCAGTATGGTGATGTATATTTCTATCCCCAAGCATATGAATATCAATGATCATCATGCTTGGTCAGTTGCCTGACGCGCGACTGAACCCCAACAAGAGGCTGCATCGCAGCGTGGTGTGGAGGGCAAGACGCGAGGCCCGTGAACAGGCTGGGTGGCTGGCTCTGGCAGCCGGGGTTCCCACTCAGCCACTCCGGAAGGCGCACATCACCATCACCTTTGTAGCAGGGGACGGGGTCAGGAGAGATATCGACAACCTGTTCGCCTCAATGAAGGGGTATATCGACGGCATTGTGGATGCAGGGGTTATCGCAGATGACTCCGCATTGAATGTGAGCTACACCATCCGCTATGAGCGAAGGGAAAAGGCAAATACTATTATCGAAATTGAGGAGATAGGATGAATCCCCCTATTGATAATCTTGCCTTTGAGCGGTGGTTTGCCTCTCAAATTCCTAGCAGGGAGGAGAAGTTCCGAATGTTCTGCCTCTGCCAAGGAACCCATGTTGGGTGTAGCGCAATCACCGGAGTGGGCAGTGGTTCTAGAGCAGCCATTCTGTTGTTTTTTAAGGGGTACTCAGTAGACCCTTACTGTGGACGAGGGGGCAACCAGATGATGGAGGGCGGAGTATTCAAGGGAAGGGGATACTGTTGGCAGCATTATCCTCTCTACGCCATCTGTGATACATGCTTGGATTATACCCCTCATAAACGGGGCGGGTATGTCTCTCTTGGCAGACACGCACAACTGGCCAATGTATGGGAGCGTCACCCACAACACCGGAAATACCATACCGAACGTGGCCAACTCATGCTTGGCCCTCCTCCCGAACAATCACTATGGGCTGAAAGACTTATCGCGTCTGGAGAATGGCTTTTCCAGAAATCACTATGGCTCTGCGCTCAATGCAGGGATGCTTTCGCCGAGCGTATGCAAAGAGGGAATAAGAAATTGCGTAAGGCTCTGGTCAAAGAAGCACAAGCATTGATCGAAGGGAGACAGACGCTGACCGAGATAAAGCGTCTCTTGAAGGAGAAGAAAAAAGGTGTGACTGTAGAGAATATGCAGGGATATTCTTGAAGGGAAGCACTCCTCGCGCACACAGGGCAACAGCGCAGAAACCTATCAAACAGGCGAAAGCACTGGGAAAAGGAAGGAAGAAACATAGATGAGTACGAAAGTATCTAAGGTGCAACCAGCGCGGAGTTTAGCCTTGGCAAAGCAAGGCATTGAGACTGGCGTGGACTTTGCAAGAGTCATGTCAGCGTTAATGAGTGATGTGATAGAGGGCGCAGTAACGCCTGATATCGCAAACGCTACCTGTAATGCAGGCGGCAAGCTCCTCAAGGTGGTGGAGATGCAGTACAAGTTTGCCCCACCGAAGCTCGGAGAACAGCCGAGGTTGTTCCTCGCTCCTCCATTAGAGGACGTCGAGTAGTTTAGCGTTAAGCCCCGCCCTGCCGGGGCTTAATCTACTGTGGCTCTGGGCCTAGAAACACTATAGGCTCCTGTGTAAAGCAGGAGCCTATAGTGTTTAGTGGAGGTGATCAGACGAGGGTAGCGTCTGTCACTCAAAGGAGACAACACTTCCGCATTATACCACGAGTGTCAAAGCAGGTTATTTCTTTGGTGGCTGTGGATCAGGAGCACGGAGGATCTTCAAGGTCCCTCCTAGCTTTGCCCACTCACCCACTGTCACCCGTGACCCACCTGACCCGCTAGGGTCAAACATCTGGAGAGCATACTTCAGTGCAGCATTCCGCTCCTCTGCTGTATCAAGGGCAGAGAAGATCCTCAGCCCTAGCTCAACCATATTCCGCTTGTCCTCTGGTAGAAACTTCAACATCCAGTTCATCCTATTCCTCCTGCTGCATTATTATTACTGCGTCATGTTTACGATACCCGGCACGGCCATGCTAACCTCAACATTCCCCTCGTTCACAAATGACTTATAAATTACGCTGTTAGCGATAGTGAACGCTTTGGTTGCTAAATTCGAATCACCGCCGATTTCCCCATAACTTATGATCATAGTACCTGCCTTAACGCGGTCGATAAGGCAGCCTCCAGAACGACTGTATACGTTAGATATGCGGAGATGGTCAATCTTCCCGCTGACTCCTGATGTCGCGCTGGTAATCTTAAGCATGTCATAATATCCAGATTGGGTTTTCATATCGTCAGCCCGATTGCCCCCGTTAATTCCTCGGTCTCTAGGGGTCCCAGCAACTGGAGCCAAAGACTGCCCGTCACTTGCCATTGACTTGACCACCAATTTGTTTACTTGCGAATTCGTTATGGTAAGGGTCTCGCACCGCCAGCGGTCTGCCTCTAGCGTCCCTACCTCGAGGTAGGTTTCCGTAAATGCTGGGTTTGTAACGGCAGGCATCCCCCCAATATGAATCACGTTAGTCTGTCCGCTTGGCAGGGTTGAACCAGTGTAAGAATTCAGGCTGATGTCGGTAATTTCCACCAAGCCGACACTTGTTGCCCCAAGGTCGAGGCGCAAGGTATTGAATTTTTCTTCATAGAAGACAGGCTCATCTGAAGGGGCGAGGTAAATCCCGGGTGATCCATTAGAAAAACTTTTACTTTCTGTAATTTCGTTAACAGCAATTCCTGTGCCTACTGTTGATCCAGCAAAGAGGAGTGTCATCGCCATCTGTGGGGAGAAGCCAAGAGATCGAAGAAGGCTATAAGGCGACTTAAGAATGTTGAACGCGGCTTTCCATTTGGCTGATTCATTCTGAAGATGCTCCACCTTTGCAAGAAACCAGTTCCGAAACCTCACAATAGCCCGATAGAATGTGACCGGGGAACCGAACACCCCTCTGGGAGCATGGACTCTCCCCGTCAGGAACTTGCGGTAGATATATCTCGGGGGGATTAGCAGGATCCTCCGCATGAGGAGTATCCCTAATGCCACCACCCCACCGGAGACGATCATGCCGTTCATGCCAGTGTTCGCTACCGGGATGACGATCGCTTCAACCATCACCCCGCCGAGGTTCGCCATCCTGAACAGCAACATCCCATACGTTGTGGCAGCGAGGCCGAACACCCCTATCGGAACGGCAAGAAACCCAAGCAAAAACTCCAGCCCCTTCAGTCCGTTAATCAGGGTCTGTTTTGTTCCCGTGATCCTTGGTCTGGGCATATGAAGACGTTTCATTATTCAGCCTCCAGTATCTTCAGTGATACTCCCCCAAGAAATCCAAATACCGATCCAATAACACCAGTAACAATCTCCACCGCTTCCATTTTCATTCCAACCCATGTGCCGAATATCCCGAAAAATGTGCCACAGGCAATAGCAAGGAAGATTTGCGGGCGCACCTTACCGATCATTATCTGTATCCTCCATACGTCCTGCGTTCACCACTTGGTAACGATTCCCCAAGGGCTTTTAGCGCGTCCCCAAACCCCGAGTGGTCGGACATTATTGTCCGCATCTCGTTATCAATGATGGCTTGTGTCGTTGAGATTTCTTCAAGGGTTTCACCCATCTCCTCAATCGTCTCTTCCATTGCGGCAACCGTATGCTGCAACTCAGACACCGCACTATCCTGACCTGACATATACCAGATCACGCCAAATCCTTGCGCGAGGATGATGCCTATCACGGCAATCGGCAACTTGATGTTTGCTACATTCATTGTTCGCCCACCCATTCCTCGATAGGCTCGTGTCCATTGGATCGTCCCTCTGCCATTAGTGCCCCCTCATAATCCATCTGTGTAGCATTTAATGCTTCCATTTCCTGTACTGCGAACATCGGGGGGTGCGCGGTCAATATCGGTATTGCTTCCACCGGGAGTAGTCCCGCCTGTATGGCAGCGGTCAGTGTCACTGGGTTATTCATGGCGTGGAGAATCGTTGCAGGTGTTGGCCTGCCATGCGAGATAATCTCTGACTGCATCTCCCTGAGCGTCTGAACGGTGAAATCATAGGCCGCATTGGCCTCGAACATCTCTTCATCAGTATAGCCTTCAATGCGTGTAGGCTCCGCCATCTCGTAACACTCGGCTAACAGCCTGTTGAGTATCTTAATCTCCTGTCGATTGAGTTCGTAGGCTTCATCGACAACAACCATGTGGGATGTGGACTCTACAATCTTTGCCTGTAAACGCATCTGCTCATGCTCAGGCGCACCTGTTGTCTTGAGATAGGCCATCTCTGCAAGAAGGGCATCGTGACCAAGGTGGGCGCACTCTTCCAATGCGACGGCGCGAACCCGTCCTTCAAGAAAGCCCTTGAGTATCTTGATCCTTTCCCAAGGGGTACATCCCATTACTTGGTACTTATAGTTAAACTCTGAATTAAACTTACTCGGCATGTGGCTCCTTACTTACCCTGAGTACGCGACCCATGCTTCCCTGTCTTCATCCCACAGATAGGGCTGATTCGTATCTGGTGGATTGCTTGGCGGCACGTAAGAAACAGCAGCCTCATTCCACTGCCATGAGGCAGGATGCGTTGCATTGATCGCAAGGGTTCTCCTCGCAGCAATGACCTCTGCTGAATCATCAGGAATAACCTCTCCTGTAGGCAATGTAAATGGCATTATCTTCTCCTATCCCCCAGTATTTGCTGCCCCCATACGGTGTCGGGCTGTTCCGACACCTGTTACGTCAGCAGCAACAACACCAGAATCGGAAACGAGATTCGATATAGCCGACTGAACAATGCCAGTATGCCCATAGGCGACAATGCCTTTTCCACTTCCGTATTCACAGGCACCTGAGCCGTATCTGGCAGTCCCGACCCCGCCAACGTCAGAGGCAACAACCCCTGAGTTACTTACTTTATTTGTGTTGTATCCGTCAGTGCTTGCTGCTATCCCCTGAAGCAATATTCCCTTGTCCGTACTATATTTTACTCCTGATGGGAGATAGCGGCCCGTAGCAACGGCAGACGTGTCTGAGGCAATGACACCTGAGTTATTAACGAGGTTGCTCATGCCAAGATAATAGGGGCTGCTCCCTATATAACCAAGCGCAAAAATGGCGGTATCGGAGCCGTACTCAGTAGCACAAAGTGAAGCTCTCGCTGTGCCTACACCAGAAGTGTCTGATGCTACCACGCCTGAGTTGCTAACAAGGTTTGATAGTGAGACTATGCCAGATGATCCCGATTCCCCATAGGCAAAGATACCCTTATCCGTTCCATAAGCCGCTGCTGCTAATAGCCCTCTTGCTTCTCCTACACCAGAGGTGTCTGATGCGACTACGCCAGAAGAGTTTACAAGGTTGGATGTAGCGACAGAACCAGCACTGTAGGTAGTCCCAAATGCGAAGATCGCTGTCCCAGTGCCGTACTCAGTAGCAGCAGTCTCATTTCTTGCCGAACCTACGGCACTGACATCACTACCTACGACTCCTACGTTGCTGATGAGGTTGGTTATTCCAACCCTCCCGGCATCACCATTGCCGAAGCCCATGATGCCCGTCTTTAACGCCACGCCAGTGAACTCAAAGCCATTGATCTTCTCGATATCACTATCGGAAAAGGTATTGAACTTCTCAATATTGGTAATGGCAATAGTGTTTAACTTTTCAATCTCGTTCGCCATCAACTACCCCTATGCGTGTTCAATTATATCGAGTGATGGATTGAAGAAAACGACATCTGGCTCCAACGCTATCCCGACCACCTGTACAAATGCCCCATCAGTTGTCGGAGCAGTCTGCGTAAGGTCACCCGCTGTTTCTGACGTATAGATAACACCGCCTGTCGTCCAGTTCCAAGTGTCATCCCTGATGAATCCATGCAATAGAACAGTCCCGGTTGCCTCATCACTGATAGCTGCGGGAGCAATGCCGATTGCCCTCGCCGTTCCTACTGCACTGGCATCAGCCTTCACGATCTCCTGTGTAGTGGTATGAATGCAAACCAGATCGAATGCCCCAATGGCCCCACCAGCAAGCATCTGTGCCGTAGTGCCAGAGTATGTGTGGTCAGCACCAGCAAGCAATGGGGCGGTGATATTGACGTTGCCTCCATCACCTAAATTCAGGTCTTTCCCAGCAGCCGTGGTTATATCATCTGTTGGAGCAAATGTCGTTGATATAAGTGCTGCAAATGTTCCCGCTGCTGCACTATTGGCACCAATAACTGTGCCATCAATAGCACCGCCATCTATGTTGATGGAATCCAAGGCTGCACTTTCGATAAAGTTTGCCCTCGTCATCTTCCTCAGTGTCCCACCTGCGCCATCGTCAATGACGATTAGATCAGCATCGGCGATAGTAGTGGAGGCGGTCATGTTTTGAATATCAAGTTTAAGTACGCTGCTTGCATCTGATAGGCCAGTAGTGGTAACAGTTCCTGCCATTAGTCCTACCAGATCAGCCAATGCCTCCTTCTTTGCAGAGCCAGTAGCCCCGCCATCAAGGAATAACAGGTAGTCACCATTGGCTATTGCAGCTTCAGATACCAGTGCCGGGGAATCTATAATGTAGTTGTCTACACCTATCCTCTTAACGGTTCCCCCATCGCTTATTAAAAGCTCATCTGCTGCCGCTATGCCACCAGAGGCTAATTCAGTCTGACCAGAGATAATGTCATCATTGATATACGCACCTGTTATGGCTGTGCCGTTCCACACTCCTGCGCTAATAGTTCCCAAGGTTGTGATAAGACTACCTGACACTACGTTAGTTCCATTGATGGTAATAGCATCAGCTTCTAGCGTCCCATCAAAGTCACCATCAACAGCATCAATATTCCCCTTAAATATCGTAGCTGTTACCGTGCCAGTGCTTGGGTTGTAAGTCAGGTCGCCATCAGATTCAAGCCCTAGATTGCCACCATCAACATCGCCCCCGGCAGTAAAGATAATGGCATTCTCTTCATTTGTGGATTCGTTATCCGTGATCGTGACTGTAGTCGCTATGGCTGCTGTACCAGTGGTGTCTTGGTTAAGTGTGCCAACTGTAAAGTCTAAGGTGTTATCCCCATCTTGGTATGCAACAGTAATGCCGCTTTCAGTATTGCTCGATACCATCGCCCCCACTGTATCTGCTATATATTCAGCAAGGGTTGCACCGTCTACAGTAATGGCATCTGCCTCTAATGTTCCATCTATATCGGCATTACCAGATATGTCCAGCGTTGCTGCATCTAGTTCGCCAGATAAGGTAATGTTTGTTGCTCCAGTAATTGCTCCGTCAAAAACCACTGCGCCGTTAATATCTACGGTTGTGTCTGAGGTTATAGTCAGCACACCGTCAGAAGACTGATGAATGAATGTGCCTGTATCTCCAAACGTCAATTTGTTCGTTGAGTTTAACGTCAACCCTGTCCCGTCTGTATGAGTTAGGGTTGTGTCGTTATCTGATCCGAAGCCTAAAACAGCAGAGTCGCTATTGAGTTTCAAGTCATTGCTAACTAAAACTGCTGTAGAAGCATTAAGGTCTATAGTCGCTTCTCCATCAATGGTCATCACGCCATCGGACGACTGATGAATGAAGGTCGCAGTGTCGCCGAACAATATCTTTTCGGTGCTGTTCATCAATATCTCATCAGAGAACTTGAAGTAGTCCTCGTCTTCCATCCATGTGATAACACCGTCAGCACTTTCTGCATCGAATGTCAGCGTGATATCTGTAGCTGCTGTGCCAGTACCGAATGTTACCGAGTCTTGGTTGAAGTCTATAGACTGCGAGCCCGTTGTAGAGGAAGCAATAGTGAATGCCTTGATGAGGCTGCCGCCCTTCATTACGTCGAACTCAAACTGTCCATCTTCAGAGCCAGACGTTACGTCTGTTGCTACCACGGTCATCCGGGCAAATTCATCAAGGTTCCCAGCGGAATCGTGCATCTTGAAGGAGAGGTAGATCTCGTCATCATCTGCCTTCGTAGAATTAGCACCGCTAAAGACCGCTACCTGATTGGCAGCATTGTCCGTTAGGTTAGTGAACGTCGCAGCAGGGGTAGTGTTCCCTGTGTTGTTCCGAATGTCGATCTCTTTTAGGCTGATCTGGTCATCCCAGCGCATATACCGCACTGAACTGCCGTAGCTGATTTTTATATCGTAGCGGTCTTGGTCTGACTCGTTGAAATACCAAAGCCCATTTGAGTCAGTTGTTGTCGTTGCCTCTTGTGTCGTTGTCCCTGTTTCCAGCAGCACGACATCGGCATTTTGAATTGCTGTTCCAGCATCATTAAAAAGATAGCCTCTAAAATTAACTGACATCTACCCGCCTCCTAGTCTGGAGTGATCTCGATATCTTAATGCCTCTTCGCAATAAAACCTTGGATCACGCATTAGATCATCATCATCAATAAAGACAAGCGTGATGTTTTGTCCAGCAAGACTTGCTCGTGCCATCACGTCCCTTGCCTTTGCTTCCACGCCAAATTCATAGTGATAGTATACACCTTGTACGTTTACTGCTAGGTCGGGAGGATCGGAAAACAAGAAGTCAAGGACAACGCCACCCTTATCCATCCTCCCCCCCATAAGGGGAGACTGGTACGTAAAGTCAAAGTTCGGTCGCCTGCCAAGCTGAATAAATGTTTGGTAGGCTACGAACTCAGGCACAGAGCCTTCCCAGCCTTGAGGCACCTCTGGCAATGTTTGCTGCGTGGTCACCCTATCCCTCCAGTATCATGCTCCAACAAACCTTGTCATTGTTGGTAGCTACATCCACGTAAAACACATTCGCTGGGACGCTGCCACCAAACTCTCCGAAATTGTAAATCTTTGTATTCCCTGCGCTCAGTTCAAATCCATTACTCGCAGAGACATCACTCTCGCCAACATAGGCCAAGCCCGAGTTTCCTGCTAATGCCTTAAACTCCACCTGCTTAACCCTGTTCGTTACGTTGCTTACCTGCACCGCTGTTCCTGCTGTTCCAACATTCGTTGTTCCTGAATCAACTCTCATTCCTTTTCTCCTATGGCTCTACGACCTGTATCGTTGTTGATCCACGTTCATCGTGGCCTGTAAATTCCATTCCTTGCGCTCCGACCACGTCAACATAATAGTTCCTCGTCCCGCCTGAGTCATCCCTGAACGTGAACTCAACAAGAGTAGTACTCTCTATTGCGGTTACGAGTGCTGCCCGTAAGTCCTTCGGCACATTCCCCTTATACTCGTTTGTTATATCAATATCTACCGTGTGCCCCCACTTGGCTGCAATCTTTTTGCGGTACTCAAGAGTGAGAGATACCACGTCTGGCGTGCTAAACTTTTCAAGCCCCGATGTAGTAGCGGTTGATCGGTTCAACGTGAGCCTGAACTTGATTGCACGGAAGGCGGTGCCTAAGCTGCTGCCAAATGTGTAGGTATATGTGCCAGAACTCGCACCCATTGCGCTTGAGTTAAGCGTCTCTACAGCTTCCGTATAGTTTGCTGCTGAATCTGCGTAGTCTAAGGCATATTCAATTTTGATTGTTTCCGTGCTGCTGAGATCCTGTGCCTCAATGCGTAATTTGAGTGCGAGCTTATCGACCTCCGATTGCCCTGCATTAAACCAAGGAGTCTCATGTGTCGCACTTGTAGCGTAAGCAAATTCTTCCACTTCCGAGGGATTGATAATATCCTTCGGCAAGTCCATGAAATGCACCTTGTTGTTATGCCCCCAGTAAACCCTGTACTTCTCGTAGGCATCGGACACATGGATGCTGTCCAGCCCTTTTCCCTTCTCGTCTGACTCCCACTTCACTTCCCAGCCCATATCGTTATATCCCAAGATGTTGCTGTACCCGGAGTCGGCGGCTATGACCTGTGACCCGTGGTGGCTTATCCACTGATACGGAATAGACGTTGACGATATAGAAGCAGGTGCTGCCTGTGCATCAAGCCCGACTAAGAGTTCATTGTGAGATCCTGCCATCTTCCGTATTGCCCCACGTTTATCTGCCGGCAACCCGTCATCCCTGTCAGGACCCATGATCGTAATGACTGCTGCATTGTTCCCGTTGATATACTTATATATCCCGTTCCCGCTAGGAATGTACACGGAGTCGCGCCACGTCAGTGTCCCCTTGCCATTGTCAGGGTGCGTGGGAAAGTCCATCTGGGTTTTCTCCCATTTGGCATTGTCAGCATTGTGTGCAAATAATCCTCGTGTGGTAGCTGCGTAGATAATAGGAATACCTAGAGCATTACGCGCTACGAATAATGCTGTGACGGAGCCGTCAGGGAGCGGGAGGACTGCATCAAGAACCTCAGTCCCGATTGTCGTTGCATACCAGAGTTGCCCGGCATGGCTGATTCCCCAAAGCCTTTCATCCCAGACGGCTAGGAACTTCGCATCCGTTGTATCTGTTGTCCAGCTTGAGCCATTTGATGAGTAGGTATACCCGCTTCCATTGCTGTCATAGTGAGCAAAGACTAGGTAGGTTGTCCCTGCTGCGTCTGTAAACACCACGCTGTCCGTCACCTGATCGGTTGCGCTCTGTGTTAACGCTGACCCCCAACTGCCTGTGGCATTTGCATACTTAAATAGCTTTGGGCTTTCACCTACGGTGCCATTCCAGAACGCGTATACCTCGTCAGCGAGGGTGTTGATTGCCCCTATAGTGCCACCTGTAAGGCTATGTGAGGGTGCTGTTGTAGCTGTTGCCAGCCCGGGAAGGACAAGGTGGTTCTTATAACGCAACTGGCAGGTGGAGTACCATGCACGGTTAACCTCTCCTGCCCCTTCCATTCGGTTAACGCCGATACCACCACGCCAATCAGCCCACGATATGATGGATGAGCGCAGGTTGGAGTCCTTGGTGGTATCCCCGATAACAACCTTCGCCGGGTATATGGATGCAAGCGTGGAGCGTATGGGCCGTGTTATCGGATAGTACACGCCATTCAGAAAGATCTCATTCTTCTCAACGACTGAGTTCGCCATTAATCAACTGACCTCACATTCACCAGCATCGGGAACTTCCTTCTTGCCCGCTCTGCGACGCTAGCCCAGTAAGCACTCAGTTGCCGTTTGGCATCAGGATCTGTTGCCTGCCCGCCAGATGTTGCAAGCAGGGCAAGGTTTACCGCATGAGCAATGATGTAATCCTCATCAATCTCTGTCGCAGTAGAATCAGACGTAAGCAGGGCAGGCTTGTCTCCGCCAGTTAGCTTGATAAGCGCATAACCCACTGCACATTGCCCATCCCTGAGAAGGACAAGGTCCCGAGACTCCTTGTCGATCTTCCAGTTCCGCCTGTCGAGGGTCGTCCACTCAGCGGTGTCATTGGCAACCGCTGAGATATCGTCGATCCAGACCGTACAGGCTCCGAGGTCGGAGTCATACTCCAGCCCTACGGAGACGATCGCCGTGTCTGTCTCTGGATTAGATAAAGACATCCGCACAAAGGTCCATGTATCCGCACTAAGGGCAGGGATATTAAGTGTTTCTATGGGGCTTGCACAAGATGCAGTATCATCAAGCAACAGCTTCAGGTTCCCCGCACTCGTTGCCACGGTGCTCTTCACCCACATCTCGATCGTGTCATAGCCAGAGATATTCGTGCTGGTAATACTATCAGAGACGAAATCCCCTGCTGATGCGCCGACTGCTATGGTGAGCTTGAGGCTCTGCGCCCCCTGCTTCTTATCCTTTGTGTCCAGAGCCTGAGTAAAGTCCCCGTCCGTTGCCTCGTCAAATGTCGTAGCACAGGAATGGATACGTGTGGCCTTCACCTTGTGGCGATACTCGACCTTGGAGATCATGGAGATGTTGCTGGGGATATCGAAGCGTGTCTGGTGTCCATCACCGTGGAGTTCGATGTTCTCGATGGGATCGTATATCCATCCGGTCGCAGACATAATAGCCTGATTGATGTAGTCATCAACGTCATCAGGGTTATACGCCCCATCCCAAAGCTCATACGATTCTGAGGCAGTAGACGCTGTGGCAGCAGGCATAAACGTCAGCGTCGTTACATTGCTGCTAATCGCAGAATCGGTGACACGACGCGTTAAGGCATCGTTGTCACCACTTGTGAACCGGACCCACTTCCCAATCTGGGTATCTGCCCCTCCGAGGACAAGGGTGTTATCCAGTAAGGTTGTCGTACTCCCGCTTGTTGTGGCAGCAGAGACGTAGACTCCCCCGATTGACCTGCCAATATGCTGCCTTAGCTGCTCACGAGTCCTCCCCTGTATCGACGGCATGGCATTCCCTCATAATTATTGATTGGGATTTTTTGCCACACGGCGCGTCCGCTTGGTTACGGCACTTGCAGCCTTCATGGCAAGGTAGTAGGCCGGGTCCTTAAGTTTGGCAAGCTCGTCCTTCGTAAACTTTCTGGACTTCTTTTCAGCCATAACTAATACTTCCCAGCGGTCTTCTTGCGTTTCTTATCAGCGGTCATCTTTTGCCCCGTGGCCTTTGAATGCCGCTTCGCTGCTTTCTTCCCAGCAGCAGTATATGCGAAATGTCGCCCGCCAACCTTAGGCATCTTATGATCCTTTCTCGGACTTGCCGTTCTTAGACTTGTCCAACTCGTTTCTGAGGGTATTTATCTGCTCAACATACCCAACAACCATGCGCTGTAACGCTTGGTTCTGTACCTGAAGTGTGAACAGTGCGCTCCGTTGCATGACTGCTTGAACATCTTCTGTTGTAATGTCTATCGGTAAATCTTTCTGTTCCATTTCCTTTTCCTAAAAGTAGATTTTTCCTGTCGTGCTGGCCTTTCTGCGCCTCAGGTGCCTGTTAAACTCATTGAGCGCACGGCCTATTTCCTTGCGTTCCTCAACAGTTGGGGGCCGCTTGTCGTACTTCTCACGCACTTCCTGCATAAACTTATCCGCAGCATTCCCCATCATCTCTTCGATTTGCCCCTTACTCATTGCCTTATCGCTGACGATATGCACCACCTGTGAGTGCGGTTCGCCAAATTTATCGACTTTGTTTAGCATAAGCCGAGTAACATGAATCTGGCCGCCTGTTTCCACATTCCATCCAGCGGGGGAGACTCCTAAAAGAGTCCCCCCGGCTGGAGTCCATAGTCCTGTACTCACGGCTTAGTACCTGATCTGCAAGTCAACCAGCGAGTACTCAGTGGTAGCAGCTACGTTAATAACGCCACCAATAAGAAACTCTGCGCTGGAGTCATCAGCAATAACGTCACCAGATCCATCAGTTGTGGAACCAGTCATCATGTTCTTGCCGACAACAACTGTGCCATTTGTCAGCACGGCACAGGGGCCAGCAGTCTGGAACCAGCCATACGAACCGCTGGCTATGTCCCTGTTGGGAATACCAGCGACAACGCCGTCGATGTCGTTTACATCCCAAAGCTCGACGGCCGCATATGGGTTCTTGGCAAGCCCAACCTCAGAAGAGGTGGTCAAGGCAGTCACGACAAAGTCATTCTCAAAGAGGTCAATGGTGAGCGTGCCGCTTGAGGTCGCAGCAGAATGCCTCCAGATAGGCCAACACTGGCCTTCCCCGGCTGCATCGTTTACGAAGATGTATCCATCCTCATAGTCTCCGACATCGCCCCTGCTTCCGGTGTAGTACTCAGAACCAGAGATTGCCGTTGTTGCGTTAGTTACGGTGATCGCACCGATACCAGACGCATTGGCTGAGACTGCCGCTGCTATTGCCAAGTCTTTAATGTGGCCTGATGACGTGGCTTTCCCCATCGTAATCTTGCCAGCGGTAACAGCCTCACCTGTATAGCCATAGAAGAACACTCTTCCGTCAGGAAGAACCATCTTCGTTCCTAATCGACGCTTCTTTGATGTCGTCGATTCCTTTTCCATTCCATAATGACCATTCACTATATTTGGAAATGCCATGATTCAAGCTCCTTTATGCTACAGGGTCAAACCCTGCGACCGCCGTTGTAAATTTTTTGCGCTAGGCACGGCAATCGTTACACCTAACTTTGTTTGTGTCGTCCCTTTCGGGTCATCCACTGTTTCGAGGCCCGAGGTTCGGGGGACACAGATGCAGCTTGCGGGCTTCCGGCAGTTCTGCCACTACTCTTTTGAAGCGCAGCCACATCTGTATCATTCCCCTTCCTCTCCACGCACCATCTACAGGTACATGCCTCGCTTGGAGGCCACTGTAATAAGCCTATTCTGGCTTTTCTACTTACATAGTCAGGGTTGCCCGGGACTCCACTCACTGTTGACCCTACTGCCTTCACCCCGTTATCGCGGTGCCAGTAGAGCGTGGTCTTTGCAGGCCACTCGTCAATGTATTCCCAAGAATACCCGCTACTTACCAATTCCTGACGGAGATCAGTACGTTCCTTAGTAGTCATTGGCATACGTTATCTCCTTACGACGTTGCAGGTGTAGCAGCATCAAGAGTCAAGGCAACACCCTTGCTGTCGTCGAGTTCAAATACTCCGTAGTCAGCGGTGATAACCACTTCAGTTGCCCGAAGGGATGCGTCACGCTGTCGCTCTGTCCGGGTATCCACGCTCATTACCACACCAAGTGCGCTTCTGTCAGCACACACACCGACTGCATCATCGCTGCTATCAATGGTGATGTTCCCATCCTCAAAGATCGGCACGCCATTCATTGGCCGAAGCCCGCTGAAGAAATTCCCCAGCAGTTCTGCCGACCACCCAGCGGGTACTGGGTAGGTTGTAGATGCGGTAACCGCTGTGTTCGCAATATCCCACACCGCAAACGGGTGTTGGACAATGTAGACCTGAGATCCGAACTTCTTCCCCTTGGCATACGCAACGGTCGCAGAGACGTTTGCGAGGCTCATAGAGCGGCCTGCTGCACCGATGTCGGTGCTAAAGCCGCTGTACAGGGCCAATACGTCCACGTCCTTCTTCCGTGCCATGCCATCACCAAGCTGTCGCCCGATGAGTGAGAAGACATTCTCGGCACTCTGTCGTGCAAGCTTGTCGGTAATGATGATCTTTGCGCCAACCTCTGATGCGGTCAGGTCAACGGTCGTCATTCCGATCTGCTCTTCATCGACAATATCCAGTCCGTCAACAAGATCAGACATACTCATCTGTCCAACCTTGGGGACGGTAACCTGCTTGGACCCCTTGGGCAACGTGAACTTCTCGATCAAGTTCATTGCAGGTGCATTATGCTCTTCGGTGTATCTCGCAGATGCGATGATAATCCGTTGGGCATTCTCTAAACTACCAGTGGTTGCTGTCTGAGCCATCAGAATCCTCCTTGCTTAATTTCCCAGTGTTAGCCTTCTTGCTGCTCGTACCGCAGCATCCGACCTGTCCCCAGCAAGATACGCATCAAGGAGCCTATCCTGATTCGTCGTGGCCTCCGCCGATCCCTGACTATTGTCGAAAGTCTGCGGAGCAACCTGTCCCTGCTTGAGACGGGTTATTTCAGCAGCCTGCTTTCGGTGCTGCTGGATACGTCGTGCTTCATGTTCCATCTCCTGTGGAGACTGGAAGCGTGTCAGTGCAACGAGATCATCAAGGGCTTGCTTTGGAATGAGTCCGTACTTGTTTCCAAAGTGCATCGCAGCATTGTTCTTCCCCTCGACAAAGCCGATAAGGTTTAATGCTTTATCCTCCTGATCCCGAAGCTCCTTCTGGTGCCCGATATACTGCCGCGCCATCTGCCGTGCAGTCTGCGGCTCTATTCCCTGCTGCTGGGCCTGCCTCTCGACATTCTGTGCCCGCCGCAGGATTGTTTGTTCCCATTCTTTCTGCGCGTTTACCTGACGCAACTTGTGCAGTTCTTCAAGCTCCTGAAGATTTTTCCGGCCCGCTTCTCCCGCTAATGGATCCGGAGCCGCTGCCGGAGGCGCAGGAGGTTCTGGAACAGCCCCGGTCTGCGGTGGTTCCGCAGCAGGCGCAGCAACGGCTTCTTCCCCTGAGACAGGGGCAACATCCGGCTGGGCCTCCTCCTGCGTTACTTCCGGTTCCGGACTCTGGTCAGTAATTTGAACCTCTGTATCCTGTAACTGAACCGCTTCCTCTGTATTTCTCTCTGTAACCATAGCTCTCCTTTTCCTATTGTTTTACGCAATGTGATTTATGTCAAGTTACCTATACGCCGAAAGGTCTTCCCCATTGATAACATCAGCAACGAAGTGTTGAAGTTTATCCCCTTCCAGATGCGGGCCACCAGTAGTCAGATGTCGCGTCCAGATCGAATAGACCTCTCTCGCTCTGGCCGTTTGCAAATTCTGGTAGCTTCCACGTTTCCCAAGGAGAACGAGAATCCCTTCAATGCGCGTATCATTCCGGAACGCCCGTGCAGTTTCCTGTCTTTCCAGCGGGCTTACCAGTTTGAGCCAACCATGCGATGCCTCCAGCATTACCTTGTTCGGCTTACTCGCATTCTTCCATTGAGTGTGGATCTTCTGTGCCTGCACCATAGGGGTTTTGGTATTGGTATACCGCATAGCATTTTGAATTGCATTCTTCTCAAGTTCGTAATATGTCCTGCCATCTTCTGAGATCTTGGTCTGCGAGATATAGTCCTGCCCCTCAAGCAGCATCCGTGCAATAGGCGGGGCTTCACGCTTGGTAGACTGCTCGATACGCATACGATACCGGGCAATCTGGTCCTCTCGCAGATTCGGATACTTCTCCCGCATTGCACTGGCCCAGAGACCCATCTTCTGCTCCCGCAAGTCCCAGTCCACGATCGACGTATCATCGTCCACGATCGACGGGATGACCGTTCCGTCAGGCATCCGTGTGTCTTCATAGAGGTACTCATAGTACGAAGCCTGTGCATGATGATAGACATCTGCGTCATACGTTGACAGATTCCCAAGGGCTGTTGCGTTTGCATAGTTGAAGAGTTCCGTTACGCCCTTGTACTTCCCAACCTTCTCATCCGTCAGCGCACGCCGTTTTTCTGAATAGGCTTTGCGCGTTGCCCGCACCGTCTTCATATAGGCACCGAAGTCCTCTGCCCCACCAGCAATAAATTCATCTTCGGCTTTCCGCAGCGCAGCAACTTCATCTGCTTCAAGTGCATCCTTTTCCACCTTGTACCTGCTGTACTCAGCCGCGCTCTTCTCAACCCGCTCTTTGACATTCTTCTCAATCTTCAGCATTTCATCAGCGGTCATGACTTCAGAAAAGCCTCCCTCATCCAGCCTCCGCCTCATATTATTCTGAATATCTGATGCCACACGATCCCATGAAGGGGTTTCATTCGAGAACGCATTCGAGAAGGAAAGCTCAATGTCCCAGCTTCCTCCAGAGCCAATGACATTCTCGTACCACTTCTTCCCAGCGTCGCCCCACCACGATGCATACTCTTCCTCAGTCATGCGGTTCCCGTTCTCAGGGCCGACACCGAAGTCTGCACGGAGACGCGGGTCATCAGGGCCAAGCGCAAGGAGTTCTGCATGGACGCGGTTCAAGGTTTCGCCAACACTTTCGTAGCTGCTCTTCGCTCCGATTATGTTGAGCGCAACCTGTGCTCCGGCAGTCGTCATCGCCCCCGCGCCGCCAGCAAGATCACCACGCGCAGTCTGCATGAGTCCCTCTCCAAACTTCTCATAAAGAGCACCCCCCTGCGCCGTATCCCCAGTAACAAGTTCATCCCATGCAAAGGGAACAAAGTTTGATAACACTGTCCCAAGAGTTTTTGAATCAAAGCGGGAATTCAAAAAGCCCGAATCCTCTCCCACTGTTCTTTGCCCCATCGCATCTTCCCCCAGCAGCACGTTCAGCCCTGTCGTGGTGATTGGAGCACTGATTATCCGGCGAAGATCCTTGAAGATCTCCATCTTCCCGTAATCAACATCATCCTTCCATGCCCCGTATCCATTCGCCAAAAGAAATCCCGGAACAGCCACAATTCGCAGGAAGCTATCCCACGGGCCAAAGAGGCTGATGTCTAGCTGCCCGACATGGATACGCATAAAGTTCGGATTGAAGTACCACCGCCCAGTAGACTGGTCACGGAGAAATGGATTGATATCTGTCGGGTGCCCCTGAGCCTCATTGATTGCAAATGTCAGCGTAGATGCCGTGCCGATAAACCGCGCCATGTACTGCTTTGCCATCCGTCGCTGTGCCGTTTTATTCGTTCCCGGCAAGATGCCCATCATTGCATCTCGGGCAAAGGCCATCCTTGCGTGCATAAACCGCGGAGCGAAGAAGAGAAGCTGTCCGACATCCCCCATGTAGCCACGCTTCCCGATACCAGTCATCAGGTTGGCAGCCGTTGCAATCGCTTCCAACTCCCCACTATCCATAAGCTGTTGTGCCGTCTTCCCTTTTGATGCCATCATGAGCTTCAACTCTGAGTCTGCAATGGAGTGCCGCATCATGTTCCCGAAGTGTGTAAATGATCGGTCGAACCGCCGTATCCCCGGTACACGGAATATCCCTTTCCCCACATACATATCCGGCGCATGCTCCAGAATAGCCAGTCCTTTCTGCGCCCACTGTTCAGGAGTCAGGACCCCTTCCTGTAGTGCAATGTGATGCCGTCGCCACATATGCTCTGCAACAATATTCGCCCCGTCATTCGTAATGGCCTGCATACTTGCCGTTGCTGCTGTAAACCCATTTCCGGTTCGATTGATCCGCATGTCGGCCCCGCCGCCAACGAGCTTCTTCCCGCTCTCCAGTGCCATCTGTGCTGCATCACTAAAGATCGCCACGTTCCCCTGAATACCGATAGCACTCATGTCTCCTGTCGCACCAAACATCCGCATCAAGGTATTCACCATCGCAAGGCCACCCGGTGCTTGCCGCAACTTCCTTCCCTCTTCAGTCGCCTTATAGATGGAATCGCGGAACCGAACGGGGAAGAAGTGTCCTTCAAGGCCAACCCCGTTCAGTTGAGCCATACGGTCCGTCACTTCTTCCTTCAGGATATTTCTTTGCTTTATCAGATCAGCCTTCAGATCCTTGAACTGTTTAAGCTGGGCCGCATCTTCGCCTTCCCTGAAGATGCTTCGGGTAATCTTTGCCAGATCAATATCAAGCCTTTTATCGAGGTGCTCGAACCATTTCTGCATGAGGGACACAAGGTCCGTGAGTGCATCATCTCTCAGCCGAGGGTCCAGAGTAATTGCTTGCTCAAGGGATCTAACGGCTTCGTCCATCTCAGCAATGCTTGCTTTCGCCTTGGGAACGTACACCGTCCTTGCCGCAAGCCGTGATATTGCCCGACGCTGATTGTATCCGATCTGCTTTTGGAGCCGTTTGAACGACTCCTCAAATTGAGTATAGCGATCACCAAGCAGTTCCCTGACTGTTCCAAAGCGTACATTGTGCTTCTCTGCCTGTTGCACGATGTACTTCCCAACATAGTCATCACGAATCCGGCCAGTTACGAAATCGGCACGATCCCCGATGGCATCAGCGGGGTGGATGTACCACCGCTCTGCCGCCATCCCCTCAGCCTGAGAAAGATAGTCTCGTGCGTAGACAGACTCCGAGGAGATCCCAAGTCCCGCTGGCCCTTTCTTTGTGGTAACTGTTACCTCTGGTGTGATCTGGGAATTGGGTAGCGCGCCACGCTCCACCTTGCCAAGAACCCCTCGTGGGAATACCGGAGATCCGGCGTTGATGCCGTCAATCACACGGTAATGCACCCCACGCGCCGTATGGACTTTTACCCCAAGGCGACCAAGCTGGTCTTCCATCTTGGCGGCAATCTCTGCAATCTCCTGTAATGCCTCCAGTGCAGTAATCGTTTCCTTCCCAAGTGATTGCCCAGCCCCTTTAGGAAGCTCCATATGAATCCCTGCCAGCTTCCTGCTGTATAACCCAAGACGCTCGACAACATCCCCAAAGCCCGGATCAAGGTCCAGTCCTATTCTTTCCGTCTGATTCGTTATCGGATTTCGGTACAGTGCCGTGGGACCCACATAGTTATTGCTCACAAGAACGCCCGATCCCATATCATCCGTGAACCCTTCCCCTGCATCAAGGATTCCCTTGGAGAGCGTGAGGTTCCCTTGCGGAACCTTCCCGCCAGCCAGAACCTCTCCGGTAGATCCACGCACCAAGTTCTCCAGTAACGCCCCGCTTTCCAATGCGGCATTGGGATCATTGTCAAAAATCTTTGCCACATTCCGCAGGGCAACGCCTCCACGGTTTACCGTGAAGACCTTGTTTGAAAGAAGCAAGCTCACAAGGAAGCGGGTCCGCTCAGTGGACGAAGCCTTATACGCATCCATTGCCGTTGCAGCCTTGTCATCCCACGCCCTGATTTTATCCCCAATGGCTTTCCCGATCCGTCCCAGTCCTACTTCTTCCGGAAGCTCCGCCGGATCGTATTTCGCAACACGCTGCAATGGCTTCCTGCCAAGGATCTGGAACTCAGAGACCGCATTAGCGGCATCTTCAATAAATGCTTTTATCTTCCCAACGCCTCGCTGGGTTCTCGCCCCCCGAATCTCCGCTTGCGTAACTACCTCCGGTGAGGCTATGTTCAGGATATTCCGCTCCTGCGGCCACACCTTCGCTGCATCTCTTCCACGGAAACCGTCGATCGCCTCATCGGCATAATGCTCAAAGCTACTAAGGGGGCGAGCAGCCTCGTCGTACAGATTCATGGGAAGCCACATCCCTGAGTCCGCAAGCTGTTCCCCAAGCTGCCTTCCGGTCTGATCTATGAGTTCCTTCGATCCTTCCCCGTATTGATCAATGGCACGGGCACGAAAACGATTTACGACACTCTTTACCGCTCGGGAACTTAACCTTGTAGCCCCTATCACGGGACGGAACGGCTGCTTCCCTATTCGGAATGCTGCCCTTCCACCCACAGACATTACCGCTCCCGCGAGACTATCAATCTCTGCGGGGAGCTTCAGGGCCATTGCTACGCCACGCCCAACGGCGCGGCCTGCCCCGGCTTTTACTCCTTGCTGCCCTGCATAGTAGGCAGCCATCCCCTTGCCGAAGCCTCTTCCGGCAGTAGCAAGCCCACCAGTCAAACCAATTTCGGCAGCTATCCCTGCTGCCTCTGCTGGCCCTTCAATAAACATGCGGTTCGAAAACGATACGGGACCAATCTGCTGGCGTTCAGCAAGCCACGGAGCCGCCTCATCTTGAAAGTCCCGCTCGATATCATACTTTTCCGACAGGGTTAGATTCCTGCCAAGATCCTTCTCCTGCTCTTCAAAGGCAAGATTCACCCTGCTCCCAAGCTCTGTATCAAGGGAAGGGTCTTCAAGGACACCAGCCCTGTGACCAAGCTGTTTCATCTGGTGCAAAACAGAAGCCCCGATGCCACGCTCCTCTGCAACCTCGCGGAGTTCCAGATCATCCTGAATGAAGTTAGAGGACTGCTTCCGCCATGTATTCATCAGGCGATCAGCGACGGGCTTCACCACTGGCTTCAGCACATCAAAGTCATCCATCTTCAAAGGCCCAAGTGGCGTAGGTATCGTCTGGTTGCCTGAGGGCAATTTTCTCGCGATAGCCCTTGAGACACCACCAAGGTCTACACCACCAAGGTCTACACCGCTTTCTCTACGAGCGCGGTTTCGTTGCCGCATTCTTTCAATCTGTTCTGGAGTTGGCATTAGTAAAAGATAAACCTCGTTCTCGGATCAGTGTAGGATTTTGTCACGCCCCGCTCGTACTGTGGAAGCTGACCGTATCGCCGTGTCCACGGATCAGTCTCAAGGTAATCCATAAAACTTGTCGGCGCAGTCCCTTCCCGCAGAGACCTTCCAAGCTCACCAAGATATTGTCCGTAGACATCCTGATACGCCTGCTGGAAGTACCGTCCCTGTCTGGGGCTTTGCCCCCCGAAAGCCTGTCCGGCAGGCGAGCTATAGTATGCTGCCTGCGGGATGGAGGCAAGCAGCGACTGGTTAAACATAGACCCCCAGTCCCCGTTCCCCCCGTTATTAAAGAACGCGCTAAACGGATTATTCGCCATTGCTTTCTCCTACGTTCCGGTGCCAGTAGCTTCCGCCGGACGAGTACGCGATAAGTACCAGTTCAGGAAGTTTGCCGTTGGGTCTCTGGCAAGGAGGTTCTCATATAACTCATTAAGCCCCCCTGTCACGGCCTGAGAAAGAAGCCCTCCCGGGGTTGCGCCCATCCGCTGCTGTTCCAGCAGTCCGGCAAGCTGCCTTCTGTTCTCTTCCGCATCCTGTCCGGTCCCGTACTGCTGGCGATAGAAGTATTGCTGCTGCGGGGTCAAGTTAGTCCCCGCAAAGGCTGCCGCATAGGGATTTACAGTTCCTGCGTCAGGCTGCATATACGCCCCGAACTGCGCCCCAGTCATACTGCCGAGGGCAGCAATCGCTTCCGCAAGTCTACGGCCCGAAGACGCTTCTCCCCCAGTAAAGCCGAACCCCATTGGGGAATAACTGGGGCTTCCATAGGCACCCATAAAGTCTTGGAAGCTCCCGCCTGCCTCAAATGGGAGTGCCCCAGTCGGTGCGCCCGGTGCCGTCGGAACCCCTGTCGGGAGGTTCAGCATATATCGCTGAAGCATCTGCGGCTGCATCCCGTAGAGGGCGTTCCGCATCAGCCCCGGCTGGGTGTATTGCGTTGCATACTGACGGAACTGCTGTGCTGGACTAAACGCCCCGCCGATATCAAAGCCCGCTGCATCAAGCAGGTCCCCAATCTGTCCGCTCGCTCCAGACGTTGGCCCATATCCGGTGTTTCCGGTTACCATGATTTCCTCCTTGTACTACTGTTATAACTTCCCAATTACCGTCTACTCGATATATGGAGGGGGCGGTTCCGGATCATAAACATAGGTGCGCTTGTCCCCTAATGCCCCGCCTCCGACAAACACCCGCAGGAAGTCTTCCGGCGAATTGCCCTCAGACCTCCACGAGTCATACATATTTGTAAAGAAGTTCTGCATCTTACTCTGATACCACGAGTCAGATCCCCTCGGGGTATTATAAAGTGCTACCAGTCTGGCAAGCCTGTTCGTCGATTGAGAGTTTGTCGGGTCCATAAAGACCAGACGGTCCTGAATGTCATCCTGTATCAGTGCCCTTGCGTTATCATCTGCGGCATTTGCCCACCTATCCATCAGGCCGCCTTCCCCCGCCATCGAAATCCCCTCATATTCCCACATTCTCCTCCGGAGGTCTTCCGCATTCCCGGCAAGCTGGTCGTAATAGGCTTCAGGGGCCTGAAGGAATCCTCCCTCGCTCCCAAGCCAGTCACTGTAATACTGGTTTTCCAGACGAGATTCGCCCCCAACGAGCGCGGAGGCAAGGTCTTGTGACCCGGCTGTTCCGGCAATGTTCATAAACGGATCTACCCATGTATCGCTGGTGCGGGCACTCAGCGGCTCCTGTAGGTAGTACAGCAACTCAGAGTCTCCAAAGATTCGGCCCATGTTTTGCTGCGCCTCATACCCAGCAGACCCCTCAAGCTGGTTATACAGCCGTCTAAACTGATCCGAATAACTGACCCTTTCGAGCGCATCCGAAAGACCAAAGGGCAACGTAGAAGGGACCTGAGTATCTATACCGCCCCGTGTTCCCGTGCCTGTTCTCAGTGGATCTTTCTTTTCCCCTGTATCCGTTTTAGTAAATTTGCGAACGATTGGCTTTAAGATCCAGTTGCCTTCGTCGTCGATCAGCATCTCCCCTTCGCCCGTCACCGTCTCCGTTGTTGGATCATAGTCATGCAGCATCGGAGGTGGACCGCTCTGGGGTCCAAGTGGATTCCATTTCCTTATCCCTGTTTCTGGATCCTTCTTCCCCCAGTACCCACCGTAAGGACCAAAGGTCTCCTCGTAAAACTTCTGGCGGTCAGGATCAAGCTCCCCGTAGGACAGCACTGGTGGCTCCGCTCCAGTGCTTGTCTGCACTGGGGTTGTCATCGGAGCTTCCGTTGCTGGTGTCGGTCTTTTCGTTGCCTGTTCCTGTGAAGTCTTTACATCCCCAAGAACAAGGTCCATCGCATTCCTCACGCTCACGTTATCAATCGTTTCCACGAACCGCTCAACATCCCCCATCATGAGCACGGGGTCTTCTCCTGCATAGTTGGCCTCGTCGGAAACAAACCGGATAAACGCATCAAGCCCCTCGCTCTCGTAGATATCCCGTAACTCGCTTACCTGTGCGTCGCTACGCCCAATCCCTGTACTGGCACCAACAGTGCTAATGGCATCACTAGCCGCATCGAGGCCTCTCTCAATGAGGGACTTCCACTCGGGCGTATACAGGTCTTGCTCGTCCACTTCCCATGATACTGGCTCCTTATACTCATATACGCCTTCCGGCCCCGGTTCGGTGCCGATAAATGGGTCAGTAGACGGATCAAACGTAGATGCAGGAGTCCAAAGACCACCAAGGCCCCACGGATCATCCGGCAAGTTTTCACTGACTCGGTTTTCCACATGCTTGCCTGCATTGCGAATCGCATCCGATAGCGGCTCAACATACGCCCTGCTATCAAGCCATGTATCGTGGGCATAATCTGCCAGATTTTGGAACTCGTTCCCAGAAGCTGCCGTGATCTTATCGGCTGTGGAAAGCAACTCTTCGGCATATTCGGAGTTCGGGTTCCCGATATCTTCAAGGCCCGGATAGAATGCCGCCAGTGTCTCGACCACTGGCCTTGAAAGGTTCTGTCCACCAATCGGACTCGGGCGATTCGGGTTGAAGACCATGTCTTCTGCCATCTGCTGTGCCTGAATCGGATCCTGCCCCTGTGTGAGAAACGCATCTGTTGTATCCGCTAACGCCTTTATCTGGTACGCCGCCTTCCATGCTGCCTCGCCAGAGTCAAGCGGAAGTTCTGGCAGCGTGGAGAAATCAACCCCAAGCCCCGCTGCCTCTTCCTCGTTCACCCCGTAGGCGTTCAGGATATCGGTATAGTCATCCAGATTTGCAGGCCCAAGATCCTGTGTCAGCAGATCCATATCCCGATCAATCTGCTTCTGCACCGCCCGTTCCCACGGCAGCGCGTCCTCATACATAAACCGAACGATGTCTGTCGTTGGACCTAAAGGAATCTTCGCCGCAATTTCCGGAATGTTATCAGTAAAGCTCATTTACGGTCCTCCTGCTCCCGGCCTTGGTGTTCCCGGTGGAACGACCGGACCCGGCGGTGGTGGGGTTGGCATTGGCGGAGGAACGCCCATCATTGCTGCGGGCATGACCGCCGGATTCATCGTTGGTGGTTCCCCTGCCGGAGGGCCGGGTGGCCCCATCGGTGGTCCCATCGGTGGACCTGACGGGGGAATTGGCGGACCGCTAGGTGAGGGCGGCCCGCCGGGAGGAACCTGCGGGGCATTCCGCATCTCTGCGGCCTGCCTCTTCTGCATGAGCAGGTTCATAAGTTCGCCAAGGTAGAACTGTGCAAGGTCATCACGGCCCTGCCGTTCAGATGCCCGCATGAGGGTCCAGAGTGCTGCCTCGGGCAACATCCGCTCGGCCATCTGCTCCTTGATCGAGTCATCCATCTGGTCGGCATCCTGTATTGCAAGGATACGATCCCTGATGGCACGATCGGAAAGCAGCGGTGTCGGACCTTCCCGTGCAATCTGGGCCATGCTGTACCGGGTCATGTCGTCCTGCGGCAACTGGCCGACGAGGTTCACGACCGGACTCCCCGTGTTCTTCATCTCTTCCGGCCCGATCTCCTCGGTAAAGTACACCCTGTTCCGGTCCATGCCGGAGACTTCGATCGCCTTGAATGCCCCACCCACATACTGGTCAGCGATCAGGTTAAAGATCATCTGGTAGGCTTTCTCGACTCCCCGCAGATACTTGGAGACAACCGTCTCCACGCCCTGTCTCAGGGTATTAATCGCGAATCCTGAAAGCTGGAAGGGCAGTTCTCCGTAGACGGAGTGGGGGATTGCCCCCCGCTGCATCTCCCCGCTGATCAGGTTCATAAACGCTCCGGTCTCCTTTGCCATCTCCAGCAGCCCGAGCGGTTCGACGTTCTCGTTCTGGGCAAGGGCAATCTCCGACCCCTCTAAGTAGGGATCTTCATCGAGTGTCTTTGTCCCGTCCCGTGAACGGACGATCAATCCCTGCCTACGTGAGCGGGCAGTCAGTTCCAGCAGCGTACTCATCATGAGGTTATGTTTCGGATAGAGATCTCTCGTTGCCTTGAAGACGCTTTCGCCCACATCGGCGATCGTATCGTCCATCGTAGACTGGGAGAGAGCCACGATATAGGGCGTTGCCCCGATCGGTCCGAGGAAAACAGGCACCTGATCCGCCCCGTGCTTCTGTTGTTTCTTCACCACACGGATAAGCGGGGAGGTTTTCGATCCGTTATGAATGAGGATCGTATTATATTCCTTATCATAGAAGTCATAGACGCAGATTCCGTCTGCGGCATAGGGAGTATCCCAGTCAATTTTGACATTATACTGGGCAAAAATCTGGCTCTTTGTCTTGGGCATCTTATAGCAGGCCCATTCGAGTCCGTCTGGACCGACTCCCCAGTAGGTGTGCATCGGGTCCCACGGCGTAATATCAATATACGTCGTCCCGTCTTCTCTCTTTGCGAGGAGTGCTCTGCCTGCATACCAGCCACGCACCGCGACATACCATGCAAGCTGGTCACGGAGCATCGGCACCATCATCCGGTTAAGCCGTTCATCCGCTGCACGGGTAACCCCGATAAGGAAGCGTTCCTTGAGATCGTTCTTTTCCCGAAGCTCCGGCTCCGCCCCGTCGTGGGGGATCCGGACCGTCATCTCTGCTCCAGCGATCCAGCCGATCACCTTCTCCGCGAAGGTATGCGGATCATTCGAGGTATAGGACTGGTAGCCTTCCCCTGCATCATAGGGTTCAAGGCGGTAGAGGGCGTGGTCGTCCTGCATCCGCTGACGGAGCGGCTCGGTGGAATCATAGTGAGATTCCACAAGCTCGATAATATCTTCTGGCCGTCTTCTCGGCATGAATTATACCCACCTTTTCACATGGATTCGGGTCCGTCCCTCGACGTATCCGTACCCGAATCGGTCGATCAGGCCATAAATCATTGCCTTAATCCCGTGATTATACTTATCTTCAGGGATTTCGCCAACTATACTCCCATCACGATCGGTTTTCCAGCGGTACGCCTTGGTCTGTCCGTCGAACGGATTCGGTGCTGATCCGAATTCCGACAGGATTCCGGTACATCTTGGACTGAATACGACGCGGGGTGCATGGGTTGTCGGGTTCACCTTCAACCACCCCTTCAATCGCTCCGTCCCCTCGGAAATTTTCACCTTCTGCGAGGAGAGATAGAGTCCCGTCTGGTTCATCCAGACCTCTGCGGGCGCAGCCATCGCCTGATGCTGGGTTCCTGCAACGTCAATCACGCCGAAGCGGACATCCTTCCACCACGGTCTGGACTGGGCAATGTTAATCATTTCATCGGTGACAAGCCCCTGCTCGTAGATCTCGTCGATAACACAGATCTGCTCACCACGGACCTGCACCACTTCCACGGCATATGCGCCAGCATAGCCCGGATCCATCCAGATATGGACAGGTTCTCCGGGTTCATACTCCACCTCTCCAATGTGCATATCCGGACGGAACTCCGGAAAGACCAACCCTTTGGGCGGGCTTGGCTTCCCCTCAATCCGCTCCATGAAGAAGTCATCACTAGACGCATACTTCAGGCGCAGGATTTCAGGGTCAGTTTTCCCACCGGGGTAGAGGTGGACATTCGTCCAGCTTGGAAGGGAGTATGCCCGTGCATCCTTCTCGGCTCCCGATGCCCACGCCGTGAACATCTGGGGATACCACCCTAATGATCCCTCGAATGTTCCGGCAAGGAACATCCATCCTCTCTTTGGGGCACATCTCCCCCTGAGTCTGAAGAAGGTTTCGAGGTCAAGCTGACTTGCTTCACAGCCGATGATTCCGTTTGGTGCCCGCATTGCAAGCGTCCGAGGGTCTTTAGCACTTTTCGTCTCGATTCTGGTTCCATCAGCAAGAGTGAGATGGCCCGGATCAACACGCTTGGACGCTTCCTTGAGGATACCGAGCGAGGAGAAGTCCCGTAGGAGGTACTCAAACTCTGCTCTTGTGCGTTCGTAGTCTGCCGCGACGAGCCAGTAGAGTCCTCGTTCTTCTGTTTCCGCGAATCTACTGAGGAGATACTTGGCGGCGATGAGGGACTTCCCTGCCTGCTCACCCCCGGCAACCAAGTTAAACCTGTAGGCGGAGTCGAGGATAAGGCGTTGCTCGTCCGTCGGCGTAAACCCCACTTTTTGAAAAAGGTATTCACGAAGCAGCGTTCCTTTCGTCTCTGTGGTCACCGCCGTTTCCCTACCTTCATGGTCTTCCTCGCCTTCCGGCGCATCTTCTTACGTTGCTTCGGGGTCTTCGGTTTCTTCATTTTCCGCTTCGTCTTCCCGTCCCTCAAGCTCAAGCATCGCATGAAGCCTGTACACTTCCTCTGGGTTAATATCTGTTCGCTCTAGCTCAGGCCAGTTCTGTTCCCTGCTCCATGCCAGTGCCTCTTCCCAAGCATGATCCATCCAAATTTCCCCCATCATTCCCCTTCCTTTTCCTCCGGCGCATTCCCACGCCGCTCCAGTATTTCCATTAACGTGTCCTGAACCGCATTCGGCAGCACTTCCTGTTCCTTCTCCGGATCCCGCTGGACCCCCTGTGCTGCCTTGCGCCATTCAGAAATCAGGTCCTTCGCCGCACCCTCACTCATCACAACCTGCGGACGGTACTTCTGCGGCTTGCTTGCATTTAACAACGCGATCAGCAGGATGTCCCCACCTTTCCCCTTGTCAGGATTGCGAACCCGATCGAACGCGATCTCCTCAATCTGGTCTGCAAACGATTCCTTCCGTAAGTCCAGTTCCCCCACGAAGTCCGGATCTTCACTCACCCACCTCCGGTACGATCGCATGGCAACCCCCGCAGCAGTACAGGACTTTCGTATCGTCCCCCATTCCTCAAATGCGTCAAGGAAGATCTGCTTCCGCCGAACCATGTCCTGCGTCCGCTCTGCATTGTTCTTTCCCTGATGGTGTGGCTGCTCTATCGGATTCCCCATCTCTCTCTCTTCCCCTAACAACCCTATCTCTCTCTATTTGTCACAGTCCTTTGGCCCCCTTTAGGGGGGCCATATAGGACTGTGTATACTAGAGTATAGAATACATACTCTTCCTCTTTCTCCCCACTTGTCAACTTTTCTCCCTCTCCCTGTGGATTTGTCACTATGACATCACACTCTTGTCACAGTGACAGATTCAGTTTTAGGCAGGAGAGAGGTCTCTTTAGTGGAAATAACTTGTCATGGGTATCGTTCATACCCAACCACAGACTCTAAGACATACCCTATCCTCATTACTTCTACTTCTGCCCACCCTGCACTTCATGTACTGCGCTACTATCCCGTCTGGCATTCTCTTCTCCCTTCCGCCACAACCTGATCCTGCGGATCTGTTCCTAACGGAACGCATTCAGTTGAAGGATATCCATGATCTCTTGTCCTTGTTGAATGCCGGGCTTCGGGGAGGCAGCTTGACATAACGCCAAGAGCACGCGACCGCTGGCTTTTTCCTGCTGTGGAGGCTGCTAGCGTGCTCATAGCGGCGCGTTTGGTGTGGTTCTGGGATTCTGTCGGTGTAGCATCATTGCGGGCAGGGCTATGGAGGTCGCCATTCTGCCATCTAGTCAGGGACTCTAGTCCCATTCAGCTTGACATAAGGTGCCATTAGCGGGAACTAGCGGTTCATCTTCTCGCGTGGGAGGGAACTGACGGTTTTTTAAGAGTGCCGAACACGTCCTAACACCAA
>Ga0208179_1000288_pt1 | contig 36311 bp, 33 predicted proteins | sample Malvired_Geostar_FD_184238 | JGI IMG/M metagenome (GOLD analysis project Ga0208179, IMG submission 184238) | Marine viral communities from the Global Malaspina Expedition - Malaspina viral metaG DeepMed_Geostar (SPAdes) (version 2) | ecosystem: Environmental > Aquatic > Marine > Oceanic | place... | reverse complement strand
GGCGGCGTTGCCGCCGCCGCCGCCGATCGATTGCACATAGACGCCGTGGGCCCGGTCGCCCGCCGTGGTCACCGCCCCGTACACGTCGGCCTCGACGGCGCCGCCGTGGTTGCCCGATCCGCCGGAGCCGCCCACGGCGCCGCCCAGGGCGCCCGCCGAGCCGCCGGAGCCGCCGCCGCCGCCGATGGACTGGACCATGACGCCGATGGAGTCGGCCCCGTGGGTGACGATCTCGCCCGAGGCGGCCAGTTCCGCCGAGGCCTGGCCGCCGACCCCGCCCTGGCTGCCTGAACCGCCGCCCGCATAGAAGACCCCGCCCGCGGCGGAGCCCGATCCGCCGCCGCCGCCGATGGATTGGGACAGAATGCCGTAGGACAGGTCGCCGAAGGTCTCGATACGTCCGGAAACCCCGGCATGGGCCCAGCCGCCGTCGCCCCCGGCGCGCCCGCCGCCGCCGCCTGCGGCGATGCCGCCGCCGCTGCCGCCGTCGCCGCCCTGCCCGCCGACGCTGCGGGCGGTGACGCCCGTTCCCTGATATCCGCTGGTGATGATGAGGCCGGAGTGGAAGACGTTCACCGAACCGCCGTGACCGCCCGCGGCGCCGTCGCCGCCGTCGCCGCCGGCGCCATAGCCCGCGCCGCCGCGACCGCCGTCGCCGCCCCGGCTGAGGCCGACCATGCCCGGCCCTGTGGAGATCAGGGTGGCGGTGTTGCTGTAATTGATATAGCCGCCCTGGCCGCCCTGGCCGCCATTGCCGCCTATGGCGTAGCCCAGGCCGAAGCCTTCGCCGCCGCGTCCGCCGTTGCCGGCTTCGCTGGACAGGGTGATAGCCCTGCCCACGACGTTCTGGTCCGCCGTGTTGGTCCCGATGATGTCCGCGGGCGTGGCGCCGGCGTCGCCGTCGCCGCCCTCGCCATAGGCCACATAGGTGTTGAAGGCGCCGTTGGACCCGTTCGGGGCGGGCGGGTCGATCACGACCTGGGCGAGGGCGTCGCCCGGGAGCGCCATCGCGCCCATGGCGCAGGCCGCAACGCCGCCCAGCAAGATGGCGCGCCGGGCCCCGGGCCGCCGTTCACACGGGCTGATGGCCGCAGGAAGCCGCGGCGGCTCCGGGATATCGAACACGAAACGCGGATCGCGAATGAACACGTAAGCCATGACTGCCCCCGGGCGCACGTGTCAGATTGGCACACGCCGCGCGCACCCCTGCGTTTTGATGCAGGTCCCGCGCCGCGTCAACGCGATGCGCCGGACGCACGAAAACCGGCCCTTCGCCGGGGCTGGCGAGGCTGTCGACCCTGGGGCGAGCGACCTTGTGTCAGCCCGCCGGGACAGGCGATCCCGTCGTCAGCCGGCGCAGGCCCTGTCGGCGGCGCCGCCCGTCCTGCGCGGCCATGCGATCGGCGAAAGGCCTTCAATCATGGGTTTCGCGAACAGGTATCCCTGCATCAGGGAAACCCCCATGTCGCGCAGGACGTCGTGCTCGTCGAGGGTCTCGACCCCCTCGCAGACCGGCTCCACGCCGAGGTCGTGCAGCATGTTCAGCGTGTTTTGCACAATCGCGCGCTTCACAGGATCGGCGTCGATGCCGCGAATGAGGTCCATGTCCAGCTTGACGATGTCAGGCTGGAATTTGCTCAGCAGCCCCAGCCCGGCGAAGCCGGCGCCGAAGTCGTCGATGGCGGTCTTGAACCCCATGGCGCGGTAGGAGCGAAGGATGTTGAGGATGTGGTCCGTATCCATCGCCTCGGTCTCGGTGAACTCGAAGATGATCCGGGTGACCGGAAAGCCGGTCCGCATCGCCGCGGCAAGGGTCGTCCGGATGCAGGCCCGCGGTTCATAGACGGCGTTGGGCAGGAAATTGATGGACAGGCTGGCCCCGTCCCCGGCCAGATCCAGTCTGGAGGCCCATTCGATGGCGGTGGTCCGGCAAAGCTGATCGAAGGCGTAGCGATTGTCAGCAGACACCTGCGCGAGCACCTCGCTCGCGCCGAGGCCGCCCTGACCGCGGATCAGGGCCTCATAGGCGAAGGCCGTCTCGCTGCGCACATCCACGATGGGCTGGAACGCCATGGTGATCGGAAGATCGAACCCGACGCCGTCTCTACACCCTGCACACGTCATCCGGGGACTCCTTTACGCCGGGCACCATGGGCCCAAGGCGTTAAAAATCCTGAATATCCGCTCTCAGCCTGCGCGCGATGAGGTCACCGCCTGCGGCCCAGATACAGGGTGCACTGCGACGGTTCGCCGGTCAGCGGATTCTCGAACCGCACATCCTCGGCGCGCACGTCCGCGAAGACGCCTCTCAGGGTATGGATGAAATGGTCCTCGGCCGGGTCGTCCGACCACATGGCGAACACCCCGTCGGGGCGCATGCCAAGCGCCAGATCGGCCAGCCCCCTGGCGGTGTAGAAGGCGGCATGGTCCGGGGCCAGCAGACGGGTCGGCGAGTGGTCGATGTCCAGCAGCACCAGATCATAGGTCTCGTCGCTGTGCCGGGGACTGCCCGGCGAGAACCAGGTGAAGAAATCGGCCAGCCGCAGGACGCAGCGCGGATCGTCCCGCAGCGGCGGCGTCAGGGGCACCAGCCCCTCCTCGTGCCACTCGATCACGGGCTGCAGCGCGTCCAGCACCGTCAGGCGCGTGACCCGCTGATCCTCCAGCGCGGCGCGGGCCGTGTAGCCGAGGCCCAGCCCGCCCACCAGCACCGACAGGGGCCGGTCCGGCGCCATGGCCAGGGCCCGGCGCGCCAGTTCGGACTCGCCCTCGATGAACAGGTCCGACATCAGGTGCTCGTCGCCGAGCAGGATTTCCACCACATGCCGGTCCACCGCCGGAACCCAGCGCCGGCGCAGGATGGCGGGGCCCTTGGCGGTCGGTCGGTAGTCGAGCTCTTCGAAGCGCTTCATGGATTCTTCGGCCATCAGGTGACCGTCGAGGGCGTGGTGCGGTCCAGACGTTCGGTGATGCGCGCCGCCGCCACCGCCGCCGCCGAGAGGTCGGACAGGGCCTCGGCCACGGGGGCGTCGATCGCGCCGGAGGGCGGTTCAAACCGCTCCACATAGACCCGCAGGGTCGCGCCCCGCGCGCCGGTGCCCGACAGGCGATAGGTGATGCGGGCGTCCGGCGTCAGCCACAGCCGCACGCCCTGCAGCTCGGCCACCGCGCCGTCCACAGGATCCACATACCGGAACTCCTCGGCCTTCCGCACCGTGAAGCCGCCGACGGCGCGGCCCGCCATCTGGTCCAGATCAGCGCGCAGGTCGCGCATGAAGTCGGCCGCGCGGGCCGGGTCCAGATCCTCGAAATCCAGCCGCTGGTAATAGTCGCGGCCGTAAAGGCGCCAGTGATCCCGCACGATGTCCGGCAGCGGTCGGCCCTCGACCGCCAGCAGGTTCAGCCACATCAGAACCGCCCACAGGCCGTCCTTCTCGCGCACATGGTCCGCGCCGGTGCCGAAGCTCTCCTCGCCACAGAAGGTGATGCGGCCGTCGTCCAGCAGATTGGTGAAATACTTCCAGCCGGTGGGGGTCTCATAGAGCGGCAGGTCCAGCCGTTCGGCGACCCGGTCCACGGCGCGGCTGGTGGGGGCCGAGCGGGCCACGCCCTTCAGCGGCCGGGTCCGATAGACGCCGATGCGCGCGGCGTTGGCCGTCAGGATCGCCAGGCTGTCGCCGGGCGACACCATCATTCCGGGCCCCAGGATCATGTTGCGGTCCCCGTCCCCGTCCGAGGCGGCGCCGAACGACGGCGGCTGATCGCCGAACAGGGCCGCGGCCAGCTCGGGCGCGTGGTCGGGGTGGGGATCGGGATGCCCGCCGCCGAAGTCGGGCGACGGCGCGCCGTTCATCACCACCCCGCGCGCGCCCAGCCGGGTCTCGAAGATCTCACGGGCATAAGGCCCGGTCACCGCGTGCATGGCGTCGAACATCATGGAGAAATCGGGCCGGGCGATCAGGGCGCGGATCTGGTCGAAATCGACCAGGGTCTCCATCAGGTCCGCATAGGCCGTCACCGGGTCGATGACCTCCACCGCCATGCCGTCCAGATCGAAGACGCCCGGCTGGTCCAGCGAAGGCACCGGCTGGTCCGACAGGCTGTAGCGCCGCAGGGCCGAGGCCCGGTCACGGACCGCGTCGGTCAGGGACGCCGGGGCGGGGCCGCCCGAGGCGCCGTTGAACTTGACGCCGAAGTCCCCGTCCGGTCCGCCGGGATTGTGGCTGGCCGACAGGATGACGGCGCCGAACGCCTCGTGGCGCCGCACCAGATGGGAGGCCGCCGGGGTGGACAGCAGCCCGCCCTGCCCGACCAGCACCCGGCCGAACCCGTGGGCCGCCGCCATGCGGATCACCGTCGCCGCCGCCTGATCCGAGAAGAACCGCCCGTCGCCGCCGACGATCAGGGTCGCGCCCCTGGGCGGCGCGGCCACCTCGAACAGGGCCTGGATGAAGGTCTCCAGATAGTGCGGCTCCATGAACCGGCGGGTCGGGCGACGCAGGCCGGAGGTCCCGGGGGCCTGATCGTCAAAGCCGGGTGTGGCGCGGTGTTGGGTGGTCATGCAGGGTCCTGGGTCGACGATTTCCGTCCGTGTAGCCCCCGCCCTTCCCGCCCGAGGCGGCGGCCCGGGCCGGGCATGGCCCGTGTGCAGGAGCGGACAAGGTCCGGCGGCGTGTACATACCAGTTCGCTGTCGCCGTCACGACCTTCCCAACGGACGCCGTGAAATCAGGGTTCCCGAAGGACGGCGGAATCCGCCGGTTCAAGGCTCCGTTTCCGCATGGCGGCCATGTCGGATTGTTGCCGCCGGGCGATTGCCATAGGATCGGAGACCACGGGCGCCGAGGTCGTCGTGGCCGCGCAGCGGATCGCTGCGGTATCAACACAATGAGGGCCGAGGCGGCTAGACGACGTGTTCAACCTGCTACCCACAACCAAAGGCGCAGAGCCGCTGAGACAGGCCGTGCTCGCCTGCCGCACCCACCTGATCGGAGCGGCGGTGTTCAGCGCCCTGGTGAACCTGCTGTACCTGACGCCCACGCTCTACATGCTGCAGGTCTATGACCGGGTGGTGCCCACGGGCGGCATCACCACCCTGGTGCTGGTCAGCGTGGTGGCGCTGCTGGCGCTGGCGTCGCTGGCGGTGCTGGACTGGCTGCGGGTGCGGCTGCTGCTCCGCGCGGGCCTGAAGCTGGACCAGCAACTGAGCAGCCGCATTCTGGCGCGGGTGGTGGACATGCGCGGCCAGGCCCCCAACGTCCATGTGCTGCGCGAGTTCGATCATGTGCGCGGCGCCATCAGCGGTCAGGGGGCCCTGGCGGTGCTGGACGCGCCGTGGACGCCCATCTTCCTGCTGTGCTGTTTCCTGCTGCACTGGTCCATCGGGTTTCTGACGCTGGGCGGCGGGGCGATCCTGTTCGGCCTCGCCTGGCTCAATGAGCGCGACACCCGGCCGCGCATCGGCCAGGCGACCGACGCCGCCAACAGCGCCTATGCGGCGCAGGAGAGCGTCGCCACCCAGGCCGAGGTGGTGCGGGCCCTGGGCATGCGCGGGGCCAGCATCGCCCGTCAGGCCGACGAGCGCCGCCGCGCCGTGGACCAGCAGGTGGACGCCAACCTGGCCGGCGGACGCTATTCCGGCGCCATCAAATTCGTGCGTCTGACGCTGCAGTCCACGGCCCTGGGGCTGGCGGGCCTTCTGGTCATCCACGGGCAGCTGACGCCCGGCGCCATCATCGCGTCGTCGGTGCTGCTGAGCCGCGCCGTCGCGCCCATCGAGCAGCTGGTCGGCGCCTGGCCGGGGCTGGTCCGGGGGCTCAGCGGCTGGCGGCGGTTGATCGAACTGTTCGAGAAGACCGGCGACGTGGACCGGGTCCGCACCGCCCTGCCGACGCCCCGCGGGCGGCTGGCGGTGGAAGGCGCCGTGGTGCGCTACGCCGACGACGGCCCGCCGCAGCTCAAGGGCGCCAGCGTGACCCTGGAGCCCGGCCAGACCCTGGGCGTGATCGGGCCCAGCGGCTCGGGCAAGACCACCCTGGCGCGGGTCATCGCCGGCGCCGTCGCGCCCGCCGCCGGAGCCGTGCGGCTGGACGGCGCGGAATACGCGGCCTGGGACAGCGACGCCCTGGCCCGGCACATCGGCTATCTGCCCCAGACCCCCAGCCTGTTCGCCGGCACGATCCGGGACAACATCTCGCGCTTCGCGTCCGCTCTCGGCGTCGACGCGGCGACAGTGGACCAGGGCGTGGTGAAGGCGGCGCAGGCGGCGGGGGCCCACGACATGATCCAGCGCCTGCCGCAGGGCTATGACACCGAGCTGGGCGCGTTCGGCGCCGGGCTGTCGGCGGGACAGGGGCAGCGCGTGGCCCTGGCCCGCGCCCTCTACGGCGACCCGGTGCTGCTGGTGCTGGACGAGCCCAACTCCAATCTGGATCAGGAGGGCGAGGCCGCCCTGATGTCGGCCCTGCTCAAGGCCGCGGCCAACGGCGCGGCGGTGGTGATCGTGGCGCACCGGGCCGGGGTCCTGTCGCGGGTGGACCGCCTTCTGGTGATGAAGGACGGCGCAGTGCAGACCGAGGGGCCGCGCGAGGAGGTGCTGGCCAGGCTGCGCGCGGGCACGGAACGCAAGACCCAGAAGGCGACGGGACAATGACCGAAGCCGCGACCGCGTCGACCCCGTCGATCACCCCCTCCCCCCGGTTCGAGCTGTGGGTGGGCGGTGCTGTGATCGCAGCCTTCTTCGTCCTGTTTCTGGGCTGGGCGGCCTTCGCGCCGCTGGACGCCGGGGCCTATGCGCCCGGTCAGGTGGCCGTGTCGGGCAACCGTCAGGCGGTGCAGCATCAGGACGGCGGCGTGGTCAGCGCCCTGCGCGTGGCCGAGGGCGACGAGGTCCGCGAGGGTCAGGTGCTGATCGAGCTGAGCGCGGGTAACCTGCGGGCGGTGGAGCGCGGCGTGGCGGGCGAGGTCTACGCCCTGATGGCCCAGCGCGCCCGCATGATCGCCGAACGCGACCGGTTGCGCGCCGTGCCGACGCCCGAGGAATTCGCCGAACTGGACGAGGCCGACCGGGCGCTGGCGGACGAGGCCCTGCGGTTGCAGCGGCGGCAGTTCGCGGCGCGCGGGGCCGGCCGGTCTACCGAGACGGGCGTTCTCGGCCAGCGCATCAGCCAGCTTCAGGACCGCATGGAGGGCTATGAGCGCCAGCTGGCCTCCAGCCGCGAACAGCAGCGCCTGATCCTCGAAGAGCTGGAAGGCATGCGATCCCTGGCCGCCCAGGGCTATGCGCCGCTGAACCGGGTGCGGGCGCTGGAGCGGACCGCCGCCTCGCTGGAAGGGGAAGAGGGCGCGCTCATGGCCCAGATCGCCGCCACCCGCGAGCAGATGGGTGAAACCCGCCTGCAGATGCTCGGCGTCAATACGCAGCTGGACGAGGATGTCTCCGAGCAGCTGCGGCAGGTGGAGGTGCGGCTGAACGAGTTGCAGCCCCGGCTGGGCGAACTGCGCAGCCAGATCGCCCGGGCCCAGGTGCGCAGCCCCGCCACGGGCCAGGTGGTTGGCCTCAGCGTCTTCACCCCCGGCGGGGTCGTGCAGGCGGGGCAGGTGCTGATGGAGATCGTGCCCGACGACGCCTCACAGGTGCTGATCGCCCGCATCGAGCCGGCGGACATCGACAATCTGCGGGTGGGCATGGAGACCGAGGTGCGCTTCCCCGGTCTGCGCGAACAGGTTCCCCCGATCATCCGGGGCGAGGTGACGCGCCTGTCCGCGGACAGCTTCGTGGACGAACAGACCGGAGACTCCCACTTCCGCGCCGAGATCGTCGTGTCGCCCGAGGCCATGGCCCCGCTGGGCGACGCAGCCGAAGACATCCGGCCGGGCATGCCCGTGGAGGTGGTGGTCCTGCTGAGGAAGCGGACGGCCCTGTCCTACCTGGTCGAGCCCCTGACCCGGAACCTGTGGCGGTCCGGCAGCCAGCAGTGACCTAGGCGGCGTCCTTGGGGGCCAGCACGTCGCCGACGGTGGGCCGGTCCTCGCTGAGCACCAGCGCCAGATCGCGCGGTCGCACCACCTCGCCGCAGCAGCCGCAGGCAATGCGCGGCTCCAGCGAGTGGCCGCAGGTCTTGTGGATCATGTCGACGCCGGAATCGCTGTCGCCGTACAGATGCTTGGCGCCCCAGGAGTGCAGGGTCACCAGCACCGAATACAGATCCTTGCCGCGGGCGGTCAGGATGTACTCATTGCGCGGCGGGCGCTCGGAATAGAGGTGCGGCTCCAGCACCCCGTGGGCCACCAGGGTCTTGAGGCGGGCGGCCAGCACGTTGCGGGCCACGCCCAGACGCTCCTGCCACTGCTCGAAGCGGGTCACGCCCTGAAAAGCGTCGCGGATCACCAGCAGCGTCCACGGATCGCCGATCACCTCGAGGGTGGCGGCGATGGAGCAGCTCTGGCGGGAGTAGTCGGCTGTGCGTCCCATGGATCACAAGGTGACGTTGCGGCAGGCTTTTGACAAGTGGGTTGCGATTCAACACCCATTGAGTCAGTCTTGTTTGGCAACGGACATCGCGGCGGATGACTTCGCCCCGGCGTTCCTGCGTCCCTCGACTTGCGGGCGGAGGCCCATCCGCCGGTCTCCGCCCGTCTTTCTGATATGTCGTCCTTCATGACCGAATCCGCTGAACACCCCCTTCTCCGCGCCCTGACCCTGACGCCCCAAGGCGAGGCCCTGACCGCCGAATTGTCCGGCGAATTCTCGAACGGCCCCGTCGGCGCGCCGCCCGAGGCCGGGTTTCCGTTCGGCGGGCTGCTGGCCGCCCTGTGCGCCGGCGCCATGCGGCAGGGGCTGGGCATCACCGGGCCGCTGCGGACCCTGAGCGTCCAGTATCTGGCGGCGGCGAAGTTCGGGCAGTCCCTGACCTTCCGGCCCCGTCTGCTGCGCGGCGGGCGCAATGTGACCTTTTCGGCGCTGGAGGCCGGACAGGGCGAGCGGCTGACCCATCACGCCACGGCCACCTGGGGACAGGACGCCGCCGACGCGGTGGCGCTGACGCCCCTCCGTGCGCCACCGCCGCCGCTGGACAGTCTCGATCCGGCCGCGACGCTGAAGGGCCCCATGCGGCCCCGCTTCAGCCAGCACGTGGAGTTCCGCTTCGACGGCGGCCCGAACATTCTCGGCGGCAACGAGGGCCGCCCGGTGGTGGAACGGGTGTGGATGCGCACCAATGACGGCGCGCCGCTGGACGAGCTGCGCCTCTGCTACCTGCTGGACGCGTTGTACCCGCCGGCGTGGACCGCGTCGAAGGCGCCGCCGATGATGACCACGGTGGACCTGCGCTACGACATCCTCGCCACGCCGACGCCCGAAACGGCGCCGGACGGCTGGGCCTTCTTCGAGTTCCGCATGCTGGATCTGGGGCTGGGCTGGACCGTGGACGAGGCTGCATGCTGGGGCGCGGATGGCGCGCCGCTGGCCCTGTCGCGGCAGCGGCGCAAGCTGCTCTGAACCGGGCGCCCGCCTTTCGCCGACGCCGCCGCGTGAATATATGAGCCGCAACAAACCATAACCGCCCAGGAAACCGCCATGTCCGATCCCGTCGTCATCTGTTCGTTCGCCCGCACCCCCATGGGAGGCTTCCAGGGCGTCTTCACGGGCGTGAAGGCCACCGAGCTGGGCGCGACCGCCGTGAAGGCGGCGGTGGAACGCGCCGGGGTCGAGGCCGCGCGGGTCGAGCAGATCGTCATGGGCTGCGTGCTGTCCGCCGGTCTAGGCCAGGCGCCGGCGCGCCAGGCGGCCATCGGCGCCGGGCTGGGCCGCCATGTGGAGGCGACCACCGTCAACAAGATGTGCGGCTCGGGCCTGCAGGCGGCCATGATGGCGCACGACGCCCTGAAGGCCGGCAGCGCCGAGATCATCGTGGCGGGCGGCATGGAGAGCATGACCGGCGCCCCCTACGTCATGGCCAAGCACCGGGGCGGCGCCCGCATCGGCCACGATGTGATTTCCGACACCATGTATCTGGACGGGCTGGAGGACGCCTACACCCCCGGCAAGCTGATGGGCGCCTTCGCCGAGGAGGCGGCCCAGCAGTACCAGTTCACCCGCGAGGACCAGGACGCCTACGCCATCGAGAGCCTGAGCCGCGCCAATGCGGCCATCGCCTCGGGCGCCTTCGAGGCCGAGATCACCCCGGTGGAGGTGACCAGCCGCAAGGGCGCCGAGACGGTCTCGGTGGATGAACAGCCCGGCAAGGCGCGGCCCGACAAGATCCCGACCCTCAAGCCCGCCTTCGCCAGGGACGGCACCATCACCGCCGCCAACGCCAGCTCGATCTCGGACGGCGCGGCGGCGCTGGTGATGACCCGCGAGAGCGTGGCGAAGGCGCTGAACCTGCCCATCGTGGCCCGGGTCGTGGCCCACGCCGCCCACGCCCATGAGCCGGGCCTGTTCACCACCGCCCCGGTCCCGGCCATGAAGAAGGCGCTGGAGCGGGCCGGCTGGAGCGCGTCGGACGTGGACCTGTGGGAGGTCAACGAGGCCTTCGCCGTGGTGGCCATGATCGCCATGCGCGAGCTGGACATCGATCACGCGAAGCTGAACGTGAACGGCGGCGCCTGCGCCCTGGGCCACCCCATCGGCGCCTCGGGCGCCCGGGTCCTGTCCACCCTGCTGTCGGCGCTGCGGGCGCGCGGCGGCGGCAAGGGCATGGCGTCCCTGTGCATCGGCGGCGGCGAGGCCGTGGCCATGGCGGTCGAGGCGGCCTGACATCCGGGTCTGGCCCCCGGTGTCATAGTGGCTATGGTGGCGGCATGACCGCCGCCGAGATCGTCGCCCTGCTGGACCTCGAGCCCCATCCCGAGGGCGGCTGGTTCCGAGAGACGTTCCGGGACGCGGCCGAGGTCGCACCCGGACGGGCGGCCTCCACGGCCATTCACTATCTGCTGGAGGCGGGTCAGCGTTCGCACTGGCATCGGGTGACGGACGCGGCGGAGGTGTGGAGCTTCAACGTCGGCGGGCCCCTTGAACTGATGATCGCCCTGACCGGGGATGCGGCGCCGGTTCGTCATTTGCTGGGCGCGGACCTGAAAGCCGGAGAGCGTCCCCATGTGGTCGTGCCCCCGAACGGCTGGCAGGCCGCCCGGCCGCTGGGTGACTGGACGTTGGTCACCTGCACCGTGGCGCCCGCCTTCGTCTTCGACCGTTTTGAAATGGCGCCGCCCGAATGGACGCCAGGCCAGGGAGATCCCGCATGACCCTTCACCGTCGCAGCCTGCTGACCGCCGCCGGGCTGGGCCTGACCGCATCGCCGGTTCTGGCCCAGGCGCCCTGGAGCGAGGCGGTGCGCGCCGCCGCCGTCCTGCCGCAGAGGGCGCCCGCCGATCCGACCGAAACGGTGCGGCTGTGGCCCGACGGGGCGCCGGGGGGCGAGAACGTCACTGTCACGGCCGAGGTGAACGAGCGGTCCGAAGACCCCGCCTGGCACGACCGTTTCGCCGTCTACACCACCGACCCGATCATGACCGTGTTCCGGCCCGACCGGCCCAACGGCGCGGCCCTGCTGCTGATCCCGGGCGGCGGCTATCGCTGGGCGGTGGTGGACAAGGAAGGCTATGACTGCGCGCGGGTGTTCGCGGCGGCGGGGGTGACCTGTTTCGTGCTGCGCTACCGCCTGCCCGGCGACAACTGGGCGGCGGGCCCGGACGCGCCGCTGCAGGACGCCCAGCGGGCCATGCGGCTGATCCGCGCCCATGCGGCGGACTACGGCGTCGACCCGGACCGCATCGGGGCGCTGGGCGCCTCGGCGGGCGGGCACCTGTGCGGCACGCTGTCGGCGCGGCACGGGGACGTGGTCTATGAGCCTGTGGACGCGGCGGACGCCGTGTCGGGGCGGCCGGACCTGTCCATCCTGATGTATCCGGTCGTGACCCTGACCGATCCGCACACCCACGCCGGGTCGCGCAGCCATCTGCTGGGCGAGAGCCCGACGCCGGACGAGATCCGCGACTGGTCGCTGGAGACCATGCCCCGCCGGGACACCCCGCCCACCTTCATCGTCCACGCCATGGACGACGGCGCGGTGCCGCCCGAGAACGCCATGATGCTGACCACGGCCCTGAGAGCCGCGAATGTGCCCGTGGAGACCCATCTGTTCGAGGAGGGCGGCCACGGCTTCGGCATCCGCCAGATCGTGGGGCGTCCCGCCGCCGTATGGCCGGAACTGGCCCTGGCCTGGGGCGCCCGGCGCGGCTGGCTGGGTTAGGCCCTGCCGGCTGTGCGGGGCGGCTTCGGCGGTGTTTCAGGCCGCGGCACGGGGCGCGGGCGGTCCGCCTGCATCAGGCGGGCGAGGCTGTGGGCGCCGGTGGCGAGCACGATCATGGGCCGGACTCCGTGAATGCGATATTGAGAATGCATCGCAATAGTGAGTCTGGCAAGCCTCCTGACGGGGGCCCCGGGACCCTGTAGCGTCAGGCCATGATCGCGCCCTCCGACGCCCCTGCCCCGCCCCGCGCCTGCGGCGACTGCGGGCTGTGCTGCAAGATCATGGGGGTCGAGGCCATCGCCAAGCCGCCGCGCAAATGGTGCGGCCATTTCCGCAAGGGGCGTGGCTGTTCGATCTATGCGGAGCGGCCCCATGCGTGCGGGGCGTTCAACTGCACCTGGCTGCTGGCGCCGACCCTGGGCGAGGACTGGCGCCCGGACCGGGCCGGGTTCGTGATGCACTCGGAGAACGGCGGCCTGCGCCTGATCGTCGAGGCGGACGGCGCGGATCCGCAGGCGTGGCGGCGCGAGCCCTATCAGGCGACGTTGCGCGACTGGGCGCGGGCCGGGGCGGCGCAGGGGCTGGAGGTGCTGGTGTTCGTGGGCGACCGGGGCGTCCGGTTGCTGCCGGACGGCGGAGAGCGGCCGATCACGCGCGCCACAGCCTGATCAGTGCAGCGTGGCGTGCCGCGACTGATCGCGGCCGTGCAGCTTGTCGCCGAGCATGTTGCCCCAGCGGACGGCGGAGCCCATGGGCGAGGCCATGAAGCCGGCGCGGGGATCGACCTTGCGGGCCTGATGGGCGAAGGCGGCGGCCATGCCGGCGCTCATCATGGCGGCGATCATCTGGCCGGCCATGCTGCGCGGCCGCGAGGCCATCCAGAAGGCGCTGACCGCCTGCGACACGCTCCACAGCCGCAGGGCGCTGTTGCGATCCGGCCCCGAGGGCGCGTTCCAGACCCGCAGCCCGGCCAGGGCGCCCGCTGACATCAGGGCGGGCAGCAGGATGCTGAAGCCGTTGTGCGGCTTCTGGACGATGGGGCGGCCGTCATGCTCCGGCGACGTCTCGCGGGGATCGGCGGTGAGCGCCACCAGGGCCGAGGCCACGAGGCCGACGCCGGCGGTGACCGCCAGACCCGTCGCCACATGTCGTCCGCTGCGGCCCTTGCTGTTCAGGAACCGGTCGACGGGGCTGGGGCGAGGCATGGCGGTGTTCTCCCTGTTGCATACAGGGAACGGAACAGGTCAGGCGGGATGGGGTTCCGGGGCGAGTGGACGCCAGCCTCCTCCACCATGCTTCGCATGGTCCCCCCCTCCCCCAACGAGGGAGGATCAGTTGCCGGTGGCGGCGCCGTCGGGCTCGATGTCCTTCATGGCGCTCTGCAGCCAGTTCTGCTCGCCCAGAAGCTTGATCAGGTTCAGCTGGTTCTCGAGGAAGTCGATGTGCTCCTCGGTGTCCGACAGGATTTCCGTCAGGATCTGGCGGCTGATGAAGTCGGCGGCGGCCTCGCACTGCTTGATGGCCTCGATCTGGTCGCGACGACCGTCCAGCTCCAGCTGCAGGTCGGCGCCCATGCATTCCGGCGCGGTCTCGCCGATCTTGAGCTTGTGCAAATCCTGCAGATTGGGCAGGCCGTCCAGGAACAGGATGCGCTTGATCAGCTTGTCGGCGTGTTTCATCTCGCCGATGGACTCGTCGTAGATGACCTTGCCCAGATGGCTGAGACCCCAGCTTTCGAACATGCGCGCATGCAGGAAATACTGGTTCACCGCGGTCAGTTCGTTGGTGAGGACGCCGTTCAGCGTCCGGATGATCGCGGGATCGCCCTTCATGATCTCAAGCCTTCTGGTTCCGGGTGCAGCTCACACGACGGCCGCGCCCCATGGTTGAGACATAACACGCTTCGCAGGCGATTGTTCACCTGCGAATACTTATCAGCTTATTGTAATTGCGAGTAAATCTCGCCTGGAGCCTGATCGGCTGAAGTGGAATCGCTTCGCGATTCCGCTGATGCCGTGAATCAGGCTCCCGATAAAAGCGAGAGCATGATTCACGCTTCAGCCGGACCGCGAAGCGGTCCGTCCAAAACGATCATGCTCACAGCTACTCGGCGGCGAGGGCGAAGGCCTGGCGGGATTCCTGGATCATCTCGCGCATCTCGCACACGCATTTGGCGCACTGGGCCTGACAGCCGTTGTGAGCGAACACGTCGCGCGGACGTTGGGCCCCCGCCTCGATGGCGCGGGCCACGTCCCGTTCGCGAATGCCGTTGCAGTTGCAGATGTACACGGTGTGGTCGCCCGACCCGATACGTTGAGAACGACTCTCCATAGCAGGACTCGCGGGCGATGCAAATCGTTCGCATGCGCATCCGAGTCTTGACCGGCGCGACAGGACGGCGCACCCCCCGGCCATGACCTCCAGAGCCCCTTGCCGCCTGTATCTGATCACCCCTCCGGCCCTGCCCGATCTGGAGGCGTTCGCCGCCGATCTCGAGGCGGCGCTGGGCGCCGGCGACGTGGCGGCGCTGCAGATCCGGCTCAAGCCCGCCGAGGATGATCAGGTGCGCGCGGCGGTGCGGCGGCTCCTGCCCATCGCCCATGCCCATGGGGTGGCGGTGATCCTGAACGACCGGCCGGATCTGGCCGCCGAACTGGGCTGCGACGGGGTGCATGTGGGCGACGAGGACCCGGCGGTGGACGCCGCCCGGCGCCTGCTGGGGCCGAACGCCATGATCGGCGCCACCTGCAGGGACAGCCGCCACGCGGCCATGGAGGCGGCGGAGGCGGGCGCGGACTATGTGGCGTTCGGCGCCTTCTTCCCCACCGACACCAAGGAAACCACCGCCCGGCCCGAGCCCGACATCCTGACCATCTGGCAGGAAACCATGGCCATTCCCTGCGTGGCCATCGGCGGCGTCACCGTGGACAACGCCCGGCCCCTGATCGACGCGGGCGCCGATTTCCTCGCGGTGAGCGCGGGGGTCTGGCGTCATCCCGACGGTCCGGCCGAGGCGGTGCGGCGGTTCAACGCCCTGACGGGCTGAACCCGCGCCATGGCAAGGGATATTTAGCAAAGGCGTGGTTGACTGGGCGTTCAGTATCCCAGCCTGCAGAAGCCCCCGTCATGATCCTGAGCCGCGCGCTCGCCGACCTGGACCACCCCGCCGTCGCGGCTGCGGAAGCGCGCGCCGGCTCGTGGCGGCGCGGCCACGACCTGATGAGCCAGCCCCACGCCCCGGTGTTCCTGGCCGTGATTCTGGCCGTGCTGGTGGTGGCGGCGGTCTCCACCAGCCGCTCGGCGGGTCTGGTGGCGGCGCTGTGGGCCGCCGGCGGGGTGGCGGTCACGGCCTGGCTGCGGGCCGGCAAGGGCAAGGCCTATGAGTCCGCCTATGTGGGCCTGATCATGACGGGATTTGCGGGCGGGAACCTGCTGGCGGGCAACCCGCCGGACCTGGCCCTCATGTTCACCATCGGCAACATGATCGAGGTGATCCTGGCGGTGCTGCTGATCCGCCGGTTCCTGCCGGACCTGAACATCGCGACGGTGCCGGGAACGGCCAAATTCCTGATCCTGGCGGCGGTGATCCCGCCCCTGCCTGCAGGCCTGTTCGCCGCCGGCATGCTGCATCTGATGAACGGGCAGGACTTCCTCACCACGGTCCAGACCTGGTGGTTCGGCCACGCCCTGGGCATCGCCGTGGTCGGGCCTTTCGGCCTGGCGGTGACCAAGCGGCATTTCGCGCGGCTGGCGCGACCGCGACAGGTCGTCGAGGCGGTGCTGCTGCTGGGCGCGCTGGCTGTCCTTGTGGCGGTGCTGTTCACCCGGGACGTGGCGCCCATCCCCTACATCATCGTGCCGCTGCTGCTGGTGATCGCGGTGCGCCTGCGGATCGTGGGCGTCAGCGCCGCCGTCCTGATCACCGCGATCATCGCCATCAGCGCGACCCTGCACGGCTACGGCCCCATGAACCAGATCGCCGGGGCGAACCTGTCCGAGCGCGTGATGATGGCCCAGCTGTTCACCGCCGCCACAGGCCTGCCCATGCTGCTGGTGGCCGCCATGCTGGAGGAGCGCGACCTGTTCGCCGCCCGCGCCGCCGCCGACAAGCAGCGGGCGGAGAAGGCCAGCGAGGGCAAGTCGCGGCTGCTGGCCAACGTGGCCCATGAGATCAAGAGCCCCATCGGCGGCATCATCGGCATCGGCGACCTGTGGTCCTCGGGCCAGCTCGGCCCGATCACCCCGACCCAGGGGGAAATGGCCGCCATGCTGGTCAAGACCGCGCGCCAGATCGAAACCCTGACCCACGACCTGCTGGACGTGGCCCGCGCCGAGTCCGGGGCCGTGCAGATGGATCTGCGCCCGGTGGACGTGGCGGGGGTGGTGGAGGACGTGCGCCGCACCGTCGCCCTGCGCAAGGAGGCCGAGGGCGTGACCCTGACCGCCGAGCGGGACAATGACGATCTGGTGGCCCGGGCGGACTCCATCCGCCTCAGCCAGATCGTGGGCAATCTGGCCACCAATGCGGTCAAGTACGGCGCCTCGGGCGGGGTGGTGATCCTGCGCACCCGCCGCGTGGGGCGCAAGATTCGCATCGAGGTGGTGGACAAGGGCCCCGGCCTGTCGGTCGACAAGCAGGCGCAGCTGTTCGAGCCCTTCAACCGGCTCGGGCTGGAACGGTCCACCGTCGAGGGGCACGGCATCGGCCTGACCCTGGCCAAGCGGCTGACCGAGCTGCAGGGCGGCGAAATCGGCGTCATCAGCGCGCCCGGCGAAGGCGCCACCTTCTGGATCGAACTGCCGGCGGCGTAGGCCTGTGGCAGGCTGACGCGCGGCGGTGCGGCGCTGGACATCGCCGGTGCGCAGGCGCACGGTTCGACACCACCCAGGGCTGTCAAAGGACCGATCGTGGATTTCGACGCACTCTTGCTGTCCCGGATGCAGTTCGCCTTCACCGTGGCGTTCCACATCCTTTTCCCCGCCTTCACCATCGGCCTCGCCGCGTTTCTGGCGGTGCTGGAAGGTCTGTGGCTGTGGACCAAACGGGATGTGTTCCAGACCCTGTACCTGTTCTGGGTGAAGATCTTCGCTCTCAGCTTCGGCATGGGCGTCGTGTCCGGGGTGGTGCTGAGCTACCAGTTCGGCACCAACTGGTCCGAGTTCATCCGCCTGACGGGCGGGGTGATCGGGCCGTTGCTGGCCTATGAGGTGCTGACGGCCTTCTTCCTGGAGGCCTCGTTCCTGGGCGTCATGCTGTTCGGCTGGAAAAAGGTGGGGCCGAAACTGCACTTCCTGGCCACCCTGCTGGTGGCCATCGGCACCAGCGTGTCCGCCTTCTGGATCCTGTCGGCCAACAGCTGGATGCAGACGCCGCAGGGCTACGAGATCCTCGCCAGCGGCGTGTTCCAGGCGACCAATTTCTGGGAGGTGGTGTTCAATCCCAGCTTCCCCTCGCGGCTGACGCACATGCTGCTGGCCGCCTTCCTGACCACGGCGCTGGTGGTGGGCGCGGCCTCGGCCTTCCAGGTGCTGAAAAGCCGGAAACAGGCCGATGCGCCCACCGGCTGGACCGCCAGCCGCGTGGCCCTGGTCATGGCCGTGGGCATGGTCGCCGTCACCGCCCCGCTGCAGCTGCTGGCCGGGCACTGGTCCGGCGAGGTGGCGCACCACTATCAACCGTCCAAGCTGGCGGCCATCGAGGGCTACTGGGAGACCCGCGCCGACCAGCCGCTTCACCTGTTCGCCATCCCCGACCGCTCCACCCAGTCCAACCACTTCGAGCTGTCCATCCCCGGCGTCGGCAACATGGTCCAGAACCTGCCGCGCGATGAGGTGGTGGCCGGTCTGGACCAACTGGCCCCCGAGGATCAGCCGCCGGTGTTCATGGTGTTCTGGGCCTTCCGGGTCATGGTGGGGCTGGGCCTGCTGATGATCGGCCTGGGCGCCTGGGGCGCATTCCTGCTGTGGCGCAAGAAACTGTTCGCCAGCCGCTGGTTCCTGCGCTTCGCCGTGGCCATGGGCCCCGCCGGCTTCATCGCCGTCCTGGCCGGCTGGATGGTCACCGAGATCGGGCGTCAGCCGTGGGTCGTGTACGGCGTCCTGCGCACCGCCGACGCCGTGTCGCCGGTCACCAGCGGCGAGGTGCTGACCTCCCTGCTGGTCTACATCACCGTCTACGCCATCGTCTTCACCGCGGGGGCCCTGTTCATCCTGCGCCTGATGGCCGAGGGCCCCAAGGCCGTGATCACCGCCCGCGCCGCCGAGGAGCGCCGGGCCCCCGGCTCGGCCCTGGCCAAGGCGCCGGAGGATGTGGACGGCGACGTTCCGGGAGCCCCCCAATGAACCTCGACCTCGCCCTGATCTGGGCCGGACTGATCGCCGTGGCGGTGCTGCTCTATGTGGTGCTGGACGGCTTCGACCTGGGCCTCGGCATCCTGTTCCCGTTCGCGCGGTCGCCCCGTGACCGGGACGTGATGATGAACACCGTCGCCCCCGTCTGGGACGGCAACGAAACCTGGCTGGTGCTGGGCGGCGGCGGACTGCTGGCCGCCTTCCCCCTGGCCTATTCGATCCTGATGCCGGCGCTGTATCTGCCCGTACTGATGATGCTGGCGGGGCTGATCCTGCGGGGCGTGGCGTTCGAATTCCGCTTCCGGGCGCGGGATCGAGGACGGCGGTTCTGGACCCAGATGTTCGCCTTCGGCTCCATCCTCGCGGCCTTCGCCCAGGGCCTGATCCTGGGCGGCTTCATCCAGGGCGTGCGGGTGGTGGACGACCGGTTCGCGGGCGGGCCGTTCGACTGGTTCACCCCCTACACCCTGCTGGTGGCCTGCGGGCTGGTGGCCGGCTACGCCCTGCTGGGCGCCACATGGCTGATGCTCAAGACCACCGACGACCTGCACGGCGACGCCCGCAAGTGGACCGGCATCGCCGCCGTGGTCACCGCCGCCCTGCTGGCCGCGGTCAGCCTCGCCACCCTTGCGGCCCATCCGCTGATCGGCGTGCGCTGGGGCTGGCCCGACGGCCTGACGGGCGGCATCGACTGGGCGACGCTCGCCCCCCGCGCGCTCATCCCGCTGGTCGGCGTCGCCGGCCTGGCCATGATCTTCCTCGGCTCCCGCAAGGGGTCCCACGGCTGGCCGTTCGTGGGCGCCCTGACGGTGTTCCTGTCCGGCTATCTGGGGCTGGCGATCAGCTTCGCGCCCTATGTGGTGCCCTATGCGGTCAACTTCCGCCAGGGCGCGGCGCCGGACAATGCGCTGGCGCTCATGCTGTGGGGCACGGCCTTCATCCTGCCGACCATCCTGGGCTACACCGCCTGGGTCTACTGGGTGTTCCGGGGCAAGATGACCGCGGAGACCGGCTATCATTAGTCCCGTTCCCCCGCCCGGCCCCGAGGATCCGCTGCCGCCCCTGTGGAAGCGGCTGATGTGGTTCGCCCTGCTGTCCATCGCCGGGCTCGCCGTGGTGGCTGCGGTGGCCTACACGCTTCGGGCCTTGCCGTTCATGGGTTGAGGCGCGACAGTCGCCCCATGATGTTCCGCAAGACGCTGATCGCCGCCGCCCTGACCGCCCTCGCCGCCCCCGCAGCGGCGCAGGAGGCGGACGATTTCACCGCGCGCCTGAACCGTCTGCCCGGCCAGACGACCCTGTCCACGCCCGAGCCCGCGCCAGAGCCTGCGCCTGCGCCTGCGCCCGAACCGACGATCGAACCCGAGGCCGGGCCGCCGGAAGCCGCCGCCCCGGTTGAAGACTTCACCTCGCGCCTGAACCGCATGCCCGGCCGCACAGCCCCGCCGGCGCCCGAGCCGGACGTGGCGGAGACCGACGCCGCATCGGAACCGCCCATCCTCGACGGCCTTTCCGAACGGCTGGAGCAGATGCGGCGAGAGCCGGAGGTTGAGCCGGAGCCTGTTGCGCCGGAACCCGAGGCTTCCGAGCCAGAGCCGGTCTCCCCCGAGCCGGAACCAGCGCCGGAACCAGCGCCGGAACCAGCGCCGGAGCCTGAGCCTGAGCCTGAGCCTGAGCTGATCGTCGAGGCCGAACCCGAGGCGCCTGAACCGGAGCCTGAAACCGACCCCGCTTCCGAACCGGCCCCGCCGCCTGTGCTGGAGATTCTGGGCTCCCAGGCGGACCTGGCCTTCCGGGTCGATGTGCCCGAGCCCTTCGATCTGGTCGAACGCCCGTCCGGCCCGGATTTCGACATCTATCAGGTGTCGCGCGGCGACACGCCCTTCGTGGGCATCTACGTGGGCTGCTGCTCGCTGTTCCCCATCTATGACGGCCGCCAGATCGAGGCGGCGGGCCGCATCTCCATCCTCATCAACGAGAACGGCGCCAACCGCGCCGTGGAGCACCTGTTCGTGCGCGAATCCGACGGCCGCCAGATCCACGTCTGGCTGCACAGCGTCACCGGCGAAGACCGCGCCCTCGCCGAGCGCATCGCCCAGACGGTGGACCCGAGGTGAAGCGCCTCTCCTCCCCGCTCGCGGGGAGGGGGACCGCGCGGGCGACTCAGCCCGCGTGGTGGAGGGGGCGGCTCGGTGTCTGATTTCTCAAGCGCCAATCCTCGACCATCCACGCCGCCCCCTCCGTCACGGGCGCTGAAACGCGCCCGCGCCACCTCCCCATCCCGAGAGATGGGGAGGAGAAGGCTCACCCCATCTCAAACGCCTCAATAATCGGGCACGGCCCCTCCGCATGATCACAGGCGTCAGCCAGGCGGGACAGGGCCGCGCGGGCGGCGGTCAGCTCCGCGATACGGGCGTCCAGCTCACGGATACGGCCTCGGGAAAGTTCACGAGCGCGGACGTGGTCGCGGCCTGAGTCCAGCGCCAGCAGTTCGCCGATCTGCTCCAGGGTGAACCCCGCCGCCTGGGCCGAGCGGATGAAACGCAGGCGCCGCGCGTCTTCGGGCTCGTAGCGTCGAACCCCGCCGTCGCGCGCCGGCGTGCGCAGCAGGCCGCGACGCTGATAGTAGCGCACCGTCTCCACGCCCACGCCGCCGGCGCGGGCCAGACCGCCGATGGTGTCCGTTTCCATGCCTTGACTCCGTACCATGGTACGGAACCTATATGGGGCGGGCCAAGTTTCCGGCAAGAGGAGCTTTCCCATGACCCACCACCCGAAAAAGACCGCCGTCCTGCACCGCATGGTGATGGATCAGCATGTCTGTCCGTGGGGGCTGAAGTCGAAACACCTGCTGAAATCGCGCGGCTATGCGGTGGACGACCGCTGGCTGACCAGCCGCGAACAGACCGACGCCTTCAAGGCCGAGCACGGGGTGAAGACCACGCCCCAGACCTTCATCGACGGGGTGCGCATCGGCGGCTACGACGACCTGCGGCGGCATTTCGGGCTGAAGGTGAAGGACCCGGAGGCCACCACCTATGCGCCGGTGATCGCCATCTTCGGCGTGGCGGCCCTGATGGCCCTGGCGGCCACATGGGCCATGATGGGGACCGTGCTGACGATCCACGCGGTGGAGTGGTTCATCGCCTTTTCCATGTGTCTGCTGGCCCTGATGAAGCTGCGGGACGTCGACGGCTTCGCCACCATGTTCCTGAACTATGATCTGCTGGCGCGGCGCTGGGTCCCCTATGGCAAGGTCTATCCCTTCGCCGAGCTGTTCGCGGGGGTGATGATGATCTCAGGCGCCCTGACCTGGCTGGCCGCGCCCGTGGCCCTGGTCATCGGCGGCATCGGCGCGGTGTCGGTGTTCAAGGCCGTCTACATCGACAAGCGCGAGCTGAAATGCGCCTGCGTGGGCGGGGACTCCAACGTGCCGCTGGGCTTCGTGTCCCTGACCGAGAACCTCATGATGATTGGGATGGCGGTCTGGATGCTGGCGCGGATGTAGGCGCGCTTTCTCCTCCCCATCCCTCGAGATGGGGAGGTGGCGCGGGCGCGACTCAGCGCCCGTGACGGAGGGGGCGGCGCGGACGAATAGGGATTGGCGACTTGATCGGCAACGACCGGGCCGCCCCCTCCACCACGCCCTGCGGGCGCGGTCCCCCTCCCCGCAAGCGGGGAGGAGAGCTCTCAGTCTTCCGGGTTCTGGATCAGCCGCAGCAGTGTGCCGTCAGGGTCGACCATAAAACCCACCCGGCCGCCCCAGGGTTCGAGCCGCGGCGGATGCAGACGGGGCTGGCCTGCGTTCGTCTCCGGCAGACCCGCGGCCTTGCAGGCGCCGTAGAAGGCGTCGAGATCGTCCAGACGCAGGCAGCAGCCGAACGAACTCTGCAGCGGGTCCAGATCGGGATAGGGGAAGAACTCCAGCGTGAGCGCGCCGCGCGTCAGGATCATCCAGCCGCCGTCGCGCCACGACTCCTGAAAACCCAGCGCGCCGTAGAAGGCCGAGGTGGCGGCGAAATCACGCGACGGCAGGTTCGGCGTCGCGTGATCGGTCACGACCTAGCCTTCCAGATCCAGCGCATAGCCCGCCGAACGGACCGTGCGGACGGGGTCGCGCAGGCCTTCGGAAACGGTCAGGGCCTTGCGCAGCCGGCCCACATGGACGTCCACGGTGCGGACCTCCACATAGACGTCCGAGCCCCACACCGCGTCCAGCAGCTGTTCACGGCTGAACACCCGGCCGGGGTGCTGCATCAGATAGTCCAGCAGGCGGAATTCGGTGGGGCCCAGGTGGACCTCCTTGCCGTCGCGCTTCACCCGGTGGGCGACCCGGTCGATGATGATGTCGCCGTGGCTGACCCGGTCGTCGGCCAGGCCTGGACGGATGCGGCGCAGCACCGCGCGGATGCGGGCGTTCAGCTCCACCATGGAGACCGGCTTGGTCAGATAGTCGTCGGCGCCGGTGTCCAGGCCGCGCACCCGGTCGGATTCCTCGCCGCGGGCGGTCAGCATGATGATGGGCACGTTGCGGGTCTCGGCGCGGCCCCGCAGACGACGGCAGACCTCGATGCCCGACACCTTGGGCAGCATCCAGTCCAGCAGGACCAGATCGGGCGTCTCTTCCTCGGCCTGCATCAGGCCTTCCTCGCCGTCGGAGGCGACGCTGACCCGGTAGCCTTCCTTCTCCAGATTGTACTGGAGCAGGGTGGCCAGGGCGTCCTCGTCTTCGAAAACCAGAATATGGGGCGTCATACGCTCTGCTCCGGCGAGCCGATTTCACTGGGACTGGGCACGGCGGTGGCGCGCGGGCGCTCGCCCGTCAGCTCGTCGCCGGTGATCTGGTAGTGGATGGTCTCGGCGATGTTGGTGGCGTGGTCGCCGATGCGCTCGAGGTTCTTGGCCATGAACAGCAGGTGGGTGCAGGCCGTGATCGTGCGCGCATCGCCCATCATGTAGGTCAGCAGTTCGCGGAACAGGGCGTTGTAATGCTCATCCACCTCGTCGTCGGTGCTCCACACGGCGACGGCGCGCTCCACGTCCCCGGAGGTGTAGGCGTCCAGAACCTGCTTGAGGCGCTGGTTCACCAGCCGGCCCATGCGCTCGATGGAGCGGGTCAGGGGCGCCATGGGCTCGGTCTCGGCCAGGCTGAGGCCGCGCTTGGCGATGTTCTTGGCCAGATCGCCGGTGCGCTCCAGATCCATGGCCAGCTTCATGGCCGCCAGGGTCTTGCGCAGATCGGTGGCCACGGGCTGGCGCAGGGCGATCAGGCGGATCGACTTCTTGTCGATCTCGATGTGCATGGCGTCCAGCTTCGCATCGCGCTCCACCACCTGACGGGCCAGGGCCACGTCGCGGCGCACCACCGAGGCCACGGCGTCGATGATCTGGGCTTCGGCGAGGCCGCCCATGCGCGCCACCTCGGCGGTGAGGGCGTTCAGTTCTTCGCCATAGGCGCGGACGGTGTGTTCATTCATGGCCATGGTGATGGTCCTCAGCCGAAGCGGCCGGTTATGTAATCAAGGGTGCGCTTGTCGTGCGGATTCTGGAAGATGGTCTCCGTGTCGCCGAACTCCACCAGCTCGCCCATGTGGAAGAAGGCGGTGCGCTGGCTGACCCGCGCGGCCTGGGCCATGGAGTGGGTGACGATGACAATGCAGAACTGCTCGCGCAGTTCGTCGATCAGCTCCTCCACCTTGGCGGTGGCGATGGGATCCAGCGCCGAGCAGGGCTCGTCCATCAGGATCACCTCGGGCTGCACCGCGATGGCGCGGGCGATGACCAGACGCTGCTGCTGGCCGCCCGACAGGCCGGTGGCGGCCCCGTCGAGGCGATCGGCCACCTCAGCCCACAGGCCGGCGCGCCTCAGCGACTGCTCGACCCGGTCGGCCAGCTCGGCCTTGTTGTCGGTCAGGCCGTGGATGCGGGGGCCGTAGGCCACGTTCTCGAAGATCGACTTGGGGAAGGGGTTCGGCTTCTGGAACACCATGCCGACGCGGGCGCGCAGCAGCACCGGGTCCAGCGCCTTGTCGTAGATGTCCTCGCCGTCCATGCGGATGGAGCCCTTCACCCGCGCGATGGCGATGGTGTCGTTCATCCGGTTCAGGCAGCGCAGGAAGCTGGACTTGCCGCACCCGGACGGGCCGATGAAGGACGTCACGGCCTTGTCGGGAATGTCCACGCTGACGTCGAACAGGGCCTGTTTGTCGCCATAGAAGACCGAGACGTCGCGCGCCTGGATCTTGATGGGGCCGGTGGGCTCGGCGTGGCCGTCCCGCGGCGCCGTCGCCCGGACCGCCTCCACCGGGGCTCCGCCGCTCTCGGCGCCGTCCAGCTGTCGGAAAAGATTGAAACGCATGGGGTCTACCACCGACGTTCGAAACGGCGCCGCAGATAGATGGCGGCGGCGTTCATGATGATCATGAAGACCAGGAGAACCATGATGGCCGCAGCGGTCCGCTCATGGAACGCGCGCTCTGACGCATTCTCCCAGATGAAGACCAGCACCGGCAGGGCGCTGGAGGGCGAAGTGATGGCCTCGGGCACGCCCGGCACGAAGCTGACCATGCCGATCAGCAGCAGCGGGGCGGTCTCGCCGAGGGCGTGGGCCATGGCGATGATGGCGCCGGTCATGACGCCCGGCATGGCCAGGGGCAGGACGTGGTGAAACACCGCCTGGGTCCGGGACGCGCCCATGGCCAGGGCGGCCTCGCGGATCGAGGGGGGCACCGCCTGCAGGGCGCTGCGCGTGGCGATGATCACCGTGGGCAGGGCCATCAGGGCCAGCACCAGGCCGCCCACCAGCGGCGAGGATCGCGGCAGGTGCATCCAGTTGATGAACACCGCCAGCCCCAGCAGGCCGTAGACGATGGACGGCACCGCGGCCAGATTGTTGATGTTCACCTCGATGATGTCGGTGATGCGGCCCTTGGGCGCGAACTCTTCCAGATAGATCGCCGCGCCCACGCCGATGGGCAGGGCCAGGGAGGCGGTCACCAGCAGCATCAGGGCCGAGCCCACCACCGCGCCCAGGACCCCCGCCAGCTCCGGCTGGGTGGAATCGGACCGGGTGAACAGGCCGGTGTTGAACTGGCCGCGGATGCGGTCCTGCTCGCGCATCTGGTCCAGCCAGAAGATCTGGCGGTCGCTCAGACGGCGGAATTCCTCCTCGCCCTCCCCGTCCAGCTCGCCCTTGTAATAGAGGTCCGCGTCCGCGCCGATGGGCAGGGTCACGGTGATGCGATCGCCGATGACCTCGGGGTTTTCCCGCACCAGCCGCTGCATCTCGAAGGCGACGCCGGCCGACATCAACTGGCGCATGTCGCGCGAGGCGGTCATGGCCTCGTCGTCCTGGACGCCCAGGCGGGCCAGCTGCTGCTCGGCGATCAGCTGGTCGAAATTGGTCCCCTCGGGATAGGCCGCATCGATGCGCGCGGGGTCGAGATAGACCTCGGTCTGGACCGTGTGGGTCCAGAAGGCGGTGTGGCCCTGGTCGATGATCCGGCCCAGCAACAGGGCGAGGAAGCCGATGGCGATGGCGATGGCCAGCACGCCATAGAGCTTGAACCGCCGCTCGCGCGCGTGGCGGCGCTTGAGGCTCTTCCTCAACTGGGCGGTGCTGCGACCGGAGGCGCCGGCGCGGGTCAGGGTCGCGTCAGTCATATTGTTCCCGGTAGGTCTGGACGATGCGCTGGGCCGCGAAGTTCAGGATCAGGGTCACCACGAACAGGGTCAGGCCGAGGCCGAAGGCGGCCAGGGTCTTGGCGCTGTCGAACTCCTGGTCGCCGGTCAGAAGGGTGACGATCTGGACGGTGACCGTGGTCACGGTCTCGAGCGGGTTCAGGGTGGTGCGCGCGGCCAGGCCGGCGGCCATGGTCACGATCATGGTCTCGCCGATGGCCCGCGACACCGCCAGCAGGAAGGCCCCGGCGATGCCCGGCAGGGCGGCCGGCAGGACCACCCGCTTGATGGTCTCGGACTTGGTCGCGCCCATGGCGTAGGAGCCGTCGCGCAGCGACTGCGGCACCGCATTGATGATGTCGTCCGACAGGGACGACACGAACGGGATCAGCATGATGCCCATGACGGCGCCGGCCACCAGCGCCATCTGGTTCTGCACCAGCATCAGGTGCTGGCCCAGACCGTCCAGCGGACCGCCGACCAGCTGGGCGCCGATCCAGTTGAAGAAGGCGCGGAACGACGGACCCACCGTCAGGGCGGCGAAGAAGCCGTAGACCACCGTGGGCACGCCGGCGAGAATCTCGAGCACCGGCTTGATCACCGCCCGGCGCTTGGGCCCGGCGTATTCCGCCAGATAGATGGCCGAGAACAGGCCGATGGGCCCCGCCACGATCATGGCGATGATCATGATCAGGAAGGTGCCGGCGAACAGCGGCACGGCGCCGAACGCGCCTGTGGAGCCCACCTGATCGGCGCGGATGGCGATCTGGGGCGACCACTGGGTCCCGAACAGGAACTCGGTGATGGGCACCATCTGGAAGAAGCGCAGGCTTTCGAACAGCAGGGACGCGACGATGCCGATGGTGGTGAGGATCGCCACGGCCGAGCAGGTGAACAGGGCCACGGCCACGAAAGCCTCGACCCGGTTGCGGGCCCGCGTGTCCGGCGTCAGCCGCCGCCAGGCCAGGCCGGCGCCCATCAGGGCGGCCAGAACGGCGGCGATCATGCCGCCCCAGGCCAGGGCGGTGTCGACACGGCCGGCCCGGGCCGCCTCTTCCTGAAGCGCGGCGGCCAGATCGCCCGTCCAGATCTGGCGCGGCATGCCGCCCGCGCCGACGATACGGGCGTCCTCGATGAAGGCGCCGCGACGGGGGCCGTCGAGGGACTGCACCGCCTCGGGCGCGGACGCGATCAGCACGGCGCGCTCGACGCGGGCGTCGAAGACCGACACCAGCACCAGAATGAGGAGGGCCGGAACCGCCGCCCAGATCAGGGCCAGGGCGCCGTGATAACCGGGTCCGCTATGGGCGCGCACACCGGCCGCGCGGCGACGCGCCGCGCGCCGGGCGAACACGAACACCGCCGTCGAGAACACGGCGAGCACCAGGAGAGAGAGAAGAAACATTCACCGTCCAGACGCACGAGAGAGCGAATCGACCAACCGGTCGCCTCGTCAGGTCCGTATGCCGACGGCCCGCCGCCGCATTACGACGGTTCAGCGACAGTTTTATAACATCGTCCGGATGCGGACGGGTTGTCACATGGCCGACGGCCGGCGCAGGGGCAGGTAGACGCCGAAGGCGGCGCCGTGGCCGACCGCGCTCTCCACGGTCATGCCGCCCCGGTGGCGATTGACGATGTGCTTGACGATGGCCAGGCCCAGACCGGTGCCCATGCGCTCGCCGCTTTTCTGGCCCTCGACCCGGTAAAAGCGCTCGGTCAGGCGCGGCATGGTCTCGCGCGCCAGCCCCGGGCCGTGATCGCGCACGGTGATCAGCACATACCGCGCCTCCGGATCACGGTCCGGCGTCAGCAGCGGCAGGCCGGCGGCGTCGGCCATGCGCGGCCGGGTCGCCTCGTCGGCGCTCAGGTCCACCGTGAGGGTGATGTCCACCTCGCTGTCGTCGGGCGAGTATTTGATGGCGTTGTCGGTCAGGTTCTGGATCACCTGGATCAGCTGGTCCCGGTCGCCGGTCACGCCGGCCGAGCTGTCGCCGTCGCGTGTCACGGTCAGCTTGATGCCCCGCTTGGCGGCCAGGGGCCCCGTCGCGTCCACCACATCGGAGACCGCCCCCGCCAGGTCCACCTTGCCGGAGGGCGGAATGTGCTCGTTCAACTCGATCCGGCTGAGCGACAGCAGATCGGCCACAAGGCGGGTCATCCGTTCGGCCTGCACCGCCATGATGCTGAGAAATTTCTCGCGCGCCACGGCGTCGTCGCGCGCGTGGCCCCGCAAGGTCTCAATGAAGCCGGACAGGGACGCCAGGGGTGTGCGCAGTTCGTGGCTGGCGTTGGCCAGAAAGTCGACCCGCATCAGCTCGGCCCGCTTGGAGTCGGTCTCGTCGCGCAGGCGCAGAAGGGCCAGACGCCCCTCGCCCTCCCCGTGGCCGGGCAGGGGCGCCACCCAGCCGCTCCAGTGCCGGTCCTGGGTTCCGCCCGGCTGGTAGTCGATCACCTGGGTGCGCCGGCCGAACAGGGCCTCGTCCACGGCCTCGAGCAGGTTCGGATCGCGAATGGACGCATGCAGCGGATGGTCCAGGACCCCCGACGGCAGGCGCAACAGTTCGGCGGCCGCGGCGTTGGCGCGCACGATGGTGCGGTCGCCGACGTCGTAGGCGTCGTCGCCGGCGATCACCAGCAAGGGATCCGGCAGGGCCTCCATCGCCTCGGTGGCCAGGGCCGCGTCGCGCAGGTCAGGTCCGGCCGCAGGCTCCTGCACCTCGACGGCGCGAACCGGCCGCTCCCGCAGGATCATCAGCGCCAGCAGGGTCACCGTCGCGCCCGTAAGAAGCGCCGGCGCTGCCGGCGGATGCGCCGCAGCGGTCAGGCCCATGGCCGCCATGGCCAGCAGGCCGGGGCCCCAACGTCTCAACGTGTTCATGTCGACGAGGAAGGCGGCGGACGGTGTGTCGGTCATGAGCGTTCCAGCGAGGCGAGCCGTGATGATCGCCATAGCCGACAGTGTGGCGACATCGAACACCGGTTTCAGCCCTTTTTCACATCTTCCCCGTAGAAAGCGACCAACTCCGGGGGAACCGTGCGCGAAACGCTCACCTTTCTGGCGAATGAACATGACTGGCGGCTACTGATCGCGGCTGTCTTCGTGTGTCTGCTGGGCACCGCCACGTGCATGCGCCTGTTCAATGAATCGCAGAACCGCAAGCGCAGCGAACGGGACATGGTGCTGCTGGTCGCCGGCCTGGTGGGCGGGGTGACCGTATGGACCACCCACTTCGTCGGGATGCTGGCGCACCACCCGGTCACGCGCTTCGACTATGACCTGCTGGCCACCGCAGGGTCCCTGGTCATCGCCGCTTCGGGCGTGGCGGCGGGCCTGCTGGTGGCCGTCCACCTTCGCTCGTCCGCCGGCCGCGTGCTCGGCGGGGTCCTGGCCGGGGCGTCTGTCTCGGCCATGCACTACACCGGCATGGCCGCGGTGAAGCTGCAGGGCGTCATCACCTGGGACGCCGGCCTGGTCACGGGCGGCGTCATCGCCTCGTGCGTTCTGTGGGCGGCGGCCCTGCTGGTGCTGGGCCATGGCTGGCGGCGCACGGCGGTCGCGAGCCTGCTGGCGGCGATGGGCATCTGCGCCCTTCATTTCAGCGGCATGGCCGCCGCGCAGATCACCTTCGATCCGGCGCTCCCGGCGATCCAGGAGAACGCAAGCTCGCGCATGGCCATCGGCGCTGCGGTTCTCGCGGCCATTCTGATCACCTCCGCAGCGGTGGTGGAGGCCCTGAACGCCTGGTCCCGGACCAGCATGCTGACCCAGCTGCGCGAGGCCATCGACGCCATGCCCGACGGCCTGGCCTTCTATGACGCCCACGACCGTCTGGTGATCTGGAACGCCCGCTACGCCGAGATCAATCCCGAGATCGCCGAGATTCTGAAACGGGGCGCCACCTTCCGCGAGATCGTCCAGACCGGAATCGACCAGGGCCACTATCCCGAAGCCGAAGGGCGCGAGGCGGAATGGCTGGACGAGCGCATGACGGCGCGGACCCACCTGTCGTGCGCCATGGAGCAGAAGACGTCCGACGGACGCTGGCTGAGAGTTCAGGACCGCCGAACGGCCGACGGCGGCGTGGTCACCCTGGTCAATGACATCACCGACCTGAAGCGGAACGCCGAAATCCTGGCCGGCGCCCGCGATGCGGCCGAGGCGGCCAACCGCGCCAAGTCCGAGTTTCTGGCCAACATGAGCCACGAGATCCGCACGCCGCTGAACGGCGTCATCGGGGTGGCCCAGGCCCTGTCCGGCACGCCCATGAACGACCGCCAGCAGGAGATGCTGGAGCTGATCCGATCCTCCGGCGTGACCCTGCAGCACCTGCTGTCCGACATTCTGGACCTGGCCCGGGTGGAGTCGGGGCGGCTGGAGCTGCGCCCCGAACCCTTCGACCTGCACAAGGCCGTCAATGAAGCGGCCCAGCTCTATTGCTCACAGGCCGAGCAGAAGGGCCTGCGCTTCTTCGTGGACGCGCCCGAGGACACCCAGGTCTGGGTTGACGGGGACGTGGTGCGCCTCAAGCAGATCCTGACCAATCTGGTGTCCAACGCCGTCAAATTCACCAGCCAGGGCTTCGTCAGCCTGTCCGTATCGCGTGGTCAGGACGCCGACGGCGCGCCGGTGTTCCGCTTCATGGTGGAGGACACCGGCATCGGTTTCGATTCCGCCGCCCGCGCCCGGCTCTTCAGCCGGTTCGAGCAGGCGGACGGGGCCATCACCCGCAAGTTCGGCGGCACCGGCCTGGGCCTGGCCATCTGCCGCGAACTGGCCGGCATGATGAGCGGGCATCTGGACTGCGAGAGCGAACCCGCCGGCGGGTCCACCTTCATCCTGACCCTGCCCCTGCGCGAGGTGGCCGCGACGGTCCCGGAGACCGCGCCCGACAGACACAGCCAGGCGGCCACGGGCCGCCCCCTGCGGGTTCTGGTCGCCGACGATCACCCCACCAACCGCAAGGTTGTGGAACTGGTCCTGTCCCAGATCGAGGTGGAGCTGGTCATGGTGGAGGACGGCGCCCAGGCCCTGTCCGCCTTCCGCGACGGCGACTTCGACGTGGTGCTGATGGACATGCAGATGCCGGTCATGGACGGTCTGACCGCCACTCGCGAAATTCGTCTGCATGAAGCGGCCATGGGCGCCCCGCGCACCCCGGTGGTCATGCTGACGGCCAACGCCCTGCCCGAACATATGGACGCGGCGCGCGAGGCCGGCGCCGACCGTCACCTGTCCAAGCCCTTCGGCGCCGAGGCGCTGATCGAGATGGTCACCGATCTGGCGGCCGGTCTGGAACCGGCGCTGGACGACGCCGCCGCCTAGCGCTCCAGCCGCCCGTAAGCCGGCAGGGTCAGGAACTCCTCACACGTCTCGGCCAGGCACAGGTCGGTGAACAGGCGCACCGCCTCTTCCAGATGCGGCAGGTCCTTCGGCATGCGCCGGATCTCGTCCTCGATCAGGGCCCGCACCAGGGCCTCGTCCACCACCCGGCCGTCGTCCAGATGGGCCGCCAGCGTGCGCCACTGCCACACCTGGGTGCGGCTGATCTCGGCGGTGGCGGCGTCCTCCATCAGACTGAACAGGGGCACGGCGCCGCGCCCGCCCAGCCAGGCCTCCGTATAGAGGATGCCCACGCGGATGTTCTCGCGCAGGCCCGCCTCGGTGCGCGGGCCCTGATGGATTTCCAGCAGGCGGTCGCGGCCGATGTCCTGTCCCGACAGGGGCCGGTCCAGCTGGTTCGGGCCCGGCATCAGGCGGTCGAAGACCTCCATGGCCACAGGCACCAGATCGGGGTGCGCCACCCAGGTGCCGTCGTGGCCGTTGGACGCCTCCCGCTCCTTGTCGGCCCTGACCTTGGCGAAGGCGGCGGCGTTGGCGGCCTCGTCGTTCTTGACCGGAATCTGCGCCGCCATCCCGCCCATGGCGAAGGCGCCGCGCCGGTGGCAGGCGTCGATCAGCTTCAGGGAATAGGCGTTCAGGAACGCATCGCCCATGACCATGGCCGACCGGTCCGGCGTCAGGAAATCGGCGTTGCCGCCCAGCCGCTTGATGGTCGAGAAGATGTAGTCCCAGCGGCCGCAGTTCAGACCGACGATGTGGTCCTTCAGGGCGTGCAGGATCTCGTCCATCTCGAAGGCGGCGGTGATGGTCTCGATCAGCACGGTGGCCTTGAAGCTGCCCGCCGGCAGGCCCAGCGCGTCCTGCGCCCGGCGGAACACGTCGTCCCACAGGGCCGCCTCCTCCATGGTCTCCAGCTTGGGCAGGTAGAACCACAGCCCCGACCCCGCCGCCATCGCAGCCTTCGCGTTGTGGAAGGCGTACAGGCCGAAGTCGAACAGGGCGCCCGACACGGGCTTGCCGTCCACGGTCAGATGGCGCTCCGGCAGGTGCCAGCCGCGCGGGCGCACCTTCAGCACCGCGCGCTGGTCCTTCAGGCGATAGGCCTTGCCGCTCTTCGGATCATCGAACGACAGGGTTCCCGCCCACAGGTCCTTCAGATTGACCTGCCCCTCCACCTGATTGGCCCAGGTGGGGCTGGTGGCGTCCTCGAAATCGGCCATGAAAACCTTCGCCCCGGAGTTCAGGGCGTTGATGACCATCTTGCGGTCCACCGGCCCGGTGATCTCCACCCGCCGGTCCTGCAGCTCGGCCGGGATCGCGCCCACGCGCCAGTCGCCGTCGCGGATATGGGCGGTGTCGGCGCGGAAGTCCGGCGTCTCGCCCGCATCGAAGCGCGCCTGCCGCTTCGTGCGCTCGTCCAGCAACGCCAGCCGCCGGGCGTCGAAGCGCCGGTGCAGGTCGGCCACAAAGGCCAGCGCCTCCGGCGTCAGGATCTCGCCCGCGCGGCCCTCGACGGGGCCGGTGACGCGGATGGCGGGGTCGGTCAGGGTGTCCAGCGGCATGTTCATTCCTTGTCCTTCTCCCCTCGGGGGAGAAGGTGACGGGCGCAGCCCGGCGGATGAGGGGGCTTTATCCTCCGGGCGGCGCCTGACGACGAATCGATTTGAGGCTGACTGCCCCCTCATCCGAGCCGCTGCGCGGCCCACCTTCTCCCCCGATCGGGAGAAGGGTCACTCAATCACTCATACCCGTGCGCGGCTTCATTGATCACCAGCGGCGGCATGGCGTTGAAGTCCACGGCCACCGGCTGGGGGATGCGCGCCTGATAGGTCTTGATGACATGGGCCATGCGGTGGCGCACCTCCCGCTCGGCCGCCCCGCCCCCGTCCAGCCCCAGCGGGGCCAGGCAGAAGTCGATGATGGCGTCGGCGCTTCTGATCTCGGTCATGATGGTGCTCCTTATTCCGCCGCCACGAACTGGGCGGTCTCGGTGGAATCCTTCAGGGCGGTGGTGGACGAGGCGCCCGACGAGATGGTCATGGCCACCTGGTCGAAGTAGCCGGTGCCCACTTCACGCTGGTGCCGGGTGGCGGTGTAGCCCGACGCCTCATTGGCGAACTCGCGTTGCTGCAGCTCGGAATAGGCCGCCATGCCCCGGTCGCGGTAGCCCTGGGCCAGCTCGAACATGCCGTTGTTCAGGCTGTGGAACCCGGCCAGGGTCACGAACTGGAACTTGTAGCCCATGGCCCCCAGCTCCCGCTGGAACTTCGCAATGGTCGCCTTGTCCAGCTTGGCTTCCCAGTTGAACGACGGCGAGCAGTTATAGGCCATCAGCTTGCCGGGGTGTTCCTTCTGGACCGCCTCGGCGAAGCGCTTCGCATCGTCCAGATCCGGGTGCGAGGTCTCCCACCACAAGAGGTCGGCGTATTTCGCATAGGCCAGACCCCGCGCGATGCAGTGATCCAGTCCCGTGCCGGCCTTGAGGCGGAAGAAGCCCTCGGGCGTGCGGTTCTCGCGGTCGATGAAGGGATGGTCCCGCTCGTCCACGTCCGAGGTGATCAGCTGGGCCGACTCCGCATCGGTGCGGGCCACGGTCAGGGTCGGAACCCCCATCACGTCGGCGGCCAGCCGCGCGGCGATCAGGTTGCGCTCGTGGGCCTGGGTGGGGATCAGCACCTTGCCGCCCAGATGGCCGCACTTCTTCTCCGAGGCCAGCTGGTCCTCGAAGTGCACGCCCGCAGCGCCCGCCTCGATGAAGGCCTTCATGATCTCGAAGCTGTTCAGCGGCCCGCCGAAGCCGGCCTCGGCGTCGGCCACGATGGGGGCGAACCAGTCCCGCTTGGCCCCGCCCTCGCCGTGCTCGATCTGGTCGGCGCGCTGCAGGGTCCGGTTGATGCGGCGGCACAGCTCCGGCGCCGCATTGGCCGGGTACAGCGACTGATCCGGGTACATGGCCGAGGCCGTATTGGCGTCCGCCGCCACCTGCCAGCCGGACAGATAGATGGCCTTCAGGCCCGCCCGGACCATCTGCATGGCCTGGTTGCCGGTCACCGCGCCCAACGCATTGATGAAGGGCTCGGTGTGCAGCAGCTCCCACAGGCGGTTGGCGCCGCGCTCGGCCAGGGTGTGCTGGATGGGGAACGAGCCGCGCAGGCGCTCCACCTCCTCGGGGCCATAGGGACGCTCGATCCCGTCGAACCGTCCCTCGGGGGCGCCCGGAACCAGTTCCGCGAAAGTGGTCATGATGTGTCTCCGACAACCGATCCAGCGGCCTCGTCGCCGCGTCGCTGTTCAGGAAACATGGGAGCGTGCGGATTGTAACAGGCAGGGACCCGCCTTTCGCGCTTATTGGTCACATCGTGACTAGCTTTTCCAAGTCACTTTATGACATCATGACCGAATGAGCGACGACGCCGACCGCAAATTGTTTCTGGGCGGACGCCTCAAGCGGCTGCGGCGCGAGCTCGCCCTGTCCCAGACCGCCATGGCGGCGGATCTGGGCGTCTCGCCCAGCTATCTGAACCATATCGAGCGCAACCAGCGCCCCGTCTCGGCGCAACTCCTGCTGCGGCTGGCCGAGACCTATGACGTGGACCTGCGGGCCTTCGGCGGCCAGACCGGTCCCGGCGGCGAGGCGGCCCTGGCCGAGGTCTTCGCCGACCCCCTGTTCCAGGACATCCCCATCCCGCGCCACGAGATCCTGCAGCTGGCCGAGGACCTGCCCGGCGCCGCCGACGCGGTGGTGCGCCTGTACCGCGCTCTGGCCCAGGGCCGCCCCGCCGCCCCGGCCGCCGAGACCGCCGGCCCCGCCGACTGGGTCCGCGACCACATCCAGGCCCGCCGCAACCACTTCCCCGAGCTGGATCTGATGGGCGAGGCGCTCAGCCATGATCTGGCGCCCGACCCGGCCACGCTTCAGACCGCCGGGCCCGAGGCCCTGATCCGCGAGCGCCTCAAGGCCCGCCACGACATGGGCGTGCGCGTCATGCCCGCCGAGGTGATGGTGGAATGGACCCGCCGCTTCGACCCGCACCGCAAGCGGCTGCTGATCTCCGAAGTGCTGTCCCCCGCCTCGCGCGCCTTCGCCCTGGCCTATCAGCTGGGCCTGATGGAGCACGGCGGCGAGCTTCAGGCCCTGGTGGATCAGGCCGCCCCGCCCGACGCGGCCTCGGCCCGCCTGCTCAAGGTGTCCCTGGCCAACACCCTCGCCGCCGCCATCCTCATGCCCTACGGCGCGTTTCAGGCGCTGGCCGAACAGTGCGGCTATGACATCGACCGCCTGTGCGCCCGCTTCGGCGTCTCGTTCGAGCAGGCGGCCCACCGCCTGACCACCCTGTCGCGGCCCACGGCGCGGGGCGTGCCCTTCTTCTTCATCCGCGTGGACCGGGCGGGCAATGTGTCCAAGCGCTACGCCTCCTCCACCTTCCCCTTCGCCCGGTTCGGCGGCGGCTGCCCCCGCTGGCGCCTGCACGACGCCTTCGGCTCCCCCGGCCGCGTCCTGACCCAGATCGTGGAGACCCCCGACGGCCAGCGCTGGTTCACCCTGGCCCGCACCGTGCCCAGACAAGGCACCCACGACCACGACCTGGCCGTCGGCCTCGGCTGCGAGCTGAAACACGCCCACCGCCTGATTCATGCCCGCGGCCTCGACCTCGACGCCCCCGAAGTCACCGGCATCGGCCC
>Ga0208179_1000285_pt1 | contig 36465 bp, 34 predicted proteins | sample Malvired_Geostar_FD_184238 | JGI IMG/M metagenome (GOLD analysis project Ga0208179, IMG submission 184238) | Marine viral communities from the Global Malaspina Expedition - Malaspina viral metaG DeepMed_Geostar (SPAdes) (version 2) | ecosystem: Environmental > Aquatic > Marine > Oceanic | place... | reverse complement strand
GGTCGAGCGAAGGTGCGAGGGTCTTCTCGCCTTCCTTCCACTTGGCCGGGCACACCTCGTTCGGGTGGGCGGCGACGTACTGGGCCGCCTTGACCTTGCGCAGCAGCTCGGAGGCATCGCGGCCGACCCCGCCGGCGTTGATCTCGACGATCTGGATCTTGCCGTCCGGGTCGATCACGAAAGTACCGCGGTCGGCCAGGCCCACGTCCTCGATCATCACCTCGAAGTTGCGGGTGATGGCGCCGGTGGGGTCGCCGATCATCGTGTACTTGATCTTCTTGATGGCTTCGGAGGTGTCGTGCCAGGCCTTGTGCGCGAAGTGGGTGTCGGTGGACACGCTGTAGATCTCCACGCCCAGCTTCTGGAATTCGTCGTACTTGTCGGCCAGGTCTTCCAGCTCGGTCGGGCAGACGAAGGTGAAGTCGGCCGGGTAGAAGAACACGACGGACCACTTGCCCTTCAGGTCGGCTTCCGAGACTTCCTTGAATTCGCCATTCTTGAAGGCCTGGGCCTTGAACGGCTTGATTTCGGTATTGATCAGAGACATGCAGTCGTCCTCTTGGGTTGGAGGGAGGGAAGAAAGTGGAGACATCGTAGGACGGCCTATCGAATCATTCAAATCGATTGATGGAATGGATTTGATAGGCCTTGCCTATAACGGGTCGCTCTGGCCGCCGGCTGAGCGGCGGTCGCGACTGATCTGTGGTGGAACGCCGCTATATCAAGACGGGGAGTCGCGAGGCGGAGAGTGGAGTCGCGCCATCGCCATGACCATCGTCATGGGTCCGTTGCGCCAGTGGGGCGCTAAGGTCGACGGGTTGCCCATCAAGGAAGTGCCCATGCTCCCGATTCGCCACCTGACCTGCGCCGTTGCCTTCGTCCTGGCCACCGCATCCTGCCCCACGACCGCCGTCGCCCAGGACGCCGCAGGCGTCACGGCCCCCGCAGAGGTGCCGACCGGGCCACTGCCCCGGACGGTGGTCCCCAGCCTGGTGGAGCTGGAGCTGAAGCTCGATCCGGGCCAGCCGCGTTTCTCCGGATCCACGACGATCCACGCCGACATCGCCCATCCGACCGATGTGGTCTGGATGCACGGCCGTGACCTCGACGTCTCCCGCGCCGAGGCGGTATTGCCCGCTGGCCGCCGGGTGCCCCTGGAGGCGAAGCAGGTGCATGTCTCCGGCGTGCTCAGGCTGACAGCCGCGGAGCCGCTGCCGGCCGGTCCTGCCACCATCGAGATCGACTTCGAGGCCCCCTACGGCAACCTGATGGGCGCCTACCGGGTCAACCCGGATGGTGAGGACTACGTGGTGACGCAGATGGAGCCGCTGGGTGCCCGCAGTACCTTCCCGGGGTTCGACGAACCCAGCTTCAAGCAGCCATGGGACGTCACCCTGATCGTTCCGGAGGATGACGTCGCCCTCGCCAACGGGCCGGAGACATCCAGCGAGTCGCTGGGCGATGGCTGGAAGAAGGTCGCTTTCAGGCGCACCGAAGCGTTGCCGAGCTACCTGCTGGCCTTCGTGGTCGGCCCCTGGGACGTGCCCGTCGCACCGGACATCGCGCCCCACGGCCCGCGCAACACGCCGATTCCGCTGCGTGGAGTTGCCGCCAAGGGCCAGGGCGAGCGGATGCGCTATTCGCTCGAACATACCCCGGCGATCGTGCACGCACTGGAGGATTACTTCGGGACGGCGTACCCGTTCGCCAAGCTCGACAACGTCGCCGCGCCCGATTTTGGTGCCGGCGCGATGGAGAACGCAGGGCTGGTCATTTACCGCGACACGCTGATGCTGCTCGACGAGGCGTCGCCCGTCGGCCAGCGGCAGGGATTCTGGGGTGTCAGTGCCCATGAACTCGCCCACCAGTGGTTCGGCAACCTGGTGACGATGGCCTGGTGGGACGATCTCTGGCTCAACGAGGCGTTCGCCACCTGGATGGGCAACAAAATCACCGGCCGGCTGCAGCCCGACTTCCACACCGACCGCAACATCCTGGAGGGGGGGCTGCGGGCGATGCGCGCGGACAGTCTCGCCTCCACGCGGCGCATCCACCAGCCGATCAACGACTTCACCGAAATTTCGTCGGCGTTCGATGGCATCACCTACCAGAAGGGCGGGGCGGTCCTGTCGATGTTCGAAAACTACGTCGGTGAAGAGCGCTTCCGCGACGGCGTTCGCCAGTACCTGCGCGCCAACGAGCGCGGCAACGCGACCAGCACCGACCTGATCGACGCCATCGCCGCGCAGAGCAACGAGCCGGAACGGGTCAAGGACGCCTTCCTCGATTTCATCGACCAGCCCGGGGTGCCGATGGTCAAGGTCGATGTCGATTGCGATGAGGGCGACAGCCCGGCGCTGGTGCTGCAACAGCAGCGATACCTGCCGATCGGCTCCTCGGCGGATGCCGCGCAGACGTGGGGTATCCCGATGTGCGTGCGGTATGCGGCCGATGGCGAAGTGCGCGAACAATGCGGGCTGGTCGAAGGCACCGGGAGGAGGTTCGAGCTGGAGCAGACGCAGTCGTGCCCGGCATGGGTGATGCCCAACGCCCATGGAGCCGGGTATTACCGCTTCGCACTGGCACCACAGTGGCAGGAGGCGGTCTCGGCCGCCTTTGACCAACTCGACGAACGGGAGCAGCGCGTCTATGCCGACTCGGTCACCGCCGCCTATGGCTCGGGTGAACTGACCGTTTCGCAGATGCTCGCGGCACTGCCCCGTTTCGCCACCGCCGATGCACGCCAGACCGCCACCGCCGGCATGGGCGAGGTCGAGTGGATCGAAGAACACCTGCTGGCCGACGATAGCGGACGTGCCGCCCTGCGGGCCCACGTTGCCGAGGTCTACCGCCCGCGCCTGCAGGCGCTGGGCATGGTGCCGCGGCAAGGCGAGAGCGATGACGACCGCCTGTTGCGAAGCGGCCTGATCGGTTATTTCGCGGATACGCTGGGGGATGCGGCGGTGCGGTCGGTCCTGAAGGAACGCGGGGACGCGGTCCTGGGGCTGGGGACCGGCGGGGCACTGGATCCCGACGCGACCTCCCGGGACCAGCGTGGAACGGCGTTGTCGGTGGCGGTGCAAGAGGGCGGCCAGGCTGCCTTCGACCTTGCCGAGGAGCACCTGCGCGCCAGCCAGGACGCCGTGCTGCGGCGCGAGTTGCTCTCCGCGATGGGCAGCGTGACCGATCCGGCGCTTGCCGAGCGAGCGCGCGGTTTTGTTCTGGAGCCGGGCCTGCTGAGGCTCAACGAGATCTACTACGTGGTCTTCAGCCAGGCCGGGGAGTCGGGCAACCGGCCCGCCCTGCGCGACTGGCTGGAAACCAACTACGACGCGTTGCAGGCGAAGCTCGCACCCGGGGGGTCGGCCATCGCCAGTGCGTATGCCGCCGGCATGTGCAGCGTCGGGGAAGCCGAGGCGCTGCAGCAGCGGTTCGCCGAACGGATGTCGACCATCGAGGGCGGCCCGCTCGACCTGAAGCAGACCGCTGAAGCGATTGCGCTGTGCGCGGCAGCCAAGGATGCACGGCAGGGGCAACCGATCAGCTACTGACCGCCCTCCGGCATCACGGCGTAGGATGGCCGCCCCCGACTACCCATGCGATCCGATGCCGCGCCTGGATGCCCTTCTCCGTGATGCCCGCACCGGCCTCGATCCCGGCGAGGCGGAGCTGTTGCTGGCGCACGTGCTCGGTCGCCCGCGTAGTTGGCTGTACGCGCACGGCGACGACGAGATTGGCGAGGCGGTGGTGGCACGCTTCGCCCAGCTGCTGGCGCGCCGGAAGGCAGGCGAGCCGGTCGCCTACCTCACCGGCCGGCGCGGATTCTGGCGCTTCGACCTGCAGGTGGGACCGGAGACGCTGATCCCGAGGCCGGAGACTGAATTGCTGGTCGAGCTGGCGCTCGGGCGACTTCCATTGGGTGTCCCGTGCCGGGTGGCGGATCTCGGCACCGGTAGTGGCGCGATCGCCCTGGCGTTGGCCCACGAGCGTCCCGATGCCCACGTGGTCGCCACCGATGCCAGTGCAGGCGCTCTGGAGGTGGCGTCCGCCAGTGCCCGGGCACTCGGGCTGGACAACGTCACCTTCCGCCTCGGCGACTGGCTCGCACCGCTTGCCGGAGAGCGATACGAGCTCATCGCCAGCAATCCGCCCTACATCCGGGACGACGACCCGCACCTTGGCCGGGGCGACCTTCGCTTCGAGCCCTCCAGCGCATTGGCTTCCGGCTGCGACGGCCTGGACGCGATCCGGGTGATCGCCCGCGAAGCGCCTGCGCATCTGTCGCCGCGTGGCTGGCTGCTGGTCGAACACGGATGGGACCAGGGCGAAGCCGTACGCGCGCTGTTCGAGGACGCAGGGCTGCATGAGGTGGAGACGGTGCGGGACCTCGAAGCCCGCGATCGCGTCACCCTCGGCCGGAACGGCGGCTGACCGCCGGCGGAGGCTGCGGGTTAACAGGCCGCTCGTTAGAATTTGCTGCTTTCCATCCGAGAGCCGCCATGCGCACCCTCTATCCCGAGATCGAGCCGTACGACACCGGCAGCATCGACGTCGACGAGCGCCACACGCTGTACTACGAGCAGTGCGGCAACCCCGACGGCAAGCCGGTGGTCCTGTTGCACGGCGGCCCCGGTGGCGGTTGCAGCAGCAAGATGCGTCGCTTCCACGACCCGGAGAAGTACCGCATCGTGCTGTTCGACCAGCGCGGCAGCGGCCGCTCCACGCCGCATGCCGACCTGGTCGACAACACCACCTGGCACCTGGTCGAGGACATCGAGAAGCTGCGCGTGAAGCTCGATATCGAGCAGTGGCAGGTATTCGGCGGCAGCTGGGGCTCCACGCTCGCGCTCGCCTACGCCGAATCGCACCCCCGGCGCGTGACGGAGCTGGTGCTGCGCGGCATCTTCATGCTGCGCCGATGGGAGCTGGAATGGTTCTACCAGGAGGGCGCCAACCGCCTGTTCCCGGAAGCCTGGGAGCACTACCTGAAGCCGATCCCGGTGACCGAGCGGCACGACCTCATCAGCGCCTTCCACCGCCGCCTCACCAGCGACGACGAAAACGAGCGCCTGGCGGCCGCCAAGGCCTGGAGCGTATGGGAAGGCGCGACCAGCTTCCTGCACATCGACGAGGACTTCGCCAGCAGCCACGAGGATCCCCGGTTCGCCCTGGCGTTCGCGCGTATCGAGAACCACTACTTCGTCAACAGCGGCTTCTTCGAGGTCGATGACCAGCTGTTGCGCGATGCCGAGCGCATCGCATCGATCCCGGGCGTGATCGTGCACGGGCGCTACGACGTGGTGTGTCCGGTGCAGAACGCGTGGGACCTGTACAAGGCCTGGCCGAAGGCCGAGCTGGCCATCACGCCGACGTCGGGCCACTCCGCGTTCGAGGCGGAGAACGTGGATGCGCTGGTGAGCGCGACCGATCGCTTCGCCTGAAACCCTTCCTGCCGGGGCGCGTCGCCCGCGCCTCAGTAGCCCGGCGCGGGGGATCCGTCGGGGTCGTGGTCGACCATCCACAGCCCCGCCCACAGCTTCAGGTCCATCTCGAAGCCCTCGCGCTGCTTCTGCATCAGCCAGGCAGGCGCCTGTTTGCGCGGCACGGTGTGGACCACGATCTCCTCGTTGTCCACGCCGCCGCCGTCGCCGACCTTGACCAGGTCACGGGCCCGCACGAAGGCGATGCGCTCGCTGCTCATCCCCGAAGACGTCGGCCCGATCAGCAGTACGTCCACCCGCCCCGGTTTCCAGCCGGTCTCCTCCACCAGCTCTCGCCGGGCGGCGATCTCGAAAGTGTCCTCGGCGAGGTCGTCCCCGACCAGGCCGGCCGGCATTTCGATGGTGCGTGCCCCCAGCGGAACCCTGTACTGCTCGACGAACAGCACTTCGTCATCGGGCGTGACCGCGATGATGATCACGGCCATGCCATTGCCGTGGGTGCGCTCGGCGTATTCCCATTGGCCGCGCCGGACCATGCGCAGCCAGTCGCCGTCGTAGAGGATCTCAGGGGTGTCGTCGTTCATGCGTGCCATCGTAACCGTGGGGCGTTGCAGGAGGCGGCAGGTCAAGCGGCCGGTGCGAACTCGAGACCGGCGGCGTTGAACAGCCGCCGGCGCGTCATCGGGCCGAAGCGCAGGCTGTCGCACAACCCTGTCAGTGCACCGCCATCCGCCTTGGAGCGGACGAAGTGGGTGTCGGCGCCGAGGAGCGGCACGTCGCAGGCGATCGTCGCGAGTTGCCGGCACAGCAGGGCCTGCTCGCGGTGCGCACGCAGCCTGGCCGCACACGCAGCCGCACCCCGCAGGCGCAGGTAGGGCACCTCTTCGACCCGTTCCAGTAGCGCGTCCAGGCTGCCGAAGTGCGCCAGCAATGCAGCGGCCGTCTTGGCCCCGATACCAGGCACGCCGGGGATGTTGTCCACCGCGTCCCCGGTCAGCGCCAGGTAGTCGGCGATCTGTGTCGCCGCGACGCCGTGGCGGGCGGGTACGCCGGCGGCGCCCCAGCGCTGCCCACGGGCGAAATCCCATTGTTCATCGTGCTCGCCGAGCAACTGCGAGAGGTCCTTGTCGGCAGAAACGATGACCGCCCTGAAGCCGTGGCCGCGTGCGCCGATGCAGGCGCTGCCGATCAGGTCGTCGGCCTCGTATTCGCGATGCCCCAGCACGCTCAGCCCGAGTGCGACGCACAAGGCACGGCAGTGTGCGAACTGGCGGCGCAGCTCATCGGGTGCAGGCTCACGATTGGCCTTGTAGGCCGGATACAGCGCATTGCGGAAGCAGGAGTCGAGCGCTTCGTCGAAGGCGATGGCGATGTGCTGGGGGCGGGTGCGGTCAAGCAGTTCCAGCAGGAACCGGGCGAAGCCATGCACCGCGTTGGTCGGCCACCCCTCGGCGTCGCGGAATTCGTCGGGCATCGAGTGCCATGCGCGGAACACGTAGAGGCTGGCATCGACCAGGTACAGCGTGCGGCGCGGGGCGTCGGGGTGGACGCCAGCCGGCGCCGGCATCATGGCGCCCATTCCGAGAGCAGGTTCGCCGGGTCCGGACGCTCACGTTCGGGCACCTCGATGCAGGGGGTCCCGAGATGGATGAAGCCGATGATGCGTTCGTCCTGCGCCAGCCCGAGCATCGATGCGACACCCGCATCGTATGCCGCCCAGCCGGTCAGCCAGCAGCCACCGTAGCCCAGCGCCTGGGCCGCCTGCAGCAAAGCGAAGCAGGTGCAGCCGGCCGTGAGCAGGCGCTCGGTTTCCGGAATCTTCGGATCGGCTCCCAAGCGGGCGATCGCCACGACCACCAGGGGCGCGTGGCGATAGCGGTCGCGATCTTTTTCGAGTGCCGAAGCCGAGGCCTCGGGATCCGCCGCCTGGTGCAGGTTCGCGAGGCGCTCCCCGAACTCGCGCAGGGCGTCGCCACGGATGGCGATGAAGCGGAATGGTTCGCGGCGACCATGGTCAGGGACGCGGGTGGCGGAGCGGAGCAGCCGGGCCAGGGTCGGCTGGTCGGGAGCCGGCGCCTTCAGTTGCGTGTACGGCACCGAACGGCGCGTGTCGAGGCTGGAAAGGCCCGCGTTCGCGCGCGTAACGGAATCAATGGGAGACATCGGTCACAAGATGGAGAGCCTGCAGGAATGCTGACCCATCTTGCCACTATGCTGCGCTATGCGTCCCCTCGAGGGCGGCATCACGTGACACCTGCCAGGTAGACAGACGTGCCCATCCAACCGCTCGGCACCGCCCAAGCCACACGCAAGGATCCCACCCGGGTCCTGGAGGAGATCAAGCGCCTCGCGCTCGAGCAACTCGGCGGGTTGCCGGGTAGCCTGTACCCGGCGGTTGAGCGGGCGCTGGAGGCCGCGGCCAACAGCAACATGGATCCGCGGGCTTCGCAGGTCCTGTACCAGAACCAGGCCGCGCTGTGGGTGCTGAAGCAGCACCACGCTGCCCACGTCATGCGCTTCCGCCAGAACGTCGGGTCCGGCTTCGACAGTTTCCGGCCACAAGGCGGCCGCGCCCGGCGTGAGCTGCCGCTCGGACTGGTGGACGAGGGACAACTGGACCTGCACCTGGCCGGGCAGACGCTGGTCCAGGTTTTCGAGAAGATCCACGCCGAGCCGCTGGAGGCCATGGCGGGCCGGTTGAAGGTGCTGTCGGCCGTGCTCGGGCTGGAGCCGCCGGAGAATCCGGTGGGCCCGGAGCGGCTGGTGTCGTCCTTCGTGGACACGCTCAGCGGCGAGCAGGTGCCGGAAGCGTTGCGAGGGCAATTGTTCCGGCAGTACGAGCAGGAACTGACCAAGGTCCTCGGTAGCCTCTACGAACAGGTGAACACCCTGCTGGCAAGCAGCGGGTACGGTACCGCCGTGCCGGGTGCGCGCGCACCCGCGCCGCGGCCGGAAGTGCCGCCGGTGTCCCATCACGAGCTGGTCGAGCCGCGCTTTCCGTCTGCCCCCGCGGACACCACGGGCCCGGCGGGTCCGGGCTGGAGCGGCGCGGACGCGGCCGGCGGCCATGGCCCTGCGGGTGGTGCCGGCGTTGGCCCGGGTGCGAGTGGCGCCGTGGCACCTGGCCACGGAAATGCCGCGGGTGATCAGCGTGGAGCTTCGGCGGCTGGAGCACCGGGCGGTGGTGATGCCGCCGCTCCGCAACAACCGGGCTTTGACTCCGCTCCCGGGGCTTCGGCTCCGACGCCTGCCGAACTGGTGGAGCTGCGCAACATGCTCCACGCGTGGCGGGAGGGCGTGTTGCGTGGTGCCGCCGGCCCGATGCCTGCTCCCGGCCAGGTCCCGCAACCTGTGTCCGCTGTCCGACGCGAGATGCGCGTGGACGAGGTCGTCAGCGTCGCCTCGCTGCTGCAGGCGGAACCCTCCGACGTATTCGCACGGGCCCTGGCAGGCAGCGGCCGCCTGGCCGGGGTGATCCGCGAACAGCTCAGCGACGGTACCCGCCGGCTCGGGCTCGATCCGGAAGGCATCCGCTTCAGCCTGGACGAGGAGGATGCGATCGACCTGGTCGCATTGCTGTTCGATTCCCTGTTCCAGAGCCACCAGCTGCAGGATCGGGCGCGACGCCTGTATGCGCGCCTGGTGCTGCCGATCGTCAAGGTGGCAATGACCGACCAGGACATGTTCGTCCGGCCGGCCCATCCGGCCCGGCGCCTGATCGATGCGATCACCGAGGCCTGCGCCGGCAACCGCGGCGAGACTTCGCAGGAGCGGGAACTGCTCGACCGCGCGGCCGCGGTCTCGCAACGGGTCGTGGCCGAGTACAACGAGGACCTTGCGATCTTCGAGACCGCGCATGCGGAGCTCGACGCGTTGCTGCAACAGCAGCGCCGGCGCATCGAGCTGCAGGCCGAGCGTGCCGCCAAGGCGACCTACGGGCGCGAACGCCTGAACCTCGCTCGCGACCAGGCCGACACGATGCTTGCCACGCGGCTGGCGGCACCGCCCCTGAGCCATGCGGTCGCCGATTTCCTGATGACCTCCTGGCGCCACCACCTGGTGCAGGTACTGCTGCGCGAAGGCGCCGACAGTCCCCGCCTGACCGAAGCCAAGGCGCTGGGCGACGCGATCGTCGCGGCGGACCGGGTCGCGGCCGAGGCCCGTGGTGGCGAGCTGGCGCGTCGTTTGCTGGCGCTCGAGCCGGCCATCGTCGCCTGCCTCGCCAGCTCGGGGCTGGACCACACCGCCGCAGAACATGGGCTGGCCGTGCTGGTGAAGGGGCTCGTTTATCCCGATGCGCCCCGCAAGCTATACGAGGCGCCGACTTCCGACACCTCCGATGAGGAGGAGGACGAGAAGGGCCTGTGGCTTGCCGGTGGTACCGACACGCTGCGCTTCGATCCGGCCGTGGCCGACCGCATGCGCGACCTGGAGGTCGGCGAGTGGTTGCAGCTCACGGATCTCGACGGTGAGACTTCCGCGGTGAAGGTGGCCTGGGCCAGTCCGCTGACTTCCCGCCGCTTGCTGGTCAACCGTCGCGGCGTGCGCGTGCTGGTTGCGTCGGCGGAGGAACTGGCCGTGCTCTCGGCGGCAGGACGCCTGCAGCTGGGCTGCGAGCCCACCCCGTTCGAGCAGGCGATGCAGCATGTGCGCGGGCAACTGGACCGTGCAGTGGGCCACCACTGAGCATCGCGTCGCATCCCGTGCGGTCATTCGCTAGGATGCATCCAACCCGGATCGGAGCGAGCGCATGGCGGCAACCATCATCGGTACTGCGCGCGAGACCGTGCCTGGCGAACGCCGGGTTGCACTGACGCCGGAGACAGCGCGCAAGTTCATCGCCGCCGGCGCCAGCGTCCGTGTCGAGCAGGGTGCAGGGCTGTCCGCCGGATTCACCGACGAGGCCTATGCCACGGCCGGTGCCGAAGTGGTCGATGCGGACGCGGTGTTGCAGTCGGACGTCATCCTGTGCGTACAGCCTCCCGTGCCCGAACGCCTGATGCAGTTGCGGGAGGGCACGGTGCTGGTCGGCCTGCTGTCCCCGCAGGCCGAGCCTGCCCGGGCCGCCGCGATCGAGTCACGGCAACTGGTGGCATTTCCGCTGGAACGCCTGCCCCGGACCACGCGCGCCCAGGCGATGGATGTGCTGAGTTCGCAGGCGGGCATGGCCGGCTACAAGGCGGTGCTGCTGGCCGCAGGGCTCGCTCCGCGGTTCTTCCCGATGCTGACGACGGCAGCCGGCACCATTCGCCCGTCCCGGGTGCTGGTGGTCGGGGCGGGCGTCGCCGGCTTGCAGGCCATCGCCACCGCCAAACGCCTGGGGGCCCAGGTCGAAGGCTTCGACGTGCGGCCCGAAACGCGCGAGCAGATCGAATCGCTGGGCGGGAAGTTCCTGGACCTGGGGGTAAGTGCGGCCGGCGAGGGCGGCTACGCGCGCCAGCTCAGCGATGAGGAGCGCGCCGAGCAGCAGCGCCGCCTGGCCGAGCACCTGAAGCAGGTGGACGTGGTGGTCTGCACGGCGGCAGTGCCCGGACGGCCCGCACCCAGGATCATCAGCGCCGATATGGTGGCCGGCATGAAGCCTTCCAGCGTGGTCGTGGACCTCGCGGCGGAGACGGGAGGCAACTGCGAGCTGACCCGTCCCGGCGAGACCTTCGAACGCGGCGGCGTGACCGTGGCCGGGCCCTTGAACCTCGCCAGCAGCGGCGCGGTCCATGCCAGCGAGATGTATGCACGCAACCTGCTCAACTTCACCAGCCTGCTGTTGAAGGATGGTGCGCTCTCACTGGACTGGGATGACGAGTTGCTGGCGCGGACGGTCTGGCCTGAACGACAGCCGGGCTAGTCTCCGCGCTCCCGGGACCTGTGGGGTGCCGGATGCGCCTCTACCCAGGCCTCTCGCTCGGCGGCATCCATTCCGCGCCACTTCGCCTTCATCGCTTCGCGCGCGTCCGGCTCCAGCGTTCGCATGTGGTGGTAGAGCGCCCGCGCCTCTTCCCGCTGCTCGTCGGACATGTGGCTCCAGCGCTTCACGCCACGGCGGGCGTGTTGCCGCTCATCAGGCGTCATCTGCTGCCAGCGGCGGGCACGTTCAAGCATGGCTTCGCGCTGGCCGGGCTCCGCGTTCCAGCGCTCACGCACGGGCGCGATCAGGGTGGCACGCTGCGCTTCGGACAATTGCTCCCATTGCGGCAGGCCGGTCTCGCTCGCATGCGATGCAGGGCACCCGGCAGCGGTGCCGGACAGCAGGGCCGCGGCAAGGGCGGCCTTGGTAAACCGGGACATCATCGTGAGAACTCCGCGGGGGGCAGGGACTCGTCGTTAGCGGCGAGCCAGAGGTAGAAGTCGGGATTTTCGTCGAGTGTCGCCAGCATGGCGGCGACCTCCTCGTCGGCGATCTCCCGTGCCGAAGCCTCCGCCGGCATGGAGGCCATTTGCGGCTGCGAAAGGGCCGGTTCCGGGTCGATGGCGGGCTGCAACTGCAGCGTGGCCACCAGCGCCAGCGCGGCCGCGCTACCGGCCACCAGCCAGCCGAGGCCACGTCCACGGCGGGGCTCGGTCGCTGCACTGCGTGCGCGGCGCAACCCGGCCAGCACCGCGGGCGACAGGTGCTCTACCGATCGCGCATGGCTCGCGCGGGCCATCCGGTCGAATTGTCCGGAGGTCATGTCTTCGCGGTCCGGTGTCATCGCCAGTCCTCCAGTTGATGCTGAAGCGCCTCGCGGGCCCGCGAAAGGTGCGTCTTTACCGACCCCTCGCTGCAACCCATGACCCGCGCGGTGGTTGCCACGTCGAGTTCTTCCAGGATCCGCAGGCTGAATGCCTCGCGCTGGCGCCGGGGCAGCCGGGCGACCGCATCGGACAGCCGGGCGTAGCCTTCCTTGCCGTCGTGGGTGCGGGACGGGTCCGGCCCGTCGTCGCTCCAGTCCGGCATGCTGCCGTCGTCGCGCTCCTGCGGCGACACCAGCCAGCGCAGCCGGAACGAGCGCCGTCGCTGGATGTCGATGATGCGGCTGCGCAGGATGCTCCAGAACAGCGGCGTCCATTCCGCGGCTGGGCGATCACGGTAGTTGATCATCTTCATCATCGCGTCCTGCACCGCGTCCAGTGCGTCCTCGCGGTGCCGCAAGCCAAGCTCCGAGAAGCGATAGGCCCGTGGCCCGATGCCCGCCAGGAACTCGTCCAGCGATGCCGGCGCGCGCGGCGCGAAAGCCACGGCTTCGCCGGTGTCGGGCGCTGGTATGTCGGAAGTGGGTTCGGCATGGCTCGTCACGGGTAGCAGCATAGGCGGTCGGCTTCGCTGGGGCGCGTAGCGTCCGCCCTCACAGGGGAGCAAACGCCCGCACGCTTTAGCGGTTGACACCCCGCGCCGACGCCGGGGCGGCATACGGTTCAGGCCGTGGTTATGATGCAGGCGACATCGCAGGGAGACGGAACGATGGGCGAGGGCTTCATGGCGCTGTACATCTTCATGCTGGCGGCGATCGCCGGGCACGTCATCATCTCGAGGGTGCCGGTGATCCTGCACACGCCGCTGATGTCGGGGTCCAACTTCATCCACGGCATCGTCCTGATCGGGGCCATGGTGGTACTGGGCCACGCCGACACCACGCTGGAGAAGGCGATCGGGTTCGTGGCGGTGCTGTTGGGGGCCGGCAACGCCGCCGGCGGCTACGTGGTCACCGAGCGGATGCTGGAGATGTTCAAGTCCAGCAAGCCGCCTGGCGGGCGCGCATGAGCGGCTATGCGCAGGCGGCCTCCTGGGTCGCCGCGGTCAGTTACCTCGTCGCGGCGACGCTGTTCCTGCTCGGGCTGCAGCGCATGGCATCGCCCCGCACCGCGCGCAGCGGCATCCGCTGGGCGGGCGCGGGCATGCTCATCGCCACCGCTGCCACCTTCCTGCTGCCGGACCTGCACAACCTCGGGCTGATCGTGCTGGCGTTGCTGCTGGGAACGGTGCTGGCCTGGGTGTCGGGCAAGAAGGTCGCGATCACCGACATGCCGCAGATGGTCGCGCTCTACAACGGCATGGGCGGCGGCTCGGCGGCCGCGATCGGCGCGGTGGAGCTGTTGAGGTTCTCGGCCCTTGCCGCCGGCGGAGTGGCGCTGGCGGGCGGGGCGGATCGGCCATCGTTGCTGGTCCTGGTGCTCGCGACGTTGGGTGCCGCGATCGGAGCGGTCTCCCTGTCGGGTTCGGTGGTCGCCTGGGCCAAGCTCGACGGCCGGCTCGACCGCCGCGTGGTGTTCCCGGCACAGCAGGTCCTCAACGCGCTGGTGGCCATCGCCATGGTGGCCGCCGGTGCCTGGGCCGTGGCGACGCTTGAAGTGCCGGCGATCATCATCTTCTTCAGCCTCGCGCTGGCGCTGGGCGTATTGATGACCCTGCCCATCGGCGGAGCGGACATGCCGGTGGTGATCTCGCTCTACAACGCGCTCACCGGTCTTGCGGTCGCGTTCGAGGGCTACGTGCTGGGCAACCAGGCGCTGATCATCGCCGGCACCATGGTCGGCGCGGCGGGCATGTTGCTGACCCGCCTGATGGCCAGGGCAATGAACCGGCCGATCAGTGGCGTGCTGTTTTCCAACTTCGGCGGTGGCGGCGCAGCGCAGGAGATCGCCGGCAGCCAGAAACCGATCGAGGCCGGGGACGTCGCGGCGATGATGGCCTATGCCGAACGCGTGGTCATCGTGCCCGGCTACGGCATGGCGGTGGCCCAGGCGCAGCACAAGATCTGGGAGCTGGCGCAGAAACTGGGGGAGCGGGGCGTCAAGGTGCGGTTCGCCATCCACCCGGTTGCCGGCCGCATGCCGGGCCACATGAACGTGCTGCTGGCCGAGGCGGGGGTCCCCTACGACCTGATCGTCGACATGGACGACATCAATCCCGAGTTCCCGCAGACCGACGTGGCGCTGGTGATCGGTGCCAACGACGTGGTCAATCCCGTGGCACGGACTGACCCTTCCAGCCCGATCTTCGGGATGCCGATCCTCGACGTGGTGCAGGCGAAGAATGCGGTGGTGATCAAGCGCGGCAAGGGCACCGGCTTTGCGGGAATCGAGAACGCCCTGTTCTATGCCGACAACACCCGGATGCTCTACGGCGACGGTGCGGAGATGGCGAGCGCGCTGGTCAGCGAGTTGAAGGCGCTGGACGGGGGGCACTGACCTCAGCGGGCGGCCACCGCGGCCACCGGCAGCGAAAGGGCCAGCAGCGCCCAGTCCCAGCCGCCATTGGCCAGCTTCGCCAGTGTCCATGCATGCTCCGCGCCCAGGCGCGTCGATGATTCCCACGGAGACAGGCCCAGCATCAGGCCCAGTTGTCCCGCGATCAGGCCCCAATAGGCGAGGACGATGATGACGGCGGTGGCCAGCATCGCCAGCGTGGCCCGCCAGGGGCCCGGTCGCCAGCGGCCCAGCCTGAGCATCAGGGCCACGTCGAGAGCCGCAAGGACTGCCATCCAGCTGTTCTCGCGGCCGTTGAAGAAGCCCAGCGACAGCCACGCGGCCAGGAATCCGCAGGTGCCAAGTACCAGCAGTGCCCAGGGCATCCAGGTCTTTGCGGCGGCGGGACGCATCGGGCGGCGTGTCACGTGGCGGATCCATGGGGGAGGGCAGGGGCGCGGCAGCATAGCCCGCGTGGGGTTCGGCGCATATTGGACTAGAATGGTCCTACTTCCCCGGACCCTGGTTGGCCGACAGCGATATGTACTCCCGCAGCAGTGAACCCGTACGCTTCGAGCGCGACTGTGCCGCCGTCCTGGTGCCGCAGGGCGATGCCGTCACCCTTCCGGCCGGCAGCGCCGGATACATCACCCAGGCGCTGGGCGGCAGCTACACCGTATTCGTGGACGGCAACCTGTTCCGGATCGCCGGCCCCGATGCCGACGCGATCGGCAAGGAGCCCCCGGAGCCGCTGGAACTCGCGGAAGGCGCCGACGACGACGCGGTAGAGCAACTGGTGTGGAAACAGTTGCGCACCTGTTTCGACCCCGAGATCCCGATCAACGTGGTGGACTTGGGGCTGGTGTACGAAGCGAGCATCAAGCCCCACCCGGTCGAGCCGGGCCTGCGCGTGGTGCGGGTTGAGATGACGCTGACCGCGCCGGGCTGCGGCATGGGCGACATCCTTGTCGAGGACGTCCGCAGCAAGCTGGAGATCATCCCGACCGTGTCCGAGGCCGATGTCGAGCTGGTGTTCGACCCGCCGTGGAACCGGAACATGATGTCCGAGGCCGCCCGGCTGGAAACCGGCATGTTGTAGCCGGTTGTCGAAGCGTGCGCTTAACGTCCAAAGGTGACGCAACAGGACACAACTTCGCGCGGGAATGTGTTGCGCTGCAGCAGTGACGATGGTCGCGGCATCTTCCTTCGCGACTCTTGGACCCCCGTGGTTGAAGGCCCGTGGCGGTTTTGGTTAAGCGTCCTTAACAGAGTTGCGTGATGGTTTGCACCGCGGGTTTGCCGTTGGTGCAGAAGGCCCCCTAGGTTCGTTGTCGGTCCGTTCAGAAGTGGATCGTTGAAGAACCAGTTTGCCGCGACTGCGGCTTATCCTTTCCGGGGGTTACACATGTCTCACCGCTTCCCGCGTGGAATCCGTCCCCACGCTCTTGCCGCAGCCACCGCGGCCGTCCTTTCCGCTTCCGTGCTGGCCGCGCCGGCCATGGCCGCCGGGCAGGGCACCGTCAACATCTCCAGCCTGCAATCGGCTGACACGCACGACCGGTTCATCGTGAAGTACAAGGAAGGCAGCGCCGAGCGGAGCAATCCGGCCGCGCTGAAGCGCTCGTTGAATGCCGCCGCCACCGCGACCCTGCACGGCAAGGCGCTGGGCCTGCAGAAGCTGCGCAGCACCGCGATCGGCGCCGAAGTGATCAGGACCGAGCGCAAGCTGGACCGTCGCGATGCCGAAGCGCTGATGCGCAGCCTCGCCGCCGACCCGAACGTCGAGTACGTCGAGGTCGACCAGCTGATGAAGCCGATCGCCTCGGCCAACGACACCTACTACACCAGCCACCAGTGGCACTACTGGGAAGCGGCCGGCGGCATCAAGGCCGACCAGGCGTGGGACACCACCACCGGCAGTGGCGTGGTGGTGGCGGTGATCGACACCGGCATCACCAACCACAGCGACCTGAACGGCAATGTGCTGCCGGGTTACGACTTCATCTCCGATGCCGGCATGGCGCGTGACGGAAACGGGCGTGACAGCAACGCCCAGGACGAGGGCGACTGGTATGCCGCCAACGAGTGCGCGGCCGGTTATCCCGCTTCCAACTCCAGCTGGCACGGTACCCACGTGGCGGGCACCGTCGCGGCAGTGACCAACAACAACTCCGGCGTGGCCGGCGTCGCCCACGGCGCCAAGGTGGTTCCGGTCCGCGTGCTCGGCAAGTGTGGTGGCTACACCTCCGACATCGTTGACGGCATCGTCTGGGCGTCGGGCGGCAGCGTGAGTGGCGTGCCGGCCAACGCGAACCCGGCCGAGGTCATCAACATGAGCCTGGGCGGCGGTGGTTCCTGCTCGTCGAGCTACCAGAACGCCATCAACAGCGCCGTCAGCCGCGGTTCCACGGTGGTGGTCGCCGCGGGCAACAGCAACGCCGACACCTCCGGCTTCACGCCGGCCAGCTGCAACAACGTCATCGCCGTGGCCTCGACGACCCGCACCGGCGCGCGCTCGAGCTTCTCCAACTACGGCAGCCTGATCGACGTGGCGGCACCGGGCAGCGACATCGCTTCGACCGTCAACAGCGGCACCACCACGCCGAGCAGCGAAGGCTACAGCCTGATGTCGGGCACCTCGATGGCCGCCCCGCACGTGGCCGGCGTTGCCGCCCTGATGCAGGCCGCGGCGGGTGGCAGCCTGACCCCGGCGCAGGTGGAGTCGACCCTGAAGTCCACGGTGCGTTCCTTCCCGTCGAGCCCGGACCGCAACATCGGCAACGGCATCATGAATGCCAAGGCCGCGGTCGATGCGGTCTCCGGAGGCGGTGGCGGTGGCGGTGGTGGCGGTGGCGACGGCGAACTGACCAAAGGCGTGCCTGAGACGGGCCTGTCTGCCGGCAGCGGCAGCTCGCTGTCCTACACCATCGAAGTGCCGGCCGGTGCCAGCAACCTGAGCATCGCCATCTCCGGTGGATCAGGCGATGCCGACCTGTACGTGCGCCGTGGCAGCGCCCCGACCGACAGCAGCTACGACTGCCGTCCGTACCGTTCGGGCAACGCCGAGACCTGCACCTTCGCCAGCCCGGCGGCCGGGACCTACCACGTCCGCGTCAAGGCCTATTCGAGCTTCAGCGGCGTCACCCTGCTCGGCGACTACAGCGCGGGCAGCGGCGGCGGTGGTGGCGGCACCAGCCAGACGTACAGCAACACCGGTGACTACACCATCCGTGACCGCGCAACCGTCGAGAGCCCCATCAGCGTGTCCGGACGCAGCGGCAACGCACCGTCGGCCACGCCGGTCGCCATCGACATCCGCCACACTTACAAAGGCGACCTGAAGGTCGACCTGGTGGCGCCCGATGGCAGTGCCTACACGCTGCACAACCGCTCCGGTGGCAGCGCCGACAACATCATCGGCACCGCAACGGTCGACCTGTCCAGCGAAGCCATCAATGGCACCTGGAAGCTGCGGGTGAACGATGCCTACTCCGGCGATACCGGGTACATCAACAGCTGGAGCATCACGTTCTGATCGGGCTTTCCCGATAGCGGTACGCAACAGCGGGATCCGGGCGAGTGCCCGGATCCCGTTTTCCGGGGCCGGACAGGGGCGGCCACGGCCGGGCACGACGCCCGCCAGGACACGAGTGCTTCCGGCGCAGCCGCAGGCACCCAACAAGGAGAGTCCCCATGAAGAAGATTCCATTGCTTGCGGCACTGGCTTGCTGCACCACGTTTTCCGTTCTCGCTCCAGGCACGGTCCAGGCCCAGGACGAGCACGTGCAACCCCGGCCGCACACCACGGCTGCCACACCGGACCCGTTCGCTCCGGTCTACATCGTCAGCTCCCGCGAGAGCTTCCAGTCCGGCCTGTCGGCGATCGCCGATGCCCCGCGCGCTGCGCGCGACAGCACGGGTGCGGCGCTGGTCGTTTCGCGGGTGGAAGCACACGAGCTGCCGCTCGTCAGCCACCACATCCACGCCGGCGAACACCGCTGCGGCGGCTACTTCGCCTTCACCAGCGAAGAGGAGGCGCGCCGGTTCATCCAGGGTGAGCAGAGTGCGAGGGCGCTGACCGCCACCTTCGCCGACTATTCGGTCGACAACCAGGCGACGGTGGATCCCTGGCTGCCCCAGGTACAGGAAGCGGGCATCCGTTCGACGATCGAGCACCTCTCCACCGCGTGGCCCAACCGTTACTACGCCAGCAGCTCCGGACAGGCGGCCGCCGAGTGGATCCGCGATCGCTGGACCGGCCTGGCGCAGGGCCGTGGGGATGTCGACGTCGAACTGTTCGACTGCGCCAATTGCTCCACCCAGCCATCGGTGATCCTCACCGTCCAGGGTACCGACCTCGCCGACGAGGTCGTGGTGCTCGGCGGCCACCTGGATTCCATTTCCAACGCCGGTAGCGGGGACGGCATGGATGCCCCGGGGGCCGACGACGACGCCTCGGGCATCGCCACCCTCACCGAAGTGATCCGGATCGCGCTGGCCGACGGCTGGAAGCCGCGGCGCACGGTGAAGTTCATGGGATATGCGGCCGAGGAAGTCGGCCTGCGTGGCTCCAATGCCATCGCGCAGTCGTTCCAGCAGCAGGGCGTGGACGTGGTCGGCGTGCTGCAACTGGACATGACCAACTACGCGGCCGGGGCCAGTGTCGACATGCGCCTGTTGACCGACTACAGCAACGCCGGCCTGCAGCAGTTCCTGCGTGATGTATTCGACGAGTACCTCGCGCCGCTGGGGCTTATCCGCGGTACTTACACCTGCGGCTATGGCTGCTCCGACCATGCTTCCTGGACCAGCGCCGGCTACCCCGCGGCAATGATGTTCGAAGCCACCTTCAACAACCGGCTCCACACCGTGGAGGACACGCTGCCGAGGATGGGTGGCAGTGCCGAAGCCAGCGTCAACTTCGCCAAGCTCGGGCTGGCGTTCCTCGGCGAACTGGCGAAGACCGAGGGCGGCGGCGACGGTGGTGATCCGCCGGATGGCGACACGCTGCAGAACGGCGTGCCGGTGACCGGGCTTTCCGCTGCCACCGGCGGCGAGTTGCACTACACGATGGAGGTGCCGGCCGGCGCTTCGGACCTGGAGTTCATCACCTCCGGCGGCAGCGGCGATGCCGACCTCTACGTGCGCCACGGCAGTGCGCCGACCGACGCGGCCTACGATTGCCGGCCTTACCGGAGCGGCAACGGCGAGACCTGTTCCTTCTCCAATCCGCAACCGGGTACCTGGCACGTGAGGCTCAAGGCCTATTCCGCGTTCAGCGCAGTCAGCCTGGTCGGACGCTTCGCCACGGGTGACGGCGATGGTGGTGGCGGGGTGCAGACGTACGAGAACACGGACGACGTACAGATCCGCGACAACGCTACGGTGGAAAGCGTCATCACCGTGGCCGGCCGCAGCGGGAACGCACCGTCGAACGCATCGCTATCGGTGGATATCCGCCACAGCTATCGCGGCGATCTGCGGGTGGACCTGGTTGCCCCGGATGGCACCGCCTACAACCTGTCGAACAGGAGTGGCGGCAGTGCCGATGACATCGTCGGGACGTTCGAGCTTGACCTTTCGGCGGAGTCGCTCAACGGCGCCTGGAAGCTGCGCGTCAACGACAACTACACCTACGACACCGGCTACATCAATGGCTGGGGCATCACGTTCTAGCAGCCGCGCCTGAACCCTTTGCCATCTCTCCCGCCCCGGTTCGCCGGGGCAATTTTTATGGGCCGTCAGACCGCTTCGAAGCGGTTGGCCTCGACGTTCTTGCGGACCTTGAGCGGGTCCCAGATGCGGCCGTTCATGGCGATGTACACACCGGGCGGCAACGACTGCACCGCACCCACGGCGGTGCCGATGTTGAACTCGGCATCCGAACCCCTGAAACGCGCGGGGTTGAGCGCGCCAGTCAGGACAATGGTCTTGCCCTCGATGCTCGATAGCACCCGCGCGGTCTCGACCATGGAGTCGGTGCCGTGGGTGACCAGCACGTGCCGGGCCTGCTGGGCGGCGATGGTCGCGCGCAGCAGGTCGCGGTCGCCATCGGTGATGTGCAGCGAGTCCTTGCGCAGGATCGGGATCACGTTGTAGCGGAACGCCACCCCCAGCTCCTCCAGGATCCGGCCGATCTGCGGCTCGCCGATCTGGAAATCCGACTTGTCGTCGAAGTAGATCTTGTCGATCGTGCCGCCGGTGGTGACGATGCAGAGCTGTTCCATTGACCGGTCGCGATTGCGGGGGAGCGCGGATTATACGTGGCGGGCAAGGACGGCCACGCCGGCTTCAGCCGCGCTTGCGCGAGAACCGCGCCTTCAGGCCCGCCATGCTGGCGCTGAACACAACGATCACCGCCAATGCGGTTTCCAGCAGCGCCTGCAGGCGATCGTCCGGCCGCTCCCAGGCGACCATCACGCCATGGCTGAACCATGCCAGTGCGATGACGGCGCTCCAGAAGCCCGCTGTGCGGGATCGACGCAGGACCGCAACGGCAAGCAGCGCCGGCGGCAGGGCGAACACGACCTGCGCCACCCACGGGTCGGGCTGGGTCCCGAACCAGGCCGCATACAGCACCGCCAGCGCGACGAGTGCCGCGACCAACACCCGCTTGGAGGTCGGCAGCGGCACGCTCATGCCAGCCTCGCCGCCATGCTCGCCACGCGCCTGCCGAGGGCGCGCGCGAGGCGCGCCTCCTCCTCGCTCGGTTGCGGGTCGTTGTCCGGGCCTGCGACATGGCTGGCGCCATAGGGCGTGCCACCGGTCTTCGTGCTGCTCAGCAGCGGTTCCGTGTAGGGGATGCCGGCCAGCAGGCAGCCGTGGTGGAGCAGGGGGATCATCATCGTCAGAAGTGTCGCCTCCTGGCCGCCGTGCATCGAGGCGGTGGAGGTGAACACGCCTGCTGGCTTGTCGACCAGGGTGCCGCTGGCCCACTGCGCGCCCAGCCCATCGAGCCAGTGCTTCAGCGGCGCGGCCATGTTGCCGAACCGGGTCGGGCTGCCGATCAAGAGGCCGGCGCACTCGTCCAGGTCGCGTGGTTCCACGTAGGGCGCGCCTTCGTCGGGTACCGGCGGCTCGGCGATCGTGGTGACCGCCGCCACCGGCGGGACCGAGCGCAGCCGCGCCGACATGCCTTCGACTTCGCCGACGCCGCGCGCCACTTGGCGGGCAAGCCGTGCGACCGAGCCGCCGCGGCTGTAATAGAGGACGAGGATCTCGGCCATGTGGGTTTCCCGGGGAACAGATGTGCGGGAAGGATAGTGGAAGCGGGGTGGCCACAGGTCCGTCGACGCTCCGCCACGGCCTGCATCGGGTAACCTCCGGCCAATGGAGCCACTCGATACGCTGTACCAGTGGAGCGAACGCATGCGCGACCGGGCGCGCGCGGCAAGCTTCGGACGCTTCATCGGCCGCCGCGTGCTGGAGGACAACCTGTTCCAGGCTGCCGGTGCGTTGTCGTTCACCACGGTCTTCGCGCTGGTGCCGCTTTCGATGGTGGTATTCGGCGTGCTCTCCGCCTTTCCCGTGTTCTCGGAATGGAGCGAGCGCCTCAGCGACTACATCTTCTCCAACTTCGTGCCCTCCGCGGCGCGCTCGGTCGAGGATTACCTGCTGCAGTTCTCCACCAACGCGGGGCAGCTGACCAGCGCGGGCGTGGTGGCCCTCGTCGTGTCGCTGCTGATCACGCTCAACGGCGTGGAGGCGACCTTCAACCGGATCTGGCGGGTCAAGTCGCACCGGCCGAAGTTCGGCCGCTTCCTGGTGTACTGGACGGTCCTGACGCTGGGCGCGCTGCTGGCGGCGGCGAGCCTGGCGCTGTCGGCTCAGATCTTCGCGATGGCAATGTTCAGCACCCAGGCCGGGCACCTGTTGGAGGGCGCGATGATGCGAATCGCGCCCATGGCCGTGGAGCTGCTGGCGATCACGACGATCTACCGGGTGGTCCCGCATCGTACGGTGCAGTGGCGCCATGCACTGCTGGGCGGGCTGCTGGCGATGTTGTTGTTCGAACTGGTGAAGTGGGGCATCGGGGTCTACCTGGGCAACTTCGGCAACTACTCGCGGATCTACGGCACGTTGGCGTTCCTGCCGATCTTCCTGCTGTGGATCTTCCTGAGCTGGGTGGCGGTGCTGCTTGGTGCCTCGCTCGCCGCTTCGGTCTCGGCATTCCGCTACCAGCCCGTCGCGATGCGGCTGCCCGACGGCTACGAGCTGTACGGCCTGCTACGCCTGTTGGCGCGTTTCAACGAGGCCCGCGAGCGGGGCGAGGGGCTGCACAGCGACGACATCCAGCGACTCGAGCCGATCCTGACCGACAGCCTGGTTCAGGAGATGCTTGCCCAGCTGGAGGAAATCAGGGTCGTCAAGCGGGCCGAGGGAGGGGAGTGGCTGCTGTCGCGTGACCTGGACGACCTTTCCATGGCCGAGCTCTACGAAGCCTGCGAACTCCGCATCCCCATCACTGAGGTGCACCTACCCTGCCGTGACGATGCGCTCGGCCCGTCGGCCGCCGGCGCACTGGACGAACTGAGACTGCCGCTCCGCGACCTGCTCAAGCGCAAGGTCTCGAGCATCCATGCCGAGGAGAAGTGAATGAGGTGTTCGAGCGCATTGCTGTTGCTGCCCTGCCTGTTGGCCCTGGTGGTGGGTGCGGGATGCGACCGCGCGGAGCTGCCGGAAGACGCGGCGGCCACGCCCGACGCCCCGCTTGTGCCCGATGGTGGCGAAGGTGCCGACGTTGCCGCGCCGGGTGCCACGGCTGATGCCGGTCCGGAAGACGAGGGCGCTTCGCAAAGGGTGCCCACGCTCCGCATCGCCACACTCGATGGCGGGACCTATGACCTGGCCGACCACCGGGGCAAATGGGTGGTGGTGAACTTCTGGGCCACCTGGTGCGCGCCATGCCTCAAGGAGATGCCCGAGCTGTCCGCGCTGGACGCGATGCACGAGCACATCGAGGTGGTGGGCCTGGCCTACGAGGACATCGAGCCGGACGCGATGCGCGAGTTCCTGGCAGATCATCCGGTGGTGTATCCGATCGCGATCGTCGACACCTACGACCCACCCACCGATTTCGATACCCCGCGCGGATTGCCGATGACCTACCTGATCGCGCCCGACGGCACGGTCGCCAAGAAGGTACTCGGTCCAGTGACCGCGAAGGACATCGAGGACGCGATTTCCGCCGGCGGCGGCCCGGCGCCCGTGGAAGGCGGGAGCGCCCCGGCATGAGCACCTTGCGCTTCATCGTCAGCGGGAGGGTGCAGGGCGTCAGCTTCCGCGCCGGTACCCGGGACAAGGCGCAGGAGCTTGGCGTGCGCGGGTATGCGCGCAATCTTGCCGATGGCCGGGTGGAGGTGCTGGCGAGCGGCAGTGATGCCGCCGTGGAGGAGCTTGCGCTCTGGCTCCACCGTGGCCCACCGATGGCACGGGTCGACGGCCTGGAGCGGTTGGCGGCGGCGGGCGAAGAGGCCGGTCGCGACTTCGCCATCCGCTGAGCCGGCGCCGTACTAGTCGGTCGGGAAATCCGGGATCGGCTCGATCACGGTGAAACGCTCCTTCTTCGGCGCCTCTTCCAGCGGCGGCAGCCCGGCCACCGGCCCCGGCAAACGCGTGTCCGGCAAGCGATCGAGCAGGTTGCGGATGAGTGACAGCCGCCCGAGCTTCTGGTCGTTGAAGTCGACCAGGGTCCACGGCGCGTGGGCGGTGTGGGTCGCGCGCAACATCGCTTCGCGAGCGCGCGTGTAGTCCTCGTAACACTCGCGCGCCTTGAGGTCGATCGGCGACAGCTTCCAGCGCTTGAGCGGGTCCTCGCGGCGTTCGGCGAAGCGCTCTTCCTGCTTCTCCTGGTCGCAGCACAGCCAGTACTTGAACAGCAGGATGCCGTCGTCGACCAGTTGCTTCTCGAATACCGGTGCCTGGGCGAGGAACTGCTCGACCTCGTCCTCGCTGGCGTAGCCCATGACCTTCTCGACGCCGGCCCGGTTGTACCAGCTGCGATCGAACAGGACGATCTCGCCGGCGGCGGGCAGGTGGCACGCGTAGCGCTGGAAATACCACTGGCCGGACTCGCGATCGTTGGGCTTGGGCAGCGCGACCACCCGGCACTGGCGCGGATTGAGCCGCTTGCGCACCGCATCGATCGCGCCGCCCTTGCCCGCGGTGTCGCGGCCCTCGAACACCACGACCACCCGGGTGCCGGTCTCGCGCAGCCACCGCGCCATGGACACCAGCTCCAGCTCCATCGGCTTCAGCAGCGCCTTGTATGTCTTTTTCGAGAGCTGTCCCATCAACGACTTTCCCGGCTGGCAGCCATCGCACGTATGGCAGAGGCGAAGTCGGCGGCGAAACCCGCCATGTCGAACACACCGCTCCGGGCGCGGCGATCGGCCAACGCCCCGCGCACCTCGGCCAGTGCCTTCGGATCAAGGGCGAGGTGTACAGCCCGGGCGATGAATTCGTCGTCATTGCGGACGTTCATCGCCTGCATGCCGAGGTGGTGGTTGAGGCTACCGGCCACCCGGCCGGCAAAGGTCTCGCCTGGGCATGTCAGGACGGGGCAGCTGGCCCAGAGCGCATCCGAGGCGGTGGTGTGGGCGTTGTAGGGGTGGGTGTCGAGGAACAGATCGGCCAACTGCAGGCGCGACATGTACACGGCGTGCGGTTGCTTGGCCATGAAGACCAGGCGCCCCGGGTCGACGCCCCGGTCGCTGGCGAAGGCCCGCAGCCGCTCGTCCGCACGGCCCGGGCCGGACAACAGCCAGAGCACGCTGCCGGGTACCTGCCCGAGGATGTCCAGGGCGCGTCCCATGCTGCGCGGGTTGAGCTTGTAGCTGTTGTTGAAGCAGCAGAACACCACGCCTTCGTCGGGCAGTCCGACCGCTGCACGTGGCGGCGGCGGCTCGATCGCGCGGGTCGTGTCGGAGGGCTGGAAGCAGCGCGGCAGCCGCACCACTTCTTCACTGAAGTGCGGTGCCAGCCGTTCGGGAAGGACGAAGTCGTCGGCGAGCACGAAGTCGATCCACGGTGCTCCGGAGGTACCCGGGTAGGCCAGCCAGTTCACCTGCACCGGCGCCGGCCGTCTCGCCAGTGCCTCCGGGACGCCGCCACCGCCCCAGCCGCGCAGGTCGAACAGCACGTCGATACCGGCGGCACGGATCGCGGTGGCGACCTGCACGTGGTCGTGCGCGGCCAGGTCGTGCAGCCGGCCGGCCTGGCCAAGCCGCTGCCGGATCGCGCTGCCGTCGTCGCGATTGAGCGCAAACAGGTGGATCTCGAGATCCTGTTGCAGCGCCAGGTATTCGAGCATCGCTACGGTCAGCAGGCCGGTGGGGTGCGCCCCGAAGCCGTTCGACAGGAACCCGACCCGGGTCCCCGGGATACCCGGTGGCGACGAGGGGGGTAGCGGCCGGGCAGGTGGCGCCACCTGCGCCGCCCGGAGCCGGGCGCACTGCAGCTGCTCGGCGGCACCGGCATCCTCACCGAGGAAAGCGAACGGCTCCACGGCGGCCTGCCGGCGGCGTACGGCCTGTCGCACCTGCAGCGACAGGGTGTCGAGGTCGCGCCAGTCGCACAGCTTTCGGCGCCAGGCGAGCAGGTACGCCGCCAATTGCGGTTCCGCCGGTGCCAGCGAATAGGCGTGTGCATATGCCTGGGATGCCGCCTCGGCCTCGCCGGTGTCCTCGAGCGCGTGCCCCAGCCAGACCGCGATGCCCGGGTGCCGGGGTGCGTTGCGGGCGGCCGCCTTCAGGCTTTCGACCGCCTCGTGCCGGTTACCCTGCATCCATTGCGCCCGACCAAGGCGTGCCAGTGCTTCCGGGTGCCCCACCCGCAATGCGAGCGCACGCCGGCACGCGGCCTCGCCCGCGGCGGCATCGCCGGCATCCAGTTCGGCTTCGGCCAGGACGATCCACGCCATTGCATCCTGCGGGCGATGGGCGGCTGCCTGACGGGCCTGTTGTCGCGGATCCACCGTCACGGCGCAGGGGCGGCAGGGACGCCGCGCGTGCTCGCCTGGCGAGGGCCCGTCGCCGCCATCAGGTACCCCGCGTCAGCCGCGCGAGTTCGTCCGCCTGGTGTTCCTGCTGCAGGCGTTCCACCAGTGCGTCCATGTCGCCGGTCAGCACGTTGGGCAGGTCGTACAGGGTGAGGCCTTCCACCCGGTGGTCGGTGATGCGCCCCTGCGGATAGTTGTAGGTGCGGATGCGCTGGCTGCGGTCGCCACTGCCGACCTGCAGCTTGCGGTCTTCGGCCATCGCCGCGGCGGCCTTGGCGGCCTGCGCCTCGGCGAGTGTCGCGACCAGCCGCTTCATCGCCTTGTCGCGGTTGGCGTGCTGGCTGCGCTCGGTCTGGCTTTCCACCACCACGCCGCTGGGCAGGTGGGTGATGCGGATCGCCGAGTCGGTCTTGTTGACGTGTTGCCCGCCAGCGCCGGAGGAGCGGAAGGTATCCACGCGCAGGTCGGCGGGGTTGATCTCGATCGGCTCGCCCTCCGGCTCCACGGCGATGATCGCCACGGTCGCAGCGGAGGTGTGGATGCGGCCCTGGGATTCAGTCTCCGGCACCCGCTGGACCCGGTGCGTGCCTGACTCGAACTTCAGCCGGGAGTACGCCCCGCGCCCTTCGACCCGGGCGATGACCTCCTTGAACCCGCCGTGCTCACCCGGGCTCGCCGACTCCACTTCCACCCGCCAGCCCTGGCGCTCCGCGTAACGCGTGTACATCCGGAACAGGTCCCCGGCGAAGATGGCCGCTTCGTCGCCGCCGGTGCCGGCGCGCACTTCCAAGTAGATGTCCCCCTCGTCGCGGGGATCCTTGGGGATCAGGTGTGCCAGCAGTTCGGCGTCGAGCTGCTCCAGCCGCTTGTTGGCGGCGTCGATCTCTTCTTCGGCCAGCTCGCCCAGCTCGGGATCGTTGCGCATGGCGAGCGCGGTGGCGAGGTCAGCCTTTGCGGCGGCCTCGTCCGCCAGTGCCGTGGCCACCGGCTCGAGCTGGGCGAACTCGCGGGACAGCTGGCGGAACCGGCCGGCATCGGCTGCCGCCTCCGGGTCGGCCAGCAGGCGTTCGAGTTCCTCGCGCCGTTCGGCGAGTGCTTCCAGCTTACGGCGCAGGCTTGGGGTCATCGGTCGGGGTGTCGGCGGTGGGATCGGGAGTCTGCGGGAAAAGCTTCTCGGTCGCCCGGGCGAGGTCGGTGTTGCCGGTCAGCGCAGCCTCGCGCAGGGCGATGGTCGGCGCGTGCAGCAGCCGGTTGGTCAGGGTGTGGGCGAGGAAATCCAGTACCGCCGCCGGGTCGGCGCCCGATGCCAGTTGCAGGCGCGCCTTGGCAAGGGCCTCCTCACGCGCCGCCTCACCGTGCGCCCGCAAGCGCTTGAGCGGTGCGGTGCGGGTGCGCGCGATGAAACCCTCCATGAACCGCGCCACCTGCAACTCGATGATGGCTTCCGCCTCGGCAGCGGCCTCCCGGCGGCTGCGACGGTTGTCCTCGATCGCGCGCTGCAGGTCATCGACGGTATAGAGGTAGACATCATCGATGTCGGTCACGTCGGGAGCGATGTCGCGCGGCACCGCCAGGTCCAGCAGCAGCATCGGGCGGTGCTTCCGGGTGGCGAGCGCGGCAGCCACCTGCGCGCGCACCAGGACCGGCTCGCGTGACGCAGTCGCCGACAACACGATGTCGGCTTCGCCCAGGTGCTTGTGCAGGTCCTCCAGCGGGAGGGCGAACCCACCGTGGCGGCTCGCCAACTCCTGGGCGTGCACCAGGGTGCGGTTGGCTACCAGCAGGCGCTTGGCCTTCGCCTGGACCAGGTGCCGGGCGGCGAGCTCCATGGTCTCGCCAGCGCCGATCAGCAGCACGGTGGAATCCTCCAGGCGCGCGAACGACTCCTGTGCCAGGCGCACCGCGGTGGAGGCGACCGACACCGGGTTGGCCCCGATGCGGGTATCGGTGCGGGCGCGCTTGGCGGTGGTGAAGGTGTGCTGGAACAATCCGTCGAGCTGGCTGCCCAGCGTGCCCGCGGCCCGCGCTGCCGCCCAGGCCTGCTTCACCTGGCCGAGGATCTGCGGTTCGCCCAGCACCAGCGAGTCCAGCCCGGTGGCAACGCGGAACAGGTGGCGCACCGCGTCGGCATCGGCGTGCCGGTACAGGTACGCGTGCAGGTCCCCGGTGTCAGCCGGATGCGTGGCCAGCCAGTCCGCCAGCGCAGCACCTTCATCGTCGGCGACGGCATAGACCTCGGTGCGGTTGCAGGTGGAGAGCAGGGCCGCCTCGCGCACCTGTGGCAACCCCCTCAATGCCGCCAGCGCGACCGGTACTGCGTCCGCGGCGAACGCCACCCGCTCGCGCAGGCTCACCGGCGCGGTCTGGTGGTTGATGCCGAGCACGAACAGGCGTGCCGGCGGACTGGAGGGGGCCGAACTCATGTGGCTTGGGAACTACCGGTTCAGGTGCTTGCGATAAGCTGCTGGCTGCCGAAGCCCGCCATTCTACCGGCCCCGCCGAACCCTTGGATCCGACAGCCGATGCCCGCAGCCGCGCGTTCATTCACCTTCGCCGCCCTCGTCGCGCTCACGGTCGCCCTGGCCACCCCGGCCGCGGGCGCCCGCGATGGTGGCGACGTGGTGGTGGATTCGCTGGAGCCGCTGCTGGCTGCCGAGTTTTCGCTCCAGGCGGGCCGGCTGGACGATGCCGCGAAGTGGTCGCTGGAAGCGGCCCGGGCCGCCGGCGATGCCGGGCTCGCCGAACGTGCCACCCGGATCGCGCTGCTCGCCAAGGATGATGAGCGCGCCGCAGAGGCACTCGCGCTGTGGAAGCGGGAAGGAGGCGCGGGCACCAGCCTCTTGGCAGCCGAGGCCACGCTCGCCTTGCGCCGCGATGATCCCCGTGCCGCCCGCCGCCATCTGGCAGAGCTGTTGCAGGTGCCTGGTACCGAGGGCTGGGGACAGACGCTGAGCGTATTGGCATCCGGGTCGAGCGACCCCGAACAGGCGGCCGATGTGCTGGATGCACTGGTCCGTGGCGGCCACGTGCCCGACCAGTTGCAGCCGTGGCTGGCGTTCGGCGGGCTGGCGCAGCGCCTGGGACGGCCGGACCTGGCGGAACAGATCGTGACGGAAGTGGTGCGGCGGTTCCCGGGGGAGCCACGTGTGGCCCTGCTGCATGCGAGCCAGCTGCGCGGCGCGGACAAGCAGGACCAGGCGCGTGATGTGCTCGCGTCGCTGGTCGACGGGGCTGCGGGCGATGCCGACCTTCGGCTCGCGATCGCCTATGAATACGACGCCCTCGGAGATCTCGCCGAGGCCGCCGCGGTGCTCGGTCGCGGCCCCCAGGATGACCAGACCTACGCATTGCGTGCGTCGCTGCTGGCGCGCGCGGAAGACAAGGGCGAACTCGTCCGGCTTTACGAGGAGCTGGGCAGGGAGGGCAACCGGCCCGACCCCCAGAGGCGGCTGCTGCTGGGGCAGATGGCGGAGTTCCTGGAGCGCCACGAAGAGGCACTGGACTGGTACCGCGGCGTGCCAGGCGGGCAGCAGCGGTGGATCGCCCGCCTTCGCGCGGCCCACGTGCTGCATGAACTTGGCCGTGCCGCCGAGGCCCACGCTTCGCTCCACGAGCTGCAGGCCGACGCGTCCGCGCCCGACGGCGTCCGCCGCGACGCCTACCTGCTGGAGGCGGAGCTGCTCGCGCGTGGAGACGACCCCAAGGCCGAAATGGATGCCTATGCGCGTGGACTCGCGGCGTTTCCGGACGATCTCGAGATCCTCTACGCGCGCGCGCTGAGCTGGGAGCGCCAGGACGACATCGCCCGGGCCGAGGCCGACCTGCGCAGGCTGCTGGTGATCGAGCAGGAATCGGTCGCGGCGCTCAATGCGCTGGGCTACACGCTGGCCGATCGCACGGATCGCTATCAGGAGGCGCTGGAGCTGATCAACCGCGCCCGCGCCGCCGAACCCGACAATGCCGCCATCATCGACAGCTATGGCTGGGTGCTCTACCGCCTGGGCCGCCACGAGGAAGCCCTGGCGGAACTTCGGCGGGCGCATGCCCTGCAGGAGGACGCGGAAATCGCCGCGCACGTGGCCGAGGTGCTCTGGGTCATGGGGCGGCGGGACGAGGCCCGGGAGTACTTCGAAGAGGCCCGTGAGCTGGATCCCGACAACCGTGCGCTGCAACGCGCGCTGGAAGAGACCGGCGCATGAACCTGCGCATGGCGGTCGCGACGGTGGTGGCAGGTGTGCTGTTGACGGCCTGTGGTACCGCGCCCGTCCGGCCCGACCTCGGTCCTGCCGAGCAGGCGGCTGCCGAGGCTGCGCAGGCCGAGCGGGAGCAGCGGCTGCGGGCGCAGGGCGAGTGGGGCCTGGTGGGCCGCATGGCGGTGTCGACCGACGGGCGCGGGGGAAGCGGCCGCCTGACCTGGCAGCAACGGGCGCCGCAGGAGTTCGAGGTGGAGTTGAGTGCGCCGGTCACGCGCCAGAGCTGGCGCCTTTCCAACTCCCCGAGGGGGGCATTGCTCGAAGGGCTGGAAGGCGGCCCCCGTAGCGGGATCGACCCTGCGTTGCTGTTGCGGGAAGCCACCGGCTGGATGATCCCGGTGGATGCGTTGTCCGACTGGGTACGGGGTGCGCGCGCGCCGGGCATGGGTCCCGCACGGGTCGAGTTCAATTACGAAGGCCGGCCGCTGCGGATCGAGCAGGGCGGGTGGGAGATCGAGTACCGCTGGCCCGATGCCGACCCGGCACAGGCTGCCAGTGGCGTCGTGCTGCCGGAACGCCTGGACGCCCGTAGCGGTGGGGCGCGGGTCAAGCTGGTGGTGGACGAGTGGTTGTGACACCGGGCGGGGATGGCTGGAGCCACTGGCCGGCGCCGGCAAAGCTGAACCTGTTCCTGCGCATTCCCGGCCGCCGCGAGGATGGATACCACCTGCTGCAGACGGTCTTTCGCCTGCTGGAGTGGGGCGATACCGTCTCCCTGCGGATCAGGGACGACGGGCAGGTGCTTCGGCATGGAGCGCTGACCGGTGACGTCGCCGCCGATCTCGCTGTCCGCGCCGCGATTTTGCTGAAAAAAGAAGCCAATGTCTGCGAAGGTGCCGACATCAGTGTCGAAAAGCGCATTCCCGTGGGGGGCGGGTTCGGCGGTGGATCGTCCGATGCCGCCACCACGCTGGTGGCGCTGGATGCTTTGTGGAACACCCGTCTTGGGCCGGAGCGCCTGGCCGAGCTCGGGTTGCGACTGGGCGCCGACGTACCGGTTTTCGTCCTGGGTGCCAATGCCTGGGCGGAAGGGGTCGGAGAGCGACTGACGCCGCTGGACCTGCCCCCGGCCTGGTACCTGGTGGTCGATCCCGGCGTTCACGTGCCGACCGCTGCATTGTTCGCCGCGCCTGAATTGACGCGGGATGCGCCGGCCGTGACAATATCCGACTTCGTTTCGGGCATACCGCTCGGGAACGCGTTCGAGCCGGTGCTGCGCGCCCGCGAACCTGCCGTAGAGGCTGTGTTTGCTGCGCTGTCGCGTGTCGGCACGCCGCACCTGACCGGTTCCGGCAGTGGTTGCTTCGTCGAATTCGCCAGTCGCGAATCCGCCGAGGCGGCGCTGGCGGGCCTGCCGCCGGGGTTGGATGCCCGGGTGGTGGCGGGTGCCGCGGTGTCCCCGCTGCATGTCGCCCTGCAGGACCGACAACCAGTTCCACAGGGGCGTCGCCAAGAGGCCTAAGGCACCAGGTTTTGATCCTGGCATTCGTAGGTTCGAATCCTACCGCCCCTGCCATATCCACCGATCACGGCTCCCCACGGTCAGAGCGAAGCGGAGAAGACCCACGTGCAAAACGATCGCAGCCTGCTGGTGTTCAGCGGCAATGCCAACCGTCCCCTCGCGCAGGCGGTCTGCAAGGAACTCGGCATCCGTCCGGGCAAGGCCCTGATCGGCCGTTTCTCCGATGGCGAGGTTCAGGTCGAGATCGAGGAGAACGTGCGGCGCCAGGAAGCGTTCGTGATCCAGCCGACCTGCGCGCCCAGCGCGGAGAACCTGGTGGAGCTGCTGGTGCTGATCGACGCGCTCAAGCGCGCCTCCGTCAGCAGCGTGACCGCGGTGGTGCCGTACTTCGGCTACGCCCGCCAGGATCGCCGTCCGCGCTCGTCGCGGGTGCCGATCACGGCCAAGGTCGCCGCCAAGATGTTCAGCGCCGCCGGCTGCGACCGGGTGCTGACGGTCGACCTGCACGCCGACCAGATCCAGGGCTTCTTCGATATCCCGGTCGACAACGTCTACGCGTCGCCGTTGCTGCTGGCCGACATCTGGCGCGCGCACGGCACCGACAACATGGTGGTGGTCAGCCCCGACGTCGGCGGCGTGGTCCGGGCCCGGGCGATTGCCAAGCGCCTCGACGACGCCGACCTGGCCATCATCGACAAGCGCCGGCCGCGCGCCAACGTCGCCACGGTGATGAACATCATCGGCGATGTGCGTGGCAAGACCTGCGTGCTGGTCGATGACATCGTCGACACCGCCGGCACGCTGTGCGCCGCCGCGGGCGCGCTGAAGGAGCACGGGGCGATCAAGGTCGTCGCCTACTGCACCCATCCGGTGCTGTCGGGCGCGGCGATCAGCAACATCAGCAAGTCCGGGCTGGACGAGCTGGTGGTGACCGATACCATCCCGCTGACCGACGCGGCGCGCGAGTGCGGCAAGGTCCGCCAGCTCAGCGTCGCCGAGCTCCTGGCCGAAACGATTCGCCGGATCGCGTTCGGCGAGTCGGTCAGTTCGCTCTACGTGGACTGACCCCGATTTCCCGGCTCACCTGGTCGCGGGTGAGCCACCCATGCCGTCGCGAGGCGGTTTTCAAGCAGCAATAGCGAGTAAACAAGCAATGTCCGAACACACCATCAAGGCCACTGGCCGCAGCGTCGAAGGGAAGGGTGCGAGCCGCCGCCTGCGTCGCGCCGCCAGCATCCCGGCCATCATCTACGGCGGAAAGTCCGAGCCGAAGGCGATCCAGCTCGACCACGAAGAAATCTGGTTGGCGAACAAGCACGAGTGGTTCTATTCGTCGATCCTGAACCTGGACGTCGACGGCAAGGTCGAGCAGGTGCTCCTGCGCGACATGCAGCGCCATCCGTACAAGCAGCTGATCATGCACCTGGATTTCCAGCGCGTTGATGCCAAGCAGGCCCTCAAGGCCGCCGTGCCGCTGCACTTCCTCAACGAGGACCAGTCCCCGGCCGGCAAGGCCGCCGACGTGGTGGTCACCCACGAGCTCAACGAGGTCCAGGTCAGCTGCCTGCCGAAGGACCTGCCGGAGTTCATCGAGGTCGACCTGGCCGAGCTGACCCTGGGGCAGACCATCCACCTGTCCGAGCTGAAGCTGCCCAAGGGCGTCGAGATCCCCGAGCTGCGCCTGGGCAAGGAGCATGACGTCGCGGTGGTCGTGGCCCGCCAGGGCCGCGTTGAAGTCTCCGACAGCGCCGAAGGCGACGCCGAGGGTGACGTTCCGGCAACCAACGTCGACAGCGAATAAGCAGGCCTGTTCCCGATGCGGCCATTCCGATGGCCGTATCGGGGCGTGCATGTTTCATCGAAATGGCTGGTTTGCGACTCATCGTCGGGCTGGGGAATCCCGGTCCCGAACATCTCCGGACCCGGCACAATGCCGGGTTCTGGTTTGTGGATGCCCTGGCCGAACGCCTGGGCGGCCGCTTCGCCGTGGATGCCAAGCTGTTCGGGCAGACATGCAAGGTCGACATCGGCGGCGAGCCGGTGTGGCTGCTGAAGCCGGCCACTTTCATGAACCTGTCCGGCAAGTCGGTCACCGCCGCGCTCAGGTACTGGAAGATCGAGCCGTCCGAGGCGCTGCTGGCGCATGACGAACTCGACCTCGCGCCCGGCACCGCGCGCCTCAAGTTCGACGGCGGCCATGGCGGGCAGAACGGCCTGCGGGACACGATGCGCCTGCTCGGCCATGGTGGCTTCCATCGGCTGCGCATCGGCATCGGCCACCCCGGGCACAAGGACCTGGTCACCCCGTGGGTGCTGGGACGTCCGCGTGGCGAAGACGAAACCCTGATCCTGCGCGCGATCGATGATGCCATCGACGTGCTGCCGCTCGCAGTCGCGGGCGACTTCAACGAGGCCATGAAGCGGCTGCACACGCCGCGGGCCTGACCCCTTTTCTACAGCGAGTAACGCGCCATGGGCATCAAATGCGGCATCGTCGGCCTGCCCAACGTCGGCAAGTCGACCCTCTTCAATGCCCTGACCAAGGCGGGAATCGCCGCGGCCAACTTCCCCTTCTGCACCATCGAGCCGAACGTCGGCGTGGTGCCGGTGCCGGATCCCCGGCTCAACGCGCTGGCCGAGATCGTCAAGCCGCAGAAGGTGCTGCCGACGGCCGTCGAGTTCGTCGACATCGCCGGGCTGGTCGCCGGTGCGGCGAGCGGCGAGGGCCTGGGCAACAAGTTCCTCGCGCACATCCGCGAAGTGGACGCGATCACCCATGTGGTGCGCTGCTTCGAGAACAGCGACGTGATCCACGTCAACAACAAGGTGGACCCGATCGCCGACATCGAAACCATCGATACCGAGCTGGCATTGGCCGACCTGGATTCGGTGGAGAAGGCGCTCCAGCGTGCCGAACGCAACGCCAAGACCGGCGACAAGGATGCCAAGGCCCGGGTCGAAGTGCTGGCGCGCGTGCGCGACGGCCTGGATGCCGGCAAGCCGGCGCGCGCGCTGGATCTGTCCGATGACGACCGGCTGGCGGTGCGCGATCTTTTCCTGCTCACGCTCAAGCCGGTGATGTACGTGGCCAACGTGCTCGAGGACGGATTCGAGGACAACCCGCACCTCGACGCCGTGCGTGCGCGGGCGGCAGGCGAGGGCGCCGAGGTGGTGCCGGTATCGGCCGCCATCGAGGAGGAGCTCAGCCAGCTGGAAGACGAGGACCGCGACGCGTTCCTGGCCGATCTCGGCCTCGACGAGCCCGGGCTCAACCGCGTGATCCGCGCCGCCTACAAGCTGCTGGGCTTGCAGACCTACTTCACTGCAGGCGTCAAGGAAGTGCGGGCCTGGACGGTAAAGGCGGGCTCGACCGCCCCCCAGGCCGCCGCGGTCATCCATACCGATTTCGAGAAAGGCTTCATCCGCGCCGAGACGATCGGCTACGACGACTTCATCAAGTACAGGGGCGAGTCGGGCGCGCGCGATGCGGGTCGGCTGCGCCTGGAAGGCAAGGAATACCGGGTGCAGGAGGGCGACGTCCTGCATTTCCGCTTCAACGTGTGAGTTTTTGCTGCACAATGCGTTGACTTCCTCGCCGACGCGCTCCAGAATTGCGGGCTCTTTGGAGGGATACCCAAGCGGCCAACGGGGGCAGACTGTAAATCTGCTGGCTTACGCCTTCGGTGGTTCGAATCCACCTCCCTCCACCAGATACAGTCGGCCCCGGTCGGCAAGTGGTAGAAAGTGCGACACCCGGCGGCCTTACCAGCCACCGGCGCAGTACCCAAGCAGGTTTCCGGCGCGGGAGTAGTTCAATGGTAGAACCTCAGCCTTCCAAGCTGATGGTGCGGGTTCGATCCCCGTCTCCCGCTCCATTGATGTCGCGACGCCTTGCCTGCTTGAACAACCTGCTCACGTAGCTCAGTCGGTAGAGCACCTCCTTGGTAAGGAGGAGGTCGCTGGTTCGATTCCAGTCGTGAGCACCAGATTCGAAAGTCGATTCGAAAGTCCGTTTCCTTCCAACGCAACCGCAAACCACCGAGATACAGCCATGGCCAAGGGTAAGTTCGAGCGCACCAAGCCGCACGTGAACGTCGGCACGATCGGTCACGTCGACCACGGCAAGACCACGTTGACCGCAGCGCTGAC
>Ga0208179_1000283_pt1 | contig 36525 bp, 35 predicted proteins | sample Malvired_Geostar_FD_184238 | JGI IMG/M metagenome (GOLD analysis project Ga0208179, IMG submission 184238) | Marine viral communities from the Global Malaspina Expedition - Malaspina viral metaG DeepMed_Geostar (SPAdes) (version 2) | ecosystem: Environmental > Aquatic > Marine > Oceanic | place... | reverse complement strand
CTTCTGGGGTGGGCGACCGATGCGCTGGTGAAGCTCGATGACGAAGTGCCGGGCATTTTGGCCCGCGTGCTCACGGCTGGCCCGCAGCGTCGTCAGGCGATATTCGCTGGCCTTGCTGGTCAGGAAGAAAAGCCCGGTGTTTTCGATGTCGGGGACGGGCTGATCCCGCCCTCGCTGGCCGAGGTGGTGAGGCATGGCCGCGCTGCCGACATCCTGCGGCACGCATTCGGCGAAGTGCCCGAAGGCTTTCCGGGGCTGCTAACCCGCATCGGAGAGCGTCCACTCCCCCGCTCGAAGGGCTATCTCGCTCTCTACGATCTGCTGATGAGCGATGATGTTCGCGGCGCCGAGGCCCTTCGCGGTTCCGGCCGCGTCACTTCTCGCAAGCTGGAGGTGCTGTCCGCCCTCGACTCCCGCTGGCGCCACGCCAACACTCTCGAACGCATCGACTCCGGTCCCGAGGCCATGACGTTCAATGGGGCCGTGGCCTTCGTCCAGTCGGTGAACTCCAAGGCCACCGATGAAGCGGTAGCAGGAGCTATCGCCCTCATGCGTCCGACATCCACCCTGCCCCGGTTGCTCGACCGCTTCCTGCGCCGCGCCGACCGCATGCCCCCCCACCCCGTGCAGCAGGGCGACAACGAGATTCGGCCGCTCGCCACCATGCGCGACTTGCTGGAGGCTGGCCGGAAATACCGAAACTGCCTCGCATACCGGCTCGGTGAGATCGCGGCAGGGAAGATGGCGGTGGCAGAATTTCGAGGCGAATGCTTGTTGGAGTTTCGGCCGCTGACGCTCGGGTCGGGGTGGTTTCTGCGAGATGTCCATGTCGAGCGGAACCGCCCTGTCGCGCTGACGCTCTCGGAAGCTGCGGAAGCCAAATGCGACGAGATCGGCATGCCTCGCATTCTCGAAGCGGTCGGCGGCAGTTGGGAGAGCTACCGCCGGTTCACGAAAGAGTTGGAGTGGGGGTGACTCCGCTATTCCCCGGTTTTCAAGGCAAGGGCACAACCGCCGACATCCCACCCGACGAACAGCTTCATGGCATCGCGCTCGCACTGGCCAAGAAGGCGGCATCAAGCGACCCCTGATGTGTGTCGAGCCAGCCTTTCGGCCGTTCGTAGTCGGGCATCAGCATCGCCATGTGTGCCCAGAAATCCGACCCATGCGAGCGAACCTTCAAGTGAGCCAGTTCGTGGGCGACGACGTATTCCAGCACTGACTTCGGCGCGAACACGAGCGTCCAGTTGATCAGGATTGAACCGGTCGGGCCGCACGCGCCCCAGCCGGTCTTCATGTCCGCAACGCGGATCGTTCGCGGCTTCAAGTCGAACCGTTTTCGGTAGGCCGCCGCGATCTCCATCACATCGCGGCGCACCCGCCGCTTGAGCCAGAGCTTGATCTCGGTGGCGACGATGCCGTCCTGATCCTCATCGCGCACCCATGACGGAAGATCGACCAGAAAGCCGTTGCGGTAATCGATCTCGACGTGGGCGCCGTCGTGACGGCGGACGGTCAGCCGCGCCATGCGCCCGCGATAGGGAATCTTCGAGCCGGTCATGAACCGGGGCACGACAGCGCGCTTGGCAGTCTTCGTCTCAAGCTCGCGCAGGGTGTTGAACAGCCATTGCCGCTTGCGGCTCAGAAACGCCTCGATCTCCGCCTCGTCGTCGGTCGTCAGGGCCAGCACCTCGACGTGTCCGGGCGTGACCGTGATCCGCCGCTCGGAAGCGGCAGCGGATCGCCGAAGCTCGTAAGCGACCTCAGTCTGGCCAATGCGGACAATGCCCATCAATGCGCCCCGGCGTAGGCATGAACGGCGTAGTTCTCGATGTCCTCACGGGCGACGTTGGCATCGTCGAGGTCGAGCGGACGAAGCAGCTTGCGGACCCCGCGCCGAAGCTCCTTCTTATAGCCATCCATGAAGAACCATGACGGCTGGCTGGCCTGCGCTCCGGCGTAGAGATCGCCGATCTCGACGGCGACGCTTTGAAGCGCAGCGTGATCGGCATCCGGCGCATGCGGCTCCATGATCCGCAGGATAGCGAAGGCGCGTTCGTCCATGCCGAGTTCGTCGTGGGCGCCCGCCTCGGCCTCAATGCCGCCGGTCAGGTCTTCGAAGTCCTTGAGGCCCTCGGCGGCGGCGATCTGGCCTTCCTCGAAGCGGCGGATGACCTCCAGCACGCGCTCCGAGAAACGGCCGTATTGGGCCGGGTTCTTATCGACCAGTTCGCGGGTCACGCGCTTCAGTTCAGCGGCCTTGCGGACGAACGCCTCATGAAGCTCCTCCTCCGACTTCTCTGCGGTATCGAAGTCGTCTTTGAAGTTCGGATCGGTGACGTTGCGGAGGCGGACGGTCGTGGTCAGGCCGGTGGCGCGAACGTGCTCTTCCAGCATGTCCCTGATCTTGCCCGAGTAGGTCAGGTGATCGAGACTCTCGTCCTTGGTGACCGCCTGTTGGGCCAGCCGCAGGAACGCCGCCGCCCATTTCATATCCTCGGTGAAGTCGAGGATCGCGGGATCGGGTGACAGATCGCCGTAGGTCCGCACGAAGTGGCGGCCAAGCCGCTGAAGCTCGAACCAGTCGTCTTCGCCGCCATCCCTGACGAGCTTCTCGACAGCGGTGGCGGCGGCTTTCTCGTCCATCCCGTCGAGGCCCATCAGCCGCCTCTGACGCATGAACTCGGCATGGGTCTTTCGCAGGTCGCGTCGCAGCAGTTCGAGGTCACGCAGGGCGTTCTGAACATCCTCCGCGCGGTAGGACGACAGCGCGTCGTCGAGGTTCTGGGTCACGCCGATGTAGTCCACGATCCGGCCGTGAGGCTTGGTCACCGTCGAACCATCGGGTCGCTTGGCCGAATGGGTCCGGTTGGTGCGCGCGATGGCCTGAAGCAGGCCGTGTTCGCGCAGCGGCTTGTCCAGATACATGACGTGCTCGTTCGGCGCATCGAAGCCGGTCAGCAGCTTGTCGCAGACGATCAGGAAGCTCGGCTCATCGGTGCTGCCCTTGAACGCCTTCTTGGCCGCCTTCTCCCCGTCCGCGTCAAGGTAGTGGGCGCGCAGTTCGGCGCGGACGGTCTCGATGTCCGGGTCTTCGCTCGGCTTGTCGTCCTCTTGGCTCTTGGAGAAGACGCAAGCGATCATGCGGTCGGCCTTCGTCACCGCATCCGCCTCGCCCATGCCCTCCTTCGCCAGATCGTCGGCGATCACCTTGGCCAAGGCGCGGCGGTAGAGCACGACCGACTCCCGGTCGATGGCGACGATCTGGGCCTTGAAGCCGTCCGGGCGGCAGGTCTGTTTGAAGTGCTCCCAGATGTCGCGGGCGATAAGCCGGATACGCTCAGGGTGCTTGGCGATCAGGGCGAGGCTGACACCCTTCTGCTTCAGCTTCTCGCGCTTCTCATCGGACAGATCGACGAACCAGCGGTCGAACAGTATGTCGATCTCAGCCTCGTTGATCGACCATTCCGTTCTCCGTCCCTCGTATAGAATCGGCACAGTCGCGCCGTCACGCACCGCGTCATCGATCCCGTATTTGTCGAGGTAGGTCTCGCCCGGCTCGCTGAAGCGGGCATAGGTGTCCTTGTCGGCCTTCTTGATGGGGGTGCCGGTGAAGCCGAAGTAGCGCGCGTCAGGCAGGGTCGCCTGAAGGAAGGCGCCGAGGTCTTTCTCCTGTGTGCGGTGGCATTCATCCACCAGCACGATCCAGTCCTCCGAGTTCGGGATCGGCTCCTTGGACCCTTGGAATTTGAAGATGGTCGAGAGCAGGATTTGGCCCGCGCCTCCGCGCGCCACGGCCTCGCGCAACTCGCCAACCGATGCCGCCTGTTTCGGGTTGGGCAGGCCGCACGCGACGAAGGTTTTGGAAATCTGGTCGTCCAGATCGATGCGGTCGGTCAGGACGAGGATGTTGGGATTCTGGAGCGTCGGCGCGTCCAGTGTCAGGTGGGTCTTCAGCTTCAGCGCGAGGAACACCATCGTCAGGCTCTTGCCCGAGCCTTGGGTATGCCAGATCAGGCCCTTCTTCTTGGTCCCATCCGCGACGCGGTTGACCGCCTTGTTGACCGCCCGGAACTGCTGATAGCGGCAGACCTTCTTGATCCGCCTCCCGGTGTCGGGATCGCTCTCGAAGACGATGAAGTGGGCGAGCATGTCCAGCAGTCGGGCGGGATAGAGCAGACACCACAGGTCTTTGGTCAGGTCGTCGGTGAAGTCCTGTCGCTCGTGCGGGAAGGGGTTGGGCCACGGGGCGTAGAACTTCGAGGGGGCGCCCGTCGCGCCATACAGCGTCGCCATGCCGTCCGTGACGATGTTGAAGGCATTGGGATAGAACAGGCGCGGAATGTCGCGCTCATACTGCTTGATCTGCTCGAACGCCTGACCGGATCGATCCGCCGCCTTCAATGGGCATTTGGCCTCGATCACGACCAGCGGGATGCCGTTCGCGAACACCACCAAATCGGCGATGCGCGACCGCTGCGCCTCGACCTTGAACTGGCGCACGACGTGGTAGCGGTTCCTATCGGGCCGCTTGAAATCGATCAGGGCGACCGGCTTGTCCTTGGCCTCGCCCTTCAGCCGCCGGGAATAGGCGCCGCGCAGCCGACGCTGCCATTCCTCGTTGTCCGACAAGGTGGAAAGGTCGCTGTAGATCGCCTCGGCATCCTCGGCGCCCAGCCCCTCGTTTAGAGCCTGAAGGGCCTCGATCAGAACCGGCTTCAGCAGGACGCGGTTCGCCTCCTGCCGCATCAGCATCGCCGCCTCGTGATGAAGCGCGACGTAGCCCATCGCCGTCAGGGCATCGAGCGCGGGCTTCTCGGCAAGGCGGTATTCGCTCATGCGGGCACTCTGATTCGGCCGGACAGAAGATCATGTGAAACAAGTTGCTTGAGGCGAGTTAGGCCAACGAGTTCTTCTTCCAACCGGAAGATCGTGGAATTCGCCGACATTATCAGGTGCTCAAGTTCGAGCATTTGAGCGCGAGCGGGTTTGGGCACGCGCAGATTTCGAAGCGTCTCTGAACTGATCGCACTCATGATACCCCCTTGGGCCGAGCCACGCAGTTGATCCAGCACGCGCGGTTCGTGGTTTATCTGCCACGCCAGCAGGGCTGGGGAATATCGCTGCTCGTCAAGCGTCAAGGTCCAGACATGCTTGGACGAGATTGCGCGGCCGATGCCTTCTGGGACGACACAACACCGCCCCACTGTTCCCATGATCGTGACCATGACATCGTTCGGAAAGACGGTGTAGCGAGCGAGTTCCTGATACTTCGCCTCCGAAATGAACCGTCTGTATTTGGGGACGAAGCGTTCGACATGAACATTGTCGATCCCCAAGAGAGGGATGCCCTGCTCGGTGAGTTCGGATTTTAGAAGCGCGCTGCCAAAAGGACCGCTTCGCATCGGAGACTGCGTATCGGCGAGAAGCTCGCCGACCTGAACATTAGGCCACGAGTTTGAATGAAGAGCATCGATGAGGGCGGCATTCTTTGCGGCTCTGGTGGCCGCCAGAGTGCGTCTCGTTAGATCGGTCTGCTCATCCACCGACCGCAGCACCTCGGCGATCCGCTGCTGCTCGTCGAGTGGGGGGAGACGGATGGGCTGAAGGTGAGCCTTGTCTCTATTCAGGCCGGGCACTCCGGTTGCCTCGCTCAACTGCGGCAAGCGGGCGTATTCGAGCGTCGCCGCCAGCCAGTCGAAATCCGCTTCCACGCGGGGAACCACGAAGTAGGTCGTATCGATAGGCCAGAACGGACCTGTAGTGACGGTCACAGACCCAGCCGTTCCTTTGCGGCCGACCACAATGCCTCGTTCGTTCACGAGCGCGGCGGAATGCTCACCGCAAACGCCATTGGAGCCATAAACAGGAATTTCGCCGGGTTCGCGCGCGGAGGCAGAAAGAGCACGGCCGTATTCCAAGCGGATCACGTCGCCGAGCGTGACCGAACTCCATTCCTCTGGCACTTCACTCGACATAGCCGAGCCTTTTCAGGTGCCCGAACATCACCGCCTCGGCCTCGTTCCGCTTGGCGATTAGGGCTTGGAGATTGGCGACCTCGGCAGCTACATCGACTGCTTCGGCGTCCGCTCCAGTCTGGACATAACGGCTGATGTTCAGGTTGAAACCGTTGGCCTCGATCTCATCCAGCGGAACAACGCGCGCCAGCTTCTCAATGTCGGCGTAGCCGTGGAATGCGTCGGCCATCGTCCGCACATCCACATCCGTGAGATGGTTCTGGGCCTTGCCCGGCGTGAACGTCGCATCGCCGTTGACGACCAGAACAGTGCTCTTCCGCTCGACAGGCTTGGTCTTGCGGATGATGAGTATCGCCGCCGGGATGCCCGCGCCGTAGAACAGATTGGGCGCCAGCCCAATCACCGCCTCGATGATGTCGGCTTTCAGCATGGCCTCGCGGATGCGGCCCTCGGCGCCGCCCCGGAACAGCACGCCGTGCGGCACGACCACACCGAGCATGCCGTCGTCCCTCAGCGAGGCGATCATGTGCTGGACGAAGGCGAGATCGCCGTAGCCCTTTGGCGGCACGCCATAAACGTCGCGACCATACTGATCGCCGTTGGTCCAGACCTCGTGACCCCAGACCTTCTGTGAGAAGGGCGGATTGGCCAGCACTCGGTCGTAGGCGCCTATCCCCGCAATGAACTCCTGCGCGTGGGGATCGTATCGCTTCGGATCGAGGATGGTGTCGCCCTTGGCGATGAAGGCATCGTCGATGTCGTGGAGGAACAGGTTGATCTGGGCGATGGCCCAAGTGTCGAGTTCCTTTTCCTGCCCGTAGAGGGACAGGCTGCGAGGGTCTTGGCCCTTGTCCTTCAGGTGCTCGACAGCCTCCAGCAGCATGCCCCCCGAGCCGCAGGTGGGGTCGTAGATCGACATCCCCGGTTGAGGGTCGAGGCACTCGACGATCAGCTTCACAACCTGCCGAGGCGTGTAGAACTCGCCGCCCTTCTTGCCCGCGCCCTCCGCGAACTGCTCGATCAGATACATGTAGGCATCGCCCAGCATGTCGGGCGGCACGTCGCTGTTCCGCAGCCGGTGCTTCTCGAAGTGGGCGAGCAGCTTCTCCAGCCGCGCGTCGGGGAAGCGTTCGTGGTTAGCGAAGTCCACGTCGCCGAACACACCCTGAAGACGCATGTTCGCGTCCATCAAGGCAGCGAAGGCGTTGTTAAGATGCTGGCCGATCTGGGTGGCGTGCTTCCTGACCGCGTTCCAGTGGTGCTGCGGCGGGACGTGGAAGCGATGCTCGTCAGGATCGGCCGCCTCCTCCCGGTCACCGGTCTCGGCCAGTAGAACCTCGAACTCCTCGTCCCACACGTCGCAAAGGCGCCGGTAGAAGAGCAGGGCGAAGATGTAGTCCTTGAACTTCCCCGCATCGACGTGGCCGCGCAGGATGTCTGCCGCTTGCCAGAGGTGTCGTTCGAGTTCCGATTGCGTAAGCGTAGCCACTGAAGCCCCCAGTGCGATAGGCGCACGGGTTCGTTGAATCCCGCTATAAGCGCAGGGTCAAGTTCGGCTTTCGGGCGAGAGAGAGAGGAATGACGGTGGATTGGACGACGCTGTGGCCGCTGATTTTGACCTCCTCAGTCGTCGCAGCATTCCTGACCTACGGTCTCGGCCTTGTGAAGGACTACCTGACGCAGAAGCGGGACGCTGACTTCGCGGCCCTTTATGTCGCGCTGACGCTTGAAAATTATGCCTCGCGCTGCGCTTCGGTCCTCGGGGACATCGGCGATTTTTTGAGTTCGTCAGGCAACGCGGGCGCGGCCCATGGCAACGTCCCACAGTTAGAGAGCTTCGAGGGCGAGATCGAATGGAAGGCTCTTGGGATAAAGCTGACTTCCAAGGCTCTGTCGTTCCGCGTGCGGGTCAATCACACCCGCGAGATGCTGTCCGATCTTTCGCAGCACATCAACGAGGAGATCATCGAGGAGGCGCGTGATCACTCGGTCAATCTGGGACTGGAAGCCATCGCTATCGCCGAGTCTTTTCGAAAGACCCGAAGGCTTGGAGACGCTTTGCCGGTATCTGACTGGAGCACGAAAAAGTGGCTTCAGGAAAAAGCCGACCTCATCGCAGAACGGAAGGCCAAGGAAGCTGCGTTGGGCGGCTCACTCTGAACACACGTCCGCACCGCTCAGTCCCATGATCTCAACGCCGCCAGCTAAATAGCTGGTATGGACATCTACCATCACTTTCTCGCGCTCGGCCTCACTGACTCCCATCGCCACTTCTCCTCCGCATGGCTGAATCGCGCAGAGAACTATCTCTGTCTCCGATCTGGCCGAGGCCCATCCGCCGACGCGCTCATTGAGTTGTTCCAGACCCTCTGGTGCGAAGGTCGTCTGTTGCTGGCGGCGAGGGTCGCGTGGGCGGTGCTATGGCTGAAGCCGGAGGCGCGGCGATGAAGCAGGCGCGTTTCCCCGCCGATCCGCCCCCACCGGAAGGGCTTGGGACTCCGAAGTTATCGCCCGGCCAGATCGAGCAGCATAAGCAGCGCGTTGTCCGGGCCTTCGAGGCTCTTCAGGAGGAGCTTGCTAAGCTTCGGCAGTCTATGTCGGCAGCAGATTGGGAGCGGTTCAACCAGCCACTTTAGCCAAGGTCTCCGCGCGGTCGCACCGTTCAGCCGAGGACGCGACACTTTTGAGGGTCAGAGCATGCGTCGAAGGGGACATCATCTCGCAGCCGCACCGGTGAAAATTCAGGCCGCGAGTGGCAGATAGATCGTCTCGTCTGCAAGCGCCGCCAGAATCTTGGTGCCCATGTCGCGGACATGCGGGATGGCTAGACTGTTGCCGATCACGCGCTGGCGCTGGACCGGGGTCGCACCGGCAATGTCGGTGTGGTCGCCCGCCCACGGCCATCCCATGGCGCGCTCGCGTTCCTGTGGGGTCAGTTCGCGGACCTCGCCGTCCACGATCACCATGGATCGCCCACCGGAGCCTTGGGCGGCGCGGAAGCAGTAGGCCGCGCCTTTGTCGTTCCACTTCGGGGTGGTGTCGGCGTTCAGCGCGACAACGCTTCCCACATCGCGGTCGGATACGTCTTGGAGGTCGCGCGGCGCATTCGGGTCAATATTCCATCCTTGGCCCTGCGGGTCAGGAAGAAGTTCGCGGGGATCGGGTCCGCCGAGAGGACAGCCGACAACGAATAGCCGTCCACGGTATTGCGGGAGGCCTGCGTCGAAGGCTTCACAAACGCGCCAAGCGACGCGGCGAGTTCGGCCTTCGTAAGCACCTTCGGTCGGCCAGCTTCCGCCTTCGACTTGAAGATTGTCAGGTTCGCCGGAAAGGGCGCCGAGGAAGCAGCCGAAAGCGTTCGTTTCATCCGAGAGAATTCCTTTCACGTTTTCGAGGATGGCCACCTTGGGTCCGATCTGATCGATCAGGCCCACGAAGGTCCGGGTGAGAGCGCCGCGCGGATCGTCCAGACCAGCGCGGTCACCAGCGCGAGAATACGTCTGGCAAGGGGTGGACCCCCACAAGACATCGATCTTCCCGGCGAACTCGGCGCCGTTGATCTTGGTCATGTCCCCGAGGTTGGGGACATGCGGCCAGCGGGAGGCCAAGACTTTGGAGGCGAACGGATCGATCTCGGAAGAGAAGACCGGTTCGAGCCCGCCAAGCGGCTCCCAAGCGAGGGTCAGGGCGTCAACGCCGGTGCACACACTCGCGTAGGTCACCGGAGCGCAAACTGGAGCATAGCGGGCCACGCGACGGCGAATGTCGGCGGCGTAGGTCGGGTCGCGCTCAATGAGGATGGCGCGGAAGCCTTCCTCGACGGCGGCGGCGCCCGTAGTGCCAGAACCGGCGAACGGATCGAGGACCACGCCGCCGACCGGGGTGACCAGCTTTACCAGATAGCGCATGAGCGCGACCGGCTTGACCGTGATGTGGCTGGTGTCGCCCTTCTCGGCCTTGGAGGGCTTGGCGCAGTAGAAGAAGTGGCCGGGGAAAGCGTCGCTTGATCCGTCGTGGATGGCATTGGCAGGCCAGCGACCGGCGCCGAGTTCCACCACGCCATGGCCGGAACGCCACGACTTGCCACGCCCGGCCGCGCCGTAGTCGCCTTGGTGGCTGCGGGTCGTCCCGCCTTGGGTTCCGACACGGCAAGCGTCGATGTTCAGCCCGCCGACACCATGCTCCAGCACGTTCTTCGCGATGCTGCCTTTGTGCGGCTTGCGAGCGACGCAGATCGGCTCTTGGGCGGGCTTGAGGGCCGTTCCGTAGCCTTGGAAAAGCTTGGCCTCTTTGGTGATCGGGTCGTCAGAGAGAACGTCGTATTCAGTGACATTGACCGTCTGGACACCGTGTTTAGCGGCGGCCGCCTGATATCCGGGCATTCTGACCCGGCCCACAACCTCGCGCTCAGCGCCAAGGATGCGGTCGATGTCCTTGGACAGGTTTCGAGACTTCGGGAAACCCTGACCGTAGAGCCACGAAATCTGATCCACGATGTCGAAGCCAGCGTCCTCAATGGCCACCACCATGCGGTGATAGGTGCGCGTTCCGCCGAACGAGAGGACGTAGCCGCCGGGCTTGAGGACGCGATAGACTTCCCGCCAGAATTCGACGGTCGGGACATCGTGGTCCCACTTCTTCCCCATGAAGGTCAGCCCATAGGGCGGGTCGGTGACCACGCTATCGACTGAGTTGTCCGCCAGCGTTCTTAGAAGGGGGAGGTTGTCGCCTTCCAGAACACGGCAGTTCTGCGCGAAGGCTGATGATGCGGTGGTAATCCCTTGCCGAAAGGTATGGCCATCAGCCTCACCACGACGCGCGGACGGCGTGGCGGGCGGCGGCGTATCGGGCGGCAGGTTGTCGTTTGAAGCGGGAGTGTTCCCAACTTCTAAGACCTTGTGGCGGCGGGTGACCATGCGTTGTGATGTCCTCATCGGTGGGCGATGAGGACGTTGTGATCGAACCGTAGGAGGCGGGCCAGCAAACGAAAGTGAAGTGGATCAAACCGCTTCTCAGTTTAACCTCAAACTTCTCACATACGCGTCCGAGTTATCATGTCACGAAGCCCGGTAAGGGAATCGTAGGCTTGGATTGGCACGTTGGGAGCATGTCCGATATCACCGTCGCCTATCGCTCAATCACAAAAAAGGCGCTGGCGGCGCTCCTTGGCATCTCCGAACAAGACCTGCTCACCCGAGCAGAGGCCGCCAAAGAGATTGGCGTGAAACAGGGCTATCTGGCCAACCTCGCGATGGCCGACCCTGATGGCAAAGGTGGTGGTCCGCCCTACTATCGGTCCACCACCAGCCCAACTGGCGGCACCACATGGTATCCAAAGTCGGAAGCCATAGCTTTCGGGCGCCATCGTCGCTCAAAAATCATCTGGAGCTACGACAGGCCAAGCGGTCAGCAGGACTGGACTTCGCTTCAAGACGACGCTCCGCGACTTCCTGTCCACGCCGCCGTCTCCATGATCGAGGAATGGCGGGATAGCGAACTCTACCGGCGCGCCGAGGCGATTCTCGACAATCCTTCCCCCATGGTTGGGCGGGCCAAGTATGAGGAAGAGTGCCGGTTGTTCGGAGCGGCCCAGAAGGGTGGACGGGTCTCGGCTTTCGCGGCTATCGCCGATGCCAAGAACGCGGCGGCCGAACGGAAAGCGATCTTCGAGAGCCTCGACGACCAGACAAACGCGGTCGAAAGCCACCTCCTTGCTCTCGCCTCGTCGCGAGGGCTGTCGATCTCACCAACCCATCCATCATTCTTCGTGCTCACGACCATGTTCGAGAGGGCATGGGGCGAAGTTCTGGAGGCTGAGACCCGATGGCGGAACTTTGACTTCACGGGGATGCCCAAGCACCGGCCGCTCACAATCAGCGATGTCAGCATCTCCGTGTCCCTGAAGGACAAACCGGCTTAGAGTCCGCGCCGAAAGCTGACTGCCCATTCAGCCCAGATAGGCGACGGGATCGAACTCCGGCCCTCTGAACGAGATCGAGTTCAGATAGGCGTGCCCGCGCGTGGTCCAGATAGCGTTCGCCCTCATCGAGGTGATCGTGACAAAAACCCCTCCGAATTCCGTTCTCCAGACCCCCGTAAATCCGGGCATTCCAGACCCGCTCCAGCCGTGCTGAAAGACACCTATGAAACCACACCGGAGCGGGATGATCCTATGGGTCGAACGCGCGGTGATAGGCGACCGAACCACGAGCCGCGTCGCGGTCATCGAGCTTGAGCGACTGGAAGTAGATGGCGGGAACGCCGGGCAACACGAGATCATGGTCGCTCGTGAAGCCGAAACGACCATAGTAGGCCGGGTCGCCCAGCACGACGCAGCCCTTCGCGTTCGCCCGGCGTAGGTCGCTCAATCCCTGCTCGATCAAAGCCCTGCCGACCCCCCGCCCTTGGTTGGACGGAAGCACGGCGACCGGACCAAGGCCGAACCAGCCAGAGGCGCCGTCGCTGATGCTGACAGGCGAGAAGGCGACGTGACCGACGATCTGATCCGCGCCTTCCGCCACCAGAGAGATCGTGAGGTCGCCGTTGGCGCGCAGCTTATCCACGATGTCGGCCTCCTGCCCGCTGGAATGCTTCGCGCTCTTGAAGGCATCGTTGATCAAGCGAGAGATCGCGGCTCGGTCGTCATGTCGCTCTGGTCTGATGTTCATAGTCAGCCTCGGTTATCGAGTTGAGGGCGCACGGCGAGGCGGCCCCGATAGGAGATGCGGTAGGGGCTGGAGGATCGAGACTCGATCAACCGCTTACGCTTCAGCTTGGCGAAGAGATGGAGATCGCACTGGGCGAGTCTCACCCCGTCTCGGGTGATGCATTCAACCCGCGAGATGCGCGAGCCGTCCTCCCGGTGGACGCGCACGCATCCGCCTTGGGCCAAGACATGCAGCACGCGCTGCTCGTCCTTCGAGATGTTCATGGTGGGATACCTGTCTGGTGTTCAGCCAAGCCCGATCACGCCGCAGCGGCGGCGATGTTCAGGCTGTGAACCGCGCGCGAAGGCGAGCGGTAGCTGCGTCAGACAAGCTCTTGCGTAAACATGATGGAGAGATGCCATGAAGCCGCAGCCACGGTCAACGAACAGCCGTTCTGATTGACGGGCCGCCGATCCGTGACCTTCTGGTCGATGAAGCGCGCTCGCATCTACCTCCGGGTCTCTACCGATCAGCAGACGACCGAGAACCAAACTCCGCATCCTGACCGAGGTCACCCAGCGATCCGGCAGGACCGTCGTCTGCGTGTTCGAAGATCAAGGCATCTCGGGCGCAAAGGGCCGGGACAAGCGACCGGGCTTCGACGCGCTCCTCAAGGCCGTCCATAGACGAGAGATCGATATCTGCGCCGCATATGCGGTTGACCGTCATAAATACCGGTGTTTTCCTGATGGCATGGGAAGGCTGCTCGACAAGCTGCTGACGACCCACCCCGCCTACGACATCAAGCGGGATGAGGACGGCTTTGTGCTGATCGGCAAGTCAGGCCACTTCGACGAGTTCAGCGATCTCGTCCGCGAGGCTACTGAACACGCGGGTGAGGATTTCATCGTATTTCCCACGAGCGATGGCGGCACGGGCTACAGCCGGATGTTCGTGGTTCCGCTGGACGAAGTTGGGTAGCCTTCTTCTTAATGCTGCTGACCTGTGAGAAGACCGGTCGGCAATCCCCACACGACGAGGGTCGGAGCATGTGCCGGTAGCGAAAGCGACCGCCCCCCGAAGAGTGGATAGCCTCAGCCGATCCTTGCCAACTGTTCTCTCTTCGTTCTCTTTGAGCGAATGGGAAGACATACGCGCCGAAAACGTCCGAACGACCTCGATCTCGCCCGCCTGAAAGAGGCCAACGACATCATCATCGACTTAATGACGCGGCTGAACCCGGCTACCCCTGAATATCGTTCGCTTGAGCGCGCGCATGAGGGGATCAGGACGTGCGGCATAGATTGGACCGGCAACCCCGACCTTTGGCGGCAAGGGTTTGGTGGGGGCTGGGATCAGCTTGACACCCGAGGGTTCATTAAGCGGCCCGATCACGAGCCGTGGCCGCGTTAAGCAGCCAGCTTCGCCTTGAAATCACGAGCCTCGTCTTCGCTTGTGATGACCCCGCCTTCCATGAAGGTGGAACCCTTCACGAGCGAGAAGCGCGGCCGGAACATATCGAGCGAGTAAACCACACCGTCGCGTAGCGTCACCGTAGCCTCGGCGCGTTCATGGTGGACCACGATGTTCTCGATGACAGCCATGATCGAGAGAGCCAGCTTCGACCGGATCGAAAACAGATCGGCAGTGGGATCAGCCATCCTCTGGCGAAGCTGGGCCAACGCTTCCTGATGGGCGTTGGGCGCAATGGCACCTTGAACTTTCGTCAGTTCCTTTTCCATAGCTTGAAGCGTCGCGGTGAGAGAGGCTTTCTCGGCTTGGGCTTCGACAAGTTTTTGGTTGAACGCCGCGTTCCCTGTCACGATCATCATTTCGGTGATCTTTTCGCAGCGGTCCCGCTGAATGGCCAATTGGTGGTTCGCCTCCCTGATCCGGGCTTGAAGGGAGGTGTCGTCCGGCTTCCCTCCCCCAAGGTCCACTTCCAAAACGAACTCCAAAAAGTTCGCTTCGAACTCGGGATAGCGGTGATGCTTCACCGTCGTGCAGAGGCCACGAACGGCATTGGCGCAGAGCAGGTATTGATACTTGCTGCGGCCATTAGCCTTCACGCGCATCGCCCCGCCGCACGTTGAGCAACGGATCAACCCTCGAAACAGATTGGTGACGAACTCCCCTTTTCGACCTCGCCCGTTGTCCCATGTCCGTGCAGCGAAGGATGCTCGTGCAGCGTGATAGAGTTCGGGCGTGATCGCGGGCGGATAGTAGTCGGGAATAGGATCGCCGACAGGGACGCGCCGGTTGCCTTCACGCTTGTGGTGCTGGTGTTCGCCAAGCACGGCTCGCCCTTTCAGAAGGTTCTGGATGTAGCTTGACCCCCACTTCGGTCGCGAGCCGTCCCGACGCTGCGCGCCCCAACTGTCGATGTTGTCCACGTTCAGGCGCCGGGCAATCTTGTCCGTCCCGATGCCGTTCGCTGTCTCTGTGAAGATGCGAATGAGGATGTCCCGACGCTTATCGTTGACGACGTAGGCCCCGTTTTCGATGTCGATCCAAGCTGGCTTCAAGCCATCCACACGCTTGCCCTTGAGCCGTCGCTGATCCCAAACTTGGAGGATACGCTTGTGCTTCTTGTCCGACTCCTTGTGGGCCGTGGACATGCTGTTGAGCGTGGTAATCAGGATCGTCCAATCGTCCAGCGTGTCGGACGAATAGACCTTGCCATCCATCAAGGTCACGAGGGTGATGCCCGACTCGATAAGCTTCATGAATGTCGAGAGCGCAGTAGCCACCGGCTCCCGTGAGAAGCGGTCGAAATCCTCAATCAGGAAGTAGCTGCCAACCGGAACCAGCGGGGTTCCAACTGCCTCGATGAAGCGAGCAAGCGCGCCTTTGGTCCGGTTCGATCCTCGAAAGCCAGACACGCCAAGGTCGCGAAAGGACGTGTCCAGTTCCAGCCCGTGCTGCTCCGCATACCTTTCGGCCAGCGCAATCTGGCGCCGTTCGGAGTCGCCCTCGGCCTGACGGCCCGAGGAAAATCTGACATACGAGAATGCCTTTACCATCGTGTCCCATTTCGGAATGAACGGCTTTAACCATGCGAGAACCGCGCCAAGCCAACTGGCGAATCCGCGTCGAACCGTTCACCCGCCCTTTCTTTCGCCTCTACTCTCGGCTCACCCGGAGCATGACCCTCGGTGTCAGGGTTGTGGCGACGGATGCCGATGGGCGTGTTCTACTATTGAAACACACCTATCTGGACGGCTGGTGGCTGCCCGGCGGCGGGGTGGATCGGGGCGAGACGGTTCAGGACGCGGCGGTGCGCGAACTGCGCGAGGAGACCGGGCTGGTCGCCTCGGAGCCTGCGCGCCTGCTGTCGGTGCACTCCAACCACCGTTTCTTTCCCAACGACCATGTTCTGGTGTTCGCGGTGGACGCCTTCGAGGTCGGCGAGCGAACGTCCCATGGGGAAATCTCGGACGCCGAATGGTTCGCACCCGACGCCCTGCCCGAAGGCGTGACGGCGGCCACGCAGCGGCGGCTGGCTGAAATCTTCACGGGCGCTCCGCCCGATCCGTTGTGGTAGGAGCCCGGCCATGAACCCGACTCTCTTCGCCATCCTGGCCGTCATCCTCGGCGGCGCCCTGACCGCCCTGCAAGGACCGACCAACGCCCGCCTGGCCGGGGCGGTCGCCTCGCCCGTCAACGCGGCCCTGATCTCGTTCGCCGTGGGCACGGTCGCCCTGATGATTCTGGCGGCGGTGCTGCAGACCAAGCCGGACATGGCCGCCACCCGCGCCCTGCCCCCGGCCGCCTGGCTGGGCGGCCTGTACGGCGCGGTGTTCGTGGTGGCGGCGGCCTATGCGGTTCCGAAGCTGGGCGTAGCGACCACCATCGTCCTGATGGTGGCGGGCCAGATGATGCTGAGCCTCATCCTGGACCATTTCGGTTTCATGGGCGTGCCGAAGCAGCCCGTCACCCTGACCCGCCTGGCGGGCGTAGCCATGCTGATCGGCGGCGTTCTTCTGGTTCGCAAGGCCTGAGCCGCTTCGCCCCGACGCGCGGGGCGCCTATATTGGCCCCGTGACCGAATCCCCTCCCACCGACACGCCCCCGGAAACGTCGCTGGCCGCCGCCGAGTTGATCCGGGACGAGGCGCGGCGCGCGCCGGACAAGCCGGGCGTCTATCGCATGTATGGCGAGGACGGGACGTGCCTTTACGTGGGCAAGGCGCGGTCGCTGAAGAAGCGCGTCATGCAGTATGCGCAGGGGCGGTTCCACACCCAGCGCATCGCCCTGATGGTGTCCCTGACCCGGTCCATGGAGATGGTCGTCACGGCCTCGGAAACCGAGGCCCTGCTGCTGGAATCCAACTTCATCAAGAAGCTGAAGCCGCGCTTCAACGTGGTGCTGCGCGACGACAAGTCCTTCGCCGAGCTTATGATCCGCCGCGACCACCGCGCGCCGCAGGTCCGCAAGCACCGGGGCGCCCACACCGTGCCCGGGGACTATTTCGGGCCGTTCGCCTCCACCTGGGCGGTGAACCGCACGCTGAACACCCTGCAGAAGGCGTTCCTGCTGCGCTCGTGTTCGGACAGCGTCTACGAAAGCCGCACCCGCCCCTGCATGCTGCACCAGATCAAGCGCTGCTCGGCGCCCTGCACCGGCCTGATCAGTCTGGAGGACTATGGCGAGCTGGTCGCCTCGGCCGAACAGTTCCTGCGCGGCAAGTCGCGAGCGGTGATCGGCCGGCTCTCTAGCGAGATGCAGGCGGCCTCCGATGATCTGGACTTCGAGCGCGCCGCGCGGGTGCGGGACCGCATCCGGGCCCTGTCGGCCATCACCATGGAGCAATCCATCAACGCCGAAACCGTGGAGGAGGCCGACGTCTTCGCCCTGTTTTCTGACGGCGGCCAGGCGTGCATCCAGGCGTTCTTCTTCCGGGCGGGCCAGAACTGGGGCGGCCGCGCCTATTTCCCGCGCATCGACCGCAGCGACAGCGACCCGGAAATCCTCGGCGCCTTCCTGGGCCAGTTCTACGAGGACAAGCCGGTCCCGCGCCTGATCCTGACCAATGTCTCGCCCCACGAGATCGAGCTGCTGGCCGAGGCCTTCTCCATGAAGGCGGAGCGCCGGGTCGAGATCGCCATCCCGCGCCGGGGCGAGAAGGCCGATCTGGTCAGCCACGCCCTGACCAACGCCCGCGAGGCGCTGGGCCGCAAGCTGGCGGAGAACTCCGCCCAGACGAAGATCCTGGACGAGGTGTGCGAGGCGTTCGGTCTGGATACGCGGCCCGAGCGGATCGAGGTCTACGACAACGCCCACATTCAGGGCTCCAACCCCGTCGGCGGCATGATCGTGGCCGGGCCCGACGGTTTCCGGAAAAACCAGTACCGCAAGTTCAACATCCGCGACGAGGATCTCAGCCCCGGCGACGACTACGGCATGATGCGCGAGGTGATGCGCCGCCGCTTCGGTCGTCTGGTCAAGGAAGAGGAGGCCGGCGAGCCGGTGGAGCGGCCCGACCTGCTGCTGATCGACGGCGGCGCCGGGCAACTGGCCGAGGTCATGGCCGTGCTGGCCGATCTGGGCGTCGACGACATCCCCGTGGTCGGCGTGGCCAAGGGGCCTGACCGGGACGCGGGCATGGAGAAGTTCTTCATGCCCGGCAAGGCGCCCTTCATGCTGCCGCTGAAGTCCCCGGCCCTCTACTATCTGCAGCGGCTGCGTGACGAGGCCCACCGCTTCGCCAACGGCGCCCATGCCAAGCGCCGGTCCATGGACATCAAGCGCAATCCCCTGGACGAGATCGAGGGCGTGGGGCCGGGGCGAAAGAAGGCGCTGCTGCACGCCTTCGGCTCGGCGCGCGGCGTCTCGCGGGCGTCGGTGACCGATCTGGAAAAGGTGGACGGCATCAGCCGGGCTCTCGCGGAGCGTATTCACGCCAACTTCCGAAGGGCCTAGAACGGTCGCCATGACTGACGAATCCGATCCGCTTCTCTCCGGCTACGCCCGTTTCCGCCAGGACGGCTGGACCCAGGCGCGCGCCGAATACGAGGCCCTCGCCGCGGAGGGGCAAAAGCCGCACACCCTGGTGGTGGCCTGTTCCGACAGCCGGGCGGATCCGGCCCTCATCTTCGACGCCGCGCCCGGCCAGCTGTTCGTGGTCCGGAACGTGGCCAACATTGTCCCGCCCTATCAGCCGGACGGCGGCCTGCACGGGGTGTCGGCAGCCCTGGAGTTCGGCGTGCGCGTGCTGGGCGTGGAACGCATCGTGGTCATGGGCCACGCCCTGTGCGGCGGCGTGAACGCCATGATCAACGGCGCCCCGGACACCTGCAACGACTTCGTGCGCCCCTGGGTCGCCCAGGCCGAACCGGTGGTTCGTCGGGCCACGGAAGGGCTGGAGGACGACAGGAAGCAGACCGCCGGCGAACACGCCGTGGTGCGCCTCTCCATCGATAACCTGCGGACGTTCCCGTGGATCGCCGAGCGCGAGGCGGCGGGGGACCTGGAACTGGTCGGCCTGCACTTCGGCATCGCAAACGGCGTCCTGTGGCGGATGCAGGCCGATGGCGTGTTCGACGCCATGGAGCCTTAGGAGTGAGCGACCGCCTCCCCCTTTCGGCCTTCGTCATCTGCCTCAATGAGGCCGGGACCATCGAGGCGTGCATCCGGTCTCTGGACCAGTGCGCCGAGATCGTCATCGTGGACTCCGGCTCCACGGACGCCACGCCCGAGGTGGTCGCCCGCCTGACCGCGGAGGGCTTTCCCATCCGCTTCATGCATCAGGACTGGCTGGGCTTCGCCCGTCAGAAGCAGTTCGCCCTTGAGCAGGCGACACAGCCCTGGCTGCTCAGCATCGACGCGGACGAACGGCTGGATCAGGACCTGCGCGCCGCCCTGCCCCGTCTTCTGGCGACGCAGGATGACGTCGTCGGCTGGCGCCTGCGGCGACGCCCCTGGCTGATCGGTTACGGCTACACGCCCAGGGGCGTGGGCGACGGGGCCAATCTGCGGCTGTTCCGCAAGGGCAAGGCGGTGTTCGACATCCGGAAGACCGTGCACGAGGGCCTGATCCCGGACGGGACGGTCCGCGTGGCCGGGCAAGGCGCCCTGCTGCACTATCGCCCGCTCACCGTGGGCGAGGTGGTGATCAAGGAAGAGGGTTACGCCAACCTCAAGGCCGGCATGCGCGCGGCCGGCAAGAAGCGGTTCACACCCTGGCGCATGTTGCTGAACCCGCCGATCTATTTCCTTCGGGTCATGTATGGGCGCAAGCTGTATCGCGCGGGCTGGGCCGGAGTCATCTTCGCCATGCAGGCGGCCATCTACTCCTTCCTCACCGAGGCCAAGACCTGGGAGGCCGAGGCGATCAAGAGCCGGCCTTCCGAAGATCAAGACCCGGACGTCGTCCCCCGCGTTCAGGAACCCTGACCATGCTCCAGAGAACCCCCATGACCTCGCCGCTGCGCAACATCCCCAACATCCTGACCGGCGCCCGGCTGGCGGCGGGTGTGGTCATGTTCCTGATCCTGGCAGGGGCCACGGCGACGCCGATCCTGTCCGCCTACCTGAGCCCCGACGACCAGTTCGCCCTGTATCGCGCGGCGTTCTTCATCTTCGTGGTCGCCGCCTCCACCGACTGGGTGGACGGCTTTCTGGCCCGGCGCTGGAAGGTCGAGAGCCGCTGGGGCGCGATCCTGGATCCCATCGCCGACAAGATCCTCGTGACCGGCGCCATCCTGGGGCTGCTGACCTCGGGATCCCTGACCCAGATCGCCATCCCCTGCGGCCTCATCCTCTTCCGCGAATTCGCCGTCTCGGCCCTGCGCGAGACCCTGGCCGGCGAGGTCAAACTGCCCGTCACCACCCTGGCCAAATGGAAGACGACGCTGCAGCTGGTGGCGCTGGGCATGCAGCTGCTGACCCTGAACTGGAACGATTTCGGCTGGGACTACGACGCCCTGCACACCTTCCAGATCGCCGCCGATGTGATGCTGTGGCTCGCGGCCGCAGTCACCGTCTGGACCGGCTGGCAGTATTTCCGCGAGGCCGGCAAGCAGATGAACTGAGGGTCTATTCGACCCCCAGCTCCTCCACCAGATGGTCCATGCCGTAAATGTTGCGCAGGGCCTCGGTCACGGCCTGGGTCGTGACAATGACGCTGCGGTTGACGTTGATGTCATAGCCGTAGGCGTTGCGCTGGGTCAGGACGGTGGAGTCGAAATTCGCCCCGATGATCTCGCCTCGCGCATTGATGGCGGGCGAGCCTGACGAACCGCCGATGGTGTCGGTGGAGACCGACATGTTCATCACCGCGTCCATGTCGATGCGATCCCGCGCGGCGGCGATGCGCGGGGTGATGACGAAGGGATCGGCGCCGGTGGCCCGGTCGAACAGGCCTGCGAAGGTGGTCAGGGGCTCCACCGTGCGGCCGTCATAGGTCCAGCCCTCCACCTTGCCGTAGCTGAGGCGCAGGGTCCCCGTGGCGTCCGGATAAATGGCGTCGCCGTAGACCGCGAAGCGGGCGGCGGCCAGCGCCTCGCTGGCGCGGGCGGTCGGGGCCTCCACCTCGGCCTCCCACTGGTCCCGCACAGGGCGGTTGACGGGCTGCATGGCCAGGGCGAAGCGGATCAGCGGATCGTCGCTGGCCTCGATGGCTTCGAGCCCGCCCTCCCACAGGGCCCGGCGCACGGCCGGGTCGCCGAGGGTCGAACCGGCCGCCAGCCGCTCGGCCATGCCTTCCGGGGATTCCTCGCCCAGCAGGGTGCGCACCCGCGGGTCGTCCACCGTCAGGATCTCGCGCGTCTTGGACAGCCACCAGCTGAGCTGAAGCTCGTCCAGCTCGGGATACGTCGGCAGGTCGGCGAACAGCCGTTGCCGCACCAGCGGCAGCCGGCTGTCGGCGAACTCGGGCAGGCGCTGACCCGACGGCTTGCCGCGCTCCTGCGCCGCACGGACCAGGGTTTCAGCGAAGGCGAACAGGCGCGACCCGCCGCCGGCGCGGGCCTCCAGCAGGCTGTAAGCCGGGTAAAGCCGCGCCTGCACCGGCTGAATCTCCGCCAGCGTCGACCACGGGTCCCCCGCCTGCGCCGCCAGCGTCGGATCGGCGGCGACCCGGGCGCGGAATTCCTCTTCCGCCGCCTCACGCCGCCCCATGAAGTCGCCGTCGATCAGGGCGCGCATGCGGCCCATGCCGCGCTTGTAGGTGTTCTCCACCCCCGACAGGGCGGAAGAGGCGATGAAGCGGTTCTCGTCGCTTTCCTGCGAGAAGCGGATCAGCCGTCCGCGCAGTTCGGACGCGATCAGCTGATCCATGGGCAGGATCACGTCCCGCACAGTGGCCAGCTGGTCCTGGGTCAGCAGGCGCTGGGTCGATCCCGGCGTGCCCGAGACGAACACAGCCTCGCCCGCCGTCGGCGCGTCCGCGTTCCAGGTGAAGTGGGTCTCGGTCACGACCGGCCGGTCGTTCTCGTAGAGACGCAGGAAGGCCGCATCCAGGGCGAAGCGCGGGAAGCTGAAATTGTCCAGGTCGCCCCCGAAGGAAGAGGCGCGCTCTTCCGGTGCGAAGGCCAGCCGAACGTCAGGGTATTTGCGGAAGGTGTAGAGCTTGAACTGGCCGCCCCGATACAGGCTGACCACCTGACAACGCAGGTCGTCGCGGCCCTCGCAGGCCTCGCTTTCGATGGCGGCGGATTCAGCGTCGCGGGCGCGGGTGAAGGCCGAGCCGTCCAGTCCCTGCCCCGCCGCCTGCATGCGGTCCGTCACGTCGGTGATGTCGATCAGAACCTCGGCCTGCATGCCGGGACAGCGGCGCTCCTCCTCACGACTGGCGGGCGTGAAGCCGGTCTCGGCGTACTGCACCTCGGGCGTCGAGATGTTCTGGACGCAGGACGAGACGCAGTGATTGTTGGTCATCACCAGCCCCTCGCCCGAGACGATCCCCGCCGAACAGCCGGTGGTCAGCCGCACCGAAGACAGGCGCGCATGATCCAGCCAGGCCTGATCGATGTCGGTCCCCAGCGCCATATTGGCCCGCTGGATCGGAAAGTTGTCGTAGGTCCACATGCCCTCCTCGGCCGAGGCCGAGGACGCGGCGGCCAGCGCGAGGACGGCGGCGGAGGCGGTGAGGAACAGACGCATGGGTGATCTCCGACTTGAGTCTCCTCCCCATCGACACGATGGGGAGGTGGCGCGGCGCGCTTACGCGCCGTGACGGAGGGGGCGGCGCGAGCCGTCAGTGATTGGCGTCTCATGAATATGAACCGAGACACCCCCTCCACCACCCGGCTCCGCCGGGCGGTCCCCCTCCCCATGCCAATGCATGGGGAGGAGATACGGGCCTACTCCACGCCCAGTTCTTCCAGCAGGTGCGGCAGGCGGTAGACGGTGCGCAGGGCCTCGGTCACGGCGGCGGTGGAGACCGACACCGTGCGGTTCAGCTCGCCGTCATAGCCGAAGGCGCCGCCCAGCGAGTGGATGTTGCCGTCGAACGCCGCGCCGATCACCTCGCCCCGTGCGTTGATCACGGGCGAGCCCGAGTTGCCGCCGATGATGTCGTTGGTGGAAACGAAGTCATAGACGGTCTGCTGATCGATGCGGTCCTCCGCCTCGGCCCAGCGCGGCGCCAGGTTGTAGGGCTCGGCGCCGGTGGCCCGCTCGTACAGACCGCCGATGTAGGTCATGGGCGGAACGTCCACGCCGCGATAGCTCCAGCCCTCAACGGCGCCGTAGCTGAGACGCAGGCTGAAGGTGGCGTCCGGATACAGGGTGTCGCCATAAACGGCGAAGCGGGCCTGGGCGATGCGCTCGGCGGCCTGGCCGGTCGGGGCGGACACACGTTGTTCCCACTGCGCGCGGGGCTCGCGGCCCAGGCCTTCGGTGCGCAGGACGAACTGGATCATCGGATCGGTCGAGGCCTCCACGGCCGCCAGCCCGCCGTCGAACAGGGCGGTGCGCACGGCCGGATCGCCCAGGGTCGTGCCCGTGGCCAGCCGCTCGGCCAGACCCTCGGGGCTCTCGTCGCCCAGCAGGGTCTGGACCGCCGCATTGTCGGTGGTCAGGTATTCGCGGGTCTTGGACAGCCAGAAGCCCAGCAGCAGTTGGTCCAGCTCGGACGACACCGGCGTTCCGTCCGCCAGACGGCGGCGCAGGTTGGTCAGGCCGGTTTCCGAGGCGTACTCCGGCAGACGCTCGCTGGCCGGCTTGGCGCCTTCCCGGGCCGCGCGGACGATGGCGCGGGCGTAGGCGTAGAGGGTCGAACCGCCGCCCGCCGCCGATTCCAGCTGGCGATAAGGCAGATACAGCTCCTCGACGGACGACTGGACCGTCTCCAGCTCGGTCCAGGGATCGCCGATGCGCTCGGCAAGGGCCGGGTCGGCCGCGACGGCGGCGCGCAGCTCGGCTTCCTGCTCGCGCTTGGTCCCCATGAAGTCCCCGTCGTTCAGGGCCAGTTGCTGGCCATAGAAGGCCTTGAAGCTGTTCTCCACACCGAACAGGGTGTCGAGCGCCACGCGCTCCTGCTCCTCGCCGCGCTCGCCGAAGGCGATCAGGCGGCCGCGCAGCTCAGAACGCTGCAACTGGCTGATGGGGATCTGCTGGTCGCGCAGGTTCTCCAGCTGGGCCACGGTCAGAAGACGCGAGGTCGAGCCGGGATTGCCCGCCACGAACACCGGCTCGCCTTCGGTCGGCGGGGCGGGGTTCCAGGTCAGGTGGTTCGGAGTCTCGACGACCTGGCCGTTCTCGTAGAGGCGCAGGAAGGCCGCATCCAGGGCGTAGCGGGGATAGTTGAAGTTGTCCGGGTCGCCGCCGAAAAAGGCCGCCTGGAACTCCGGCGCGAAGGCCAGGCGGACGTCGGAATAGTTGCGGTACTCGTACAGCGCGAAACGGCCGCCGCGATAGAAGCTGATGACCTGGCAGGTGCGGGTGTCGTCGTCGCCGCAGGCCTCTTCCTCGATGGCGCGGCTCACTTCGTTGCGGGCCTGGACGAAGGCGGCGCCCTCGAGTCCCTCGCCCGCCGTCAGCACCTGATCGGTGACGTCGGTGATTTCGGTGAGGATCTGGGCCTGCACGCCGGGGCACTGACGCTCCTGCTCGCGGGTGGCGGGCATCCAGCCGTTCTGGACATAGTCGTTCTCGGCGTCCGACAGGTCCTGCACACAGGACACCACGCAGTGGTGGTTCGTCAGCACCAGCCCCTGGCCCGACACCACCGAGGCGGAGCAGCCGCTGGACAGGCGGACGGCCGCGCCGCGAACGCTGTCCAGCCACGCCTGATCAATGTCGGTGCCGTATTTCGCGTTCACCGTGGCGGTGGGGAAGTTGTCGAAGGTCCACATGCCTTCGTCGGCCTTTGCGGCGGACGAGGCGAAGGCGGCGAGGGCCAGGGCGGCGGCGGAAACGGTGAGTCGAAGCGACATGGTGAGGGCTCCCTGAGCGCGCCGGTCTTCTCCGACGCTTGTGGCCGAACTGACTAGCAAGGCGACGTGCAACGCGCCAGCACCCAGCCCGACACCTTGATGCGAAAGGGAAAACGGCTCGTCTTTCCGACCCTTACCCCGATTTAACTTGGCCCCGCGAACGCTGGCCTTCAGACAGGGGGACAACGAAGGGGGTTCGATGTCACTCGCGCTTGCAACGCTGCTCTACGAATGGCGCCGCTACATGGCCGCGGTCATGGCGCTGGCCCTGTCCGGCCTGCTGGTGCTCGCCATGACCGGCGTTTTCATCGGCATCGGCAAGGGCTTCACGGCCGCCATCGAACGCTCCCGCGCGGACGTGATCATCATGCAGCCGGGCGCGACCCAGCTTTTCGGGGGCTCCATGGGCGTGCCGCGGCGGTTCATTCCGCTGGCGTACAACCACCCCGAAGTCGTCGAGGTGCGCGCCCTGGAGGTGAACGGCGGCAGCTTCCAGAATGTGCGGGACGTCGACCCGACCATGAGCCAGGCGGAGCGCGCGCGACAGGGCTCCTCGCGGTCGCGACAGGTGATGGTCAATGTGATCGACACCCAGCCCGGCTCGGTCACGATCCCCACCGACTATTCCGATGAACTGGTCGCGGCGCTGCGCCAGCCGTACACCATCGCCGTCGACGAAACGGCGCTGGGCACCCTCGGCGTCAAGCTGGGCGATCGCGCGATCTACGCTGGTCAGACGGTGACGGTCGTCGGTGTTCTGCGCGGCTATCCCAACATGATGCAGCCGACCATCGTCATGTCCCGCGATTCCCTGCGCATGCTGGGCCAGTCCTGGGGCAACACCATGGGCGGCCCGCTGATGATCAAGCTCCGCGACCCGGCGCTGGCGCCGATCGTGGCGGCCCAGTTGAACGAAACCGGCAACGGCCGCTGGCGCGCCTGGACGCGTCAGGAATTGGCCGAGGCCAACGCCAGGGGGATGTTCGAGGAAGGCATTCTGGTCATCATCATCGGCGGCTGCGTGGTGCTGGGGACCATCATCGGCGTGGCCATCACCTGGCAGACCCTGCGGGGCGCCATCATGGCCAACATCAAGGAATTCGCCTCGCTGCGCGCCCTCGGCGTCAGCATGGGGTCGTTGCGCCGGATCGTGCTCGAGCTCAGCTTCTGGGTTGGCCTTGTCGGCGTAGCCGCCGCGATCCTCCTGACCTGGCTGCTGTCACTGCTGGCCCGCATGGGCGCGGTGATCATCGCCCTGCCCATCTCGCTGCTCATCGTCGTCGGCCTCGGCCTGATCATCATCTCCATGGGATCGGGTCTGCTGTCGCTGGGCATCCTCAAGAAGAGCCAACCGGCGGATCTGCTGCGATGAACACACCTACGAAAGTTCATGGCGTGCACGGCGACTACGCCATCGAGGCCAAGGGCCTGGTCAAGCGGTTCAAGTCCGGCCGGGCGTTCGTCGAGGTGCTCAAGGGCGTCGATTTCGACGCGCGTCACGGCGACCTGACCATGGTCATGGGGCCTTCGGGCTCGGGCAAGTCGACGCTCATCGCCGCGCTGTCCGGCCTGCTCAGGCCTGAGGAAGGGCGCGTGGACGCTCTGGATGTGGACGACCTGTGGAAGCTGTCCTCGGGCCGCATTGATCGGTTCCGACTGGAGAACTGCGGCTTCATCTTTCAGGGCTTCAATCTTTTTCCCGCCCTCAGCGCCCTGCAGCAGGTCACGACCGTGCTGAAATACCAGGGCCTGTCCAAGAGCGCGGCGCGCCGTCAGGCCACCGCGACCCTGGAGGAAGTGGGACTCGGCCATCGCCTGCACCAGAAACCTTCCGCCCTTTCCGGCGGTGAGAAGCAGCGGGTAGCCATCGCCCGGGCTCTGGCCAAGAACCCGAAAATCCTTTTCGCCGATGAGCCGACCTCGGCTCTGGACGGCGAGAACGGTCAGGTGGTGATCCGCCTTCTGCGGCGCGCCGCCACCGAGCACGGCGCGGCCGTGATCTGCGTGACCCACGATCCCCGGCTTGAGGCGTGGGCCGACCGCGTCATCCACATCGAAGACGGCCGCATTCTCGACGATCAGCGACGGACGCCCGAGGCGAATCCCGTCCTGGCCTCGGCCCACTAAGGACCAGAAAAAGAGCAACCCATGTCCATGCCCGGTTTCCTCAAAAAGAAGCGCACCTGGATCGCGCTCGCGGTCGTTATTCTCCTGATCGCCGGCTTCATGTTCATGCGAGCCCAGGGACAGCAGCGACAGGCCGACATGGAGGCGGCCGTGGCCGAGGCGCCGGAAAGCCCCTACGCCGCCATCGCCAACGGCAAGGCTGATGTGGAAGGCGGCGTCATTCAGGTGGCGGCCCGGCGCGGCGGCGTGGTTCGCGAGGTCTATGTGAACGAGGGTGATGAGGTGACCGCCGGTCAGATTCTCGCCCGTCAGGAAGACGATGAGCCGCGCCTGGCCGTGCAGCGCGCCAGCGCCGAAGTGGCTCAGGCCCGGTCGCAACTGGCCGCCCTTGAGGTGGACCTGAACACTGCACGCCGCGAGTACGAGCGTATGAACCGGCTGGCGGACAGCAACTTCATCGCCGCCCAGCGCCTGGATCAGGCCCGCGACGCCATCGCCATGGCCGAAGCCCGGATCTCCAGCCAGCGCGCTGCGGTCCAGACCGCCCAGGCCCGCCTCAACGAAGCTCAGTACAACATGGAGCTCACTGCGATCCGCGCGCCCATGGCGGGACGCATCGCCCGCCGCTACGCCCAGCCGGGCGCGGGCGCCTCCACCCTGAACGTGTCCAACATGTTCGATCTGGAGCCCAACACGGACCGCATCGTGCGCGCCGAGATCGTTGAGGCCGACATCCCCCACATCACGATCGGCCAGGAAGTGGAGATCACGCCCGAAGGCGACGCCACCCAGGTCTATGTGGGTCGGGTGCTGCGCCGTGCGGGCCTGTTCGGCGCCCGCCGCCTGCAGTCGGACGATCCGTCCCAGCGCGCCGACGAGCGGGTGGTGGAGGTCGTGGTCTCGGCCGACGACGCGCCCTTCCTGATCGGCCAGCGGGTGCTGGTGAAGTTCATGAAGCCGGGCCAGACCGCCGGCGCCGAGCGCGAAGTCAGCGTCGGGGTCGGGCCGGATCAGGCCATGCGCACGCCGTAGCGGGACTCAGCGGCCGGTGAAATCCGCCGGCCGCTTGTCCAGCACCGCCGACACGCCTTCGATGTGGTCGTCGGTCAGATGCGCCAGGGCCTGCATCGCCGCCGACATCTCCAGCATCTGATCGAAGTTCATGTCGCGGCCCTGCCGCAGCAGGCTCTTGGCCATGCGCAGGGCCTGCGGCGCGTGAGCCGCCACCTGCTCCGCCGTCGTCATCGCCTCGCTCATCAGGTCGTCATGGGGGACGACGCGGTTGACCAGACCCCACTGCCCGGCGGTCTCCGCATCAATGGATCGGCCCGTGAACAGCATTTCGGCGGCGCGGACATAGCCGACGTTGCGCGGCAGCAACCAGGATCCGCCGTCGCCGGGAATGATGCCCAGCTTCAGGAACGGCACACCGAAACTCGCACGATCCGAAGCGATGCGGATGTCGGCCAGTCCGGCGATGTCGCAGCCCAGCCCCATGGCCGGCCCATTCACCGCCGCAACCAGCGGAACCTCCAGCCCATACAGCGACCGCACGATGCGGTGGACGACGCGGCGATATCGCTCGCGGATTTCGGCGCCAGAGCCTTCGAACAGGTCACGGCGGTCCTTCATGGCCTTCAGGTCGCCGCCCGCGGAAAACGCCCTGCCCGCCCCCGTCATGACAACGCAGCGTACGGACGGGTCGGCGTTGACCGCTTCGCAGACCGCGGCGAAGGCGTCGCCGTCTGCCAGATCCGGCAGGGCGTTCAAACGCTCGGGCCGGCTCAGGGTGATGACCAGGACAGCGCCGCAGCGCTCGGTTGAGATCAGGTCGCTCATGAACCGCCCTCCAGACAGCAAAAACCCCGGCCTTTTGGGGGCCGGGGCGCGCCATCGCAAGGGATGACGTGCGGATCAGCGCCAGATGCGGCGCAGCTTCAGCGTATTGGACAGCTTCTCCAGGGGGCGGCGACGAAGCCGGTTGGAGGGCACAGTCCGGGAATTGAACGCTGTGCCGCCGAGAAGGGCGAACTCCATGACAGCGTTCTGGAGGTTGAAGTGCTTATCGTTCATTATTGGCGTCTCCTTTCGCGAACGATGAAAGAAGACGCGGCGCGCCGGTTGGGGATTGCACCCTCTTGGTCGTGTCGCGTCAGGATCAATGTCGGACTTCAAGACCCCGAATTCAAGTGGCTCGCCCCCGGGGCCGCCCCGCTCGATCCCGACGCCGTGCGTTCAGGTGTGCACGGTCGACGGTCAAAGCGGACTCTGCCTGGGATGCTTCAGGACGCTGGGCGAGATCGGCGGCTGGTCACGATATTCCGATGAGGAACGCAACGCGATCATGGCCGAGCTGCCGACCCGTGGGAGCCGGCTGAGCGCCGCCCTGTCGAAGCCTTCAGGGTGACCCTGAAAAGAAAGCGCCCCGACCAGAGCTGATCGGGGCGCCGCGACGGTCAGTTGGGGATGACCGGCGTCACGAACCCGACGGCGCAAAAGCGGCGCAGCGCCCCTGCAGTTCGTCAGTCAGTTGCGCGCGGCGCTCGCCATCGGCGCGACGAGCGACGCGTCGGGCGTCGTCATGCTGCTGTTTGGCCTGATCCTGCGCCATCGTCGCGCGACCTTGCGCGCCGGCGCGGAATGCGGCGCGCCACGAGGCAGCGTCCTCATCCAGGCCCGCAGCGAGCCCGGCGCAACGGCCCAGCACGAGATACTCGGCGTCCGTCAGACGTTCCGTCGCCGAAACCGAGCCGACGCCTGCCGTCATTGCAGCGATGATTGAAAGAGTAACGATCTTCATGGCTTCCTCCGCGTTTGGGTGCGGAACCTATTTATTACTTGAACAGCCGCGCTCATAGTGAATTCATTTTCATGAATACAAATTCATGACGCTCTATATTTGCGACTGTTTCATGGCAAACATGTCTGAACTGTAATGCGGCGACGCGCCCGGCATTGTCGCCGCCCCGCGCTGCGACAGGCGGGCCGCTGCACCCCCGCCCTTAAAATTCTGAATTCGTTCACCACGCCGTTTCACCGGACGCCAAGAGCTTCGGGTCATGGTGGCTTCCATGGCGCGTTTCGATTTCCAGTCCGGCATGATGTTCGCCCTGGCCCTGACGGCTGCGGGCGCCCTCGGCTACGGGGTCAGCCATCTGGGCGACGCCGGTCGGGCCCAGGCCGCGCCCGTTCTGATGACTGCGTCCGCCCCCTCCCCGATGGCGACCGGTCACGCGGCCCAGGTCGCGCGCGCAGAAGACGGCCACTACTGGGCCGAAGCCGACATCAACGGGCGTGCGGTGCGCGTGCTGGTGGACACCGGCGCCAGCGTGGTGGCCCTGACCCGCGATGACGCCCTGCGACTGGGCTTCATGCTGGAATCCCAGGACTTCGACCACACGGTGATCACCGCCAACGGCGAAGGCCGCGCGGCGCGCATCGAGCTCTCCCATGTGGCGGTCGCCGGCGCGCGGGTCGAGCGGGTCCAGGCGCTGGTTGTCGAGCGGGGCCTGCCCGCGTCCCTGCTGGGCATGAGCTATCTGGGCCGGTTGTCCCGGATCGAGGCCACGCCCCACGGCCTGACGCTCCGTCCCTAGAGCGCCTTTACGACCACAGAGATCGCCGTAGCCAGCAGATAGACGGCGAAAGCCTTCTTCAGCACACGCCGGTTGAGGCGGTGCGCCAGGCGCGCGCCGATGGGCGCGGTCAGGGCCGTCAGCAGCCCCATGATCGCGGCGGCCGGCAGATTGACGTAGCCCAGTGAAAGGGGCGGCCGTCCCTCCGCGCCCCAGCCGAACACGGCGAACCCCAGCGCTGCCGCGGCGCCGATGGCGAGACCGAAGCCCGAGGCGGTGGCCACCGCCTGATGGATCGGCCGGCCGCACAGCACCATGGTCATGCCGCCCAGACTGCCGCCGCCCACGCCCATCATGGCGGATAGCCCGCCGATCAGCGTGCCCACCCCCCGCCGCCCCCAGCCGGTGGGCAGATCGGGCCTGAGGGTGATCCGCTCCGGAAGCAGACCCATCTGCGCCGCCACCAGCAGCAGACAGGCGCCATAGACGATGGCCAGCCCCCCCATTGAGGTGACGCCCGCAACGACGGCTCCGATCAGGCCGCCGAATGCCACCCACGGCGTCCAGGTCCTCAGCACCGTCTCGTCCACCGCGCCGTGCGCCCGATGTGTGGCCAGCGATTTCCAGGAGGTGGCGACGATGGTCAGAAGCGAGGTCCCGATGGCCACATGCAGGTTGCTCTCGCCCCCCACGCCCAGCACCGAGAAGGCGTAGAACAGGGCCGGCACCAGCACCGTCCCGCCGCCGACGCCGAACAGGCCGCCGATCACCCCCGCCACGGCCCCGGCGCCCGCCAGAGCGGCGGCCATCAGCATCATGTCGCCAATCGGAAGACCGTTCACGCGGCCTCTTCCGCGCGGGCGTCCCGCTTCGCCTCGGCCTCACGCACCGCCTCAACCGCCTGATCCAGAACCTCCAGCCCGGCGCCGGGGCGAATCGACTCCACCGTCAGGATGCGGCGGAAGGCGCGCGCACCCGGCCGCCCGTGCATCAGACCCAGCATGTGGCGCGCCATGGCGGGCAGGTGCACGCCCTCCTCCAGCCGCGCGGCCATATAGGGCCGATATCGCGCGATGGCGTCGAACGGGTCCACGTCCGGCGTGTCCGCCCCGAACAGCCGGCGATCAACCTGTCCCAGCAGCGCGGGCTCGTGATAGGCGGCGCGGCCCAGCATGACGCCGTCCAGCGCGACGCCGTGCGCGTCGGGCGCCAGGTGGGCCTCGGCCGCGTCCAGATCGGGGACGCCGCCGTTGATGACGATGGTCAGGTGCGGTCGCTCGCGCTTCAGACGCCGGACCAGGGCGTAATCCAGGGGCGGCACATCGCGGTTCTCCTTGGGCGACAATCCCTTGAGCCAGGCCTTGCGGGCATGGACGATGAAGGTGGTGACGCCCACGGTCGCGCTGGCGTCCACGGTGGCGAACAGGCTTTCGACCGGATCCTGATCGTCCACGCCAATGCGGCACTTCACGGTCGCCGGGACGGTCACCGCCTCGCGGATCGCCGCCATGCACTCGGCGACCAGGTCCGGCTCGCGCATCAGGCAGGCGCCGAAGCGACCAGACTGCACCCGGTCCGACGGGCAGCCCACGTTCAGATTGACCTCGTCATAGCCGAACGCCTGACCGATCCGCGCGGCCTCGGCCAGTTGCTCCGGCTCGGACCCACCGAGCTGCAAGGCCACGGGGTGCTCGGTCGCATCGAAGCCCAGAAGACGCTCGCGGTCGCCATGGATCACCGCCGGCGCCGTGACCATCTCCGTATAGAGCAGGGCATGCCGGCTCAGGACGCGGTGCAGCGCCCGGCAGTGCCTGTCGGTCCAGTCCATCATCGGCGCGACGGAAAATCGATGGGCGGGAAGCGTCACTTTGTTGAGGCGATCCTGGGGCGCTGGTGTGCGGGAGAGGCCTGCATAACTGGAAACGTGGACGTTTTCACGCCGCCCGAGCCCGATTGCCGCCTTAGTTGCACGACCGCATCAGACCGGGGTATCCTTTGGTTCTCCCACCTTCCCATTGATTCAACGCCACATTCGCACGGGAAGTCGTGAACCTTTGTTCGCGTGTGACGGTTCTCATCGAACCGAGTGGACAATTCGAAGGACAATCCATGCGTCTCAAGCTTATCGCCGCCGTTTCCACCCTTGCCCTCATCTCCAGCGCCGCTGCGGCGCAGGAAGCCATGCAGGCCGACGCGCAAGCGCAGGCCCAGGCCCCGGCCGCTCCCGCCGCGGGCGAGCCGACGGACGCCGAACTGGCCGCCTTCGCCGGCGCCATGCAGCGCATGCAGACCGTGGCCCAGCAGGTCCAGGGCGGCCAGCCGACGCCGGAGCAGCAAGCCGAGATGGCCGCCGCCGTCGAAGCTTCGGGTCTGGAGATCGACCGCTTCAACGCCATCTCTCAAGCCGTCTCGACCGATCCCGTGCTTCAGGCCCGCATCGGCGTGGCCTCCACCACCCCGTCAGCTGAAGGCTCCGTCGGCGCCGGCGTGACGGACGCTGAAGCGGCTCAATTCGCCGCCGCCATGACGGCGGTGCAGCCCATCGCCCAGTCCCTGAACGGTGCTGCGCCCACGGCGGAACAACAGGCCCAAATGGCCGCCGCGATCGAAGGCTCCGGCCTGACGCTGGAGCGCTTCAACGAGATCTCCGGCGCCATCGGTCAGGACCGCCACCTGCAGGCCCGCGTGGGTCTGGCTGCGGCCCAAGCGGGCCAGTAGTCAGGATCGCAACCTGATAAGATTGGACGGCGCTCCCCTCGGGGGGCGCCGTTTTTCTTTGGGGTCAGGCCGATGCGTCCTCGTCCTCCAGCACGCCTGCAGTCTCCTCGCTGAGCGGCCTGGCCTCGCGCTTCGGCGGTACATAGGGCGCGGGCTGCGGCGTCACCGCATTGCCGCGCATCAGCGACCGTCCCGCCGTCAGCCCCCCCGCGATCTGGGCCTCGAAGCGCTGCTCGTCGCGGCGGCGCACATCATCCAGGGTTTCCGTCACGCCGCGGTCGTCCAGCCCCATGTCGGCCAGCACCTGGCCGCCGAACTTCAGGGCGGACTCAAAGGTCTCGCGCAGCTCGTAGTCCACGCCCGCCTTGACCAGCCGCAGCGAATGGCCCCGATCGAAGGCGCGGACGTACAGGCGCGTCAGAGGGAACTCCGCCTTCACCAGTTCGACGATGTGATCGGCCACCTCGGGCTTGTCCACGCACACCAGAACCGCCTCGGCGGTTCCCGCCCCGGACGCATGCAGCACGTCCAGCCGCGCCCCGTCTCCGTAATAGACCTTGAACCCGAAATTGCCCGCCGCCTGGATCATCTCCACGTCGTTCTCGATGATCGACACATCCACGTCCCGGGCCAGAAGCGGCTGACTGACCACCTGGGCGAACCGTCCGAAGCCGATGATCAGCACCCGGCCGTGCAGGTCGTCGGCCCGGTCCACGCCGTCCGCGTCGTCGGGCGACAGACCCTTCTCTTCGGGCAGGAGGAACCGCGTGACGATCAGGGTGACCACCGGCGTCAGGGCCATGGACAGGATCACCACCGCCGTCATCACCGCGCCGGTGCGTCCGTCGAACACCCCGGCGGTCAGGGCGGCGGCATACAGCACGAAAGCGAACTCCCCGCCCTGGGCGAACAGGGCCGCCCGCTCAAGCGCCTCCCGGTGTCCGGCCTTGAAGAGGCGCGCCACCGCGTAGATCGCAATGCCCTTCACGGCCATAAAGGCGACGACCGCCCCGGCGATCAGAACCCAGTCCGACGCCACCACAGCCAGGTCCAGCGCCATGCCGACGCTGAGGAAGAACAGGCCCAGAAGAATGCCCCGGAACGGCTCGATGTCCGCCTCCAGCTGGTGGCGGAATGTGGAGTCCGACAGCAGCACCCCGGCCAGGAAGGCGCCCATGGCCATGGACAGCCCGCCCACCTGCATGAACAGGGCGGCGCCCAGCACCACCAGCAGGGCCGCGGCCGTCATCACCTCGCGCGCGCCGCTGTTGGCCAGGATGCGGAACAGCGGATTCAGCAGATAGCGCCCCGCGCCCACCAGGGCCGCGATGGCCAGAAGACCGATCAGCACCGCCTGCCAGACCGGGCGCGTCGCTTCGCCCGAGTCCGTGCCCATGGCCGCGCCCATGAAGACGACCAGCGCCAGCAGCGGCACGATGGCCAGATCCTCCAGCAGCAGAATAGAGACCGCCCTCTGCCCCCGGGGCTCCATGCGCTCGCCGCGTTCGTCCAGCATCTGCATGATGACGGCCGTGGACGACAGCACGAAGCCGCAGGCGCCGATCAGGGCGACGGCGGGCGCGAAGCCGAACGCGATGCCGACCCCGGTCAGCAGCAGGGCGCAGGCCGCCACCTGTGCGGCCCCAAGACCAAAAATCTCCCGCCTCAGGCTCCACAATCGTGAGGGCCTCATTTCGAGGCCGATGATGAACAGCAGCATCACCACCCCCAGCTCGGCCACATGCAGGATGGTCATGGGGTCGTCGAACACGCCCAGGCCGAACGGTCCGATCAGGAGTCCGGCGGCCAGATAGCCCAGCACCGAGCCCAGCCCCAGCTTGCGGAACAGCGGCGCCGCCACCACCGCCGCGCCCAGCAGGACGACCGCGTGGCCCAACTCCATTCCCGTCGATGCGTCCGCCATCTGATCCCCTTTTCAGCCCGGCCACTATAGTCACGGAACCCCGCGGCCACGAGCCTTCCCCCAGATTGGACGCTGGCGCCTGAAACGCGGCTCTGTCGCCATCGGCTGCACCAGATGACAATTTCGCGCCGATGCCCGTCCGGAAGGGCAGTTCAGGCCCATTTCAACGCTGGCTAAAACGGTCGCTCCAACGGCGGGCTGCTCTACCGCGCCCTTCCACGACGACGACGCGCCGGGTTCCGCGCCCGTGTCGCCATGCCGGCCTGCTCCCGGGAATGCTGCCGGCCCAACAATTTGAGGACGCCTGATGCCCAACACGCCAGCCGCCGGGCTTGACGCCATAACCGTCGACGCCACCCTCGCCGATGCGCACGCGACCGTGCTGGACAAAGGCGACATACAGACCGGTCGGAGCCAGTCATGAGCTTCATCGAGCTGACGCACGAGGATGGGCATCGCATCATCCTGAGCATGGACGAGATCGCGCAGATCGCCCCCCTGGGCGGCGATGAACAGCGGGGCTGTGCCGTCACCTTCAAGCGTAAGGGGACAGAAACGACGTCCCGGCACATCCGGGTGAAGGAGCGGATTGCCACGTTCTCGAATTCACTTCGGCCCATTCAACCCCGGACACGCGCCGAATTCAGGCTCAGCTGGACAATGCCGCTGCCCGAACGTCGGCAAAGGGTCGAGGATATCCCGCGCCCAGCGGCGGCGCCTGCAACGCGCCTCCACCCGGTACACCCTCGATTTGCGCCACGGGGTGAAGCGCTGGATGCAGCCAACCGCTCCTGAAAGTCAGAGTCCATCTGGATATTTCGCCACAGTTTCGACCAATCTTGCCGGGCCTCATGCAGGCACAGGGGTTGATCGGGAGCTGTCGATGTTTGGATCAAGGACGTTCAGGACCGGAATCAGTCTGGCCGCCAGTCTGGGGATGGTGACCATGGCGGGAGCCCAGCCTGTGTCGCCCGGGGCGCACTATGCGCCGGGGGACGGCGCGCCCACGCGCGCGGCCTGCGCCGCGCTGGGCATTGAAATCTACAAGGAGCCTGTAAACGTCTATTCCCGGTTCCCGCCGCCGATCCAGGCCACCATGAGGGAAGCCCGGCAGGAGTTCTCAGGGCCGCCCGTGATCGTACCGGGCGCGCCGCCCCGGAACCCGCCCCCGCCGCC
>Ga0208179_1000280_pt1 | contig 36837 bp, 43 predicted proteins | sample Malvired_Geostar_FD_184238 | JGI IMG/M metagenome (GOLD analysis project Ga0208179, IMG submission 184238) | Marine viral communities from the Global Malaspina Expedition - Malaspina viral metaG DeepMed_Geostar (SPAdes) (version 2) | ecosystem: Environmental > Aquatic > Marine > Oceanic | place... | reverse complement strand
GTGCTTGGCCGTTCATTAGATAGGTATAGGTGTAGCCGCTTACGTCGGCGAGGTCGGTGGGACTCATTTTCATCTGAGCCCACATTTTCCGATTCGCAATCGTAGCGGCCCAGCCGTCTTCGCTCACGTCGTTAATGAAGTCTCCGACAGTGCGCTTGTGGAAGTTGTAATAATCGGACTGCTTCTTGAGCTTAGAAAGGATACGAGCGGGATCCTCATCGGACCAATCAGTCAACATCACCACATAATCGCGGTCATAGCTGAACGGTTCGGGATCTTTCGCATCGATGACCAACGGGCCATAGACACCAAGCTGCTCTTGTAGCCCTGAATGACTGTGGTACCAATAGGTACCGTTCTGTTTAACCTGAAACTTATATACATACATGCCATCGGGAGCGATGCCTTGGAAGCTCAATCCAGGCACACCATCCATGTTGGCCGGCAAGATCATGCCGTGCCAGTGAATAGATGTATCTTCACTCAGCTTATTCCTGACTCGCAGCGTGACGGTATCCCCTTCACGCCAACGTAGAAGCGGCCCTGGGATAGTCCCGTTGATGGTCATCGCCGTCCGAGCCGCACCGGTGATATTGACCGGCGTCTCCCCAATCAGCAGGTCGAACTCCGTGCCGGTTAGTACGCTGGGCTGGCCGGGGCTACTCACTGCCCAGACCGGAGCTCTCCACAGGCCAAGACCACCAAGGAGGCCTGCGGCAGTCAAGCCTTTAACAAAGGTTCGCCTAGAGGTTTTACGTTGCATGTGTAGGTTCCAATCAAGCTAAGGAGCCAAGCCGAAACCAGCCCTACGGGTTGGTGTTGCCAGCGGTAATTGATCATAGAGGCTCGCGCGCGGTCTGTCTTATCAAGCGACTCGCCTTTCATCGTAAATATGGCATGCCGAAGTAAGACGCGTGATTACATTTTTGTAAGCTTAAAGCGCACCAGAAAGCGCCCAAGGAATCGCCAGTGAAGATGTAGGACGTTCACGTAAAAGCCGTGCGATAGCGTTACCGTGAGAAGGAACTTTTGATTCTTACAAGAATCTGATTGCAATGATGCTCATTGAATACAAACGTCATCTGTTCTGAGCAAAGCAACAATAATAACGGATGTAAATTCATACAGGACTAATGCCATGGCTAACGACTCTTTGCGCCGTACAGGTTTTTTAGGTGCTGCATTGCTGACCGCCAGTGTTTTATTAACTGCGCCTGTGCAGGCCGCTGGGCCGGGCACAGGAAGAACAGCTGCGTTTGAAAAGAACTATCTGACTTTTATCATCGATCATCATTACTCAGCGCTTAGAATGACCGAACTAGCCGCTGGAACGGATACAGTGCGTGATCCGAACATAAATGATCCGCGTGAAGGGACTGCGCCTACTCCGAACTTTGGTGAGACACCTGCCAAAGCAAGCTCCGAAGAAATAAAGTCAATGGCCCGCATGGCAAACCGCACGCAACGGGAAGAAATTGCGAAAGCTCAGCGGTTCTTGCTTGAGTGGTATGGCGTCGCACACGTTCCGCAGATACCACCTGCCGGGCAGCGACAGATCCAAGCACTCATGTACGAAAGTCCTGGGGCTAATTTCGACAGAGCGTTTTTGGCAAATTTCAGCAACCACCACTATTTGGCGTTAGGGCCAAGTCAGGATTGCAGGGTAAAATTTGATTTGAAACATGAAGAGCTCAAGCACTATTGCGAGGGCATAGTCCAAGCGCAAACGAGGCAAATCAATGATATGCGTGGACAGCTGTGCGAGCGATTCAGGGTCTGCGATTATCAGCCTTACAAATAGGTTGAATTAGCTGCACGGCGAAACGGTAGGACTTTCCAAATATGCGGCGAGTATCCGTAACCTCCTAACAGCCCGCCGCCTTCCGATCATAATTATTCCGGTCACTTTAGGACTGATTTTATTTGGTCGTAGGCTTGATAAGAACCGTTTAAAGGGTGTATCCATAAATACATCCCCGACATAATGAGCGATTTTCTAAGGCTTTTTTGATGCTCCTTTAGCCTGACGGCGCTTTTTCGGCGCCTTTTTTTTAGGCTGTGCGGGCTATGCAGAAGGCCTCGATTGTCGAGGTCATTGAAGAGAATCGCCAATATACCGTTCATCCGCTTAAGGTGGGGATGCTAGGTCTCGTTTTTAGAAGAACAAGTTTCAACGTAGCTGATAATGGCCCCTTCGGCCTTTTGCAACTAACGTTGCAAGCGCCAACGCCGTGGCAGCTACAACATTCATGGAGCTGCCACAGTTCAGCGAGCCGAGTGTTCACATTTGCGTAAGGTTTCGCTTCAGCACTTAGCGTGCTTGGCAGCCGGAGCTGCCTTGGAGGCAACCTCTTGGGCTTGATCCTTCTGATCAGCCTGATAAGCCGCGATCGACACTTGCCGAGCCTGCTCCATACGAGCAAAGGTACGATCACCACCACCTTCTGCCATTGCATAGGAAGAGCTTGCTGCGATGGCGAGCAGTACGGAAAGAGATCTGAAAAGTTTCATGCTTGTTACCTCGTGGAAAGACATAGATACCCAGCGCCGCTCCAGGCAGGAGTCTTGGCTTGGGCTTGTGTCTAAGCTAACCGAGAGTTCCTGTCAGATCCCTGAATTAGACATTACGGTTTCGTCAGTAAAGCAGGCAAGCAGCTACAAGCGAAAGCGCAGAAAGCGTGTATGGCGCTTTTCGTTCTGGCAATAGGTCTTGTTTCCTGCCGGCAAAAAAAAGGCGCCATCGAGGCGCCGATAGGCCAAAGGAGCATGGAAAGGCCAAAAGCAGAGTATGGGAGCAACTGCTGACGTGAAAGTTAGCGTTGCAAGCTGTCATTCCGATGATGCGGGCATTACGTTTCTGTAAGGTACTGGCTGCCCGCCCAGACAATCGGCACACTGTTCTAAATGCTGGCGAGAGTACCTTCAATGAAGCTTCTTGTTGCTGAAGATGAGCCGAAAACGGGCACCTACCTACAGCAGGGGCTCACGGAGGCTGGATTCACTGTCGATCGAGTAGAGAACGGGACCGATGCCGCTCAGCATGCGCTTAATGCGGCATACGACCTGCTCATTCTAGATGTGATGATGCCTGGCTTGGATGGGTGGCAGGTTTTACATCAAATCCGCGCTGCGGGTAATGAGGTCCCTGTGCTCTTCCTCACCGCCAGAGATGGGGTTCAGGATCGAGTAAAGGGATTGGAGCTGGGCGCTGATGATTATCTCATCAAGCCGTTTGCCTTCTCCGAGTTGCTAGCCAGGATCCGTACGTTGCTTCGCCGCGGCAACCATGCCCCCAACCAGACGATACTCAAGCTCCACGACCTTGAGATGGACTTGCTGAGACGTCGGGTTACGCGCTCGGGGAAACGCATAGACCTGACCGCTAAGGAATTCGCACTTCTTGAGCTATTGCTTAGGCGTCGCGGGGAAGTGCTCTCAAAGTCCCTTATCGCCTCCCAGGTTTGGGATATGAACTTCGACAGCGATACCAACGTCATTGAGGTGGCGGTACGACGGCTGAGAGCAAAAATCGATGATGAGTTCGAGCCTAAGCTCATACAAACCGCGCGTGGGATGGGATATTTGATCGACGTACCAGACCCCTAGAGCGAAATGCTCGGCATTCCATCGCGATGGGCCAAGCTACCGGTACCTATGCGGCTAGGGCTAGCCACCGAACAAGGAGCGGTGCCGAACCTCAGTTCTCCGAGCTGGATTTCGTCAGGTGTGGCACGAAGAAGATGGGTCGCTGCGGGGGAGCTATCAGAATATCAGTGGATTTGATGCTAGTGCCCTTGCGACGCTTGGTCTTGCCATCCTTACCGACCGCCAGCAAATCACCGGTCGCAACAGCGATATCGAGCGCCTGCTTTACGCGAAACTCGTCAGCCATGGTGTAGTTGGTCAATCCGCTCATCAGGCCCAAAAAAGGTTGCCGTTCTACCTCGTAGACCTGTTTGGGCAAGAGCTCTGAAAGTTCTCCTCGGACGCGGTCATCGGTGGCATCGTCGAAGTGATGCTCATCCAACAGCAAATCGTGCTGACCTGTCACGGCGATATCCCGATTGGCGTCGTAGCCGAAAAAGCTGGAAGGCGACAGCATATGGGAAAAGTTGTTGCCGTATTTCCAGTGGATCTTCTTCATCACATCGTTGGCGCGGTAGTTGTTCGCCAGATGGATAAACCAATAGGCCATCGGGTTGCTGCCAGCAGGGCGGATGAAGAACACGGTCATGTACTGGGCACCGCTTTCCTGTTTGATCCCTTCAGACAGATGGCGTTGGATCAGGTACTGCCAATTGCGCGGCTGATGGGCCTTCAGCTCTTTCAGCATGCTCCATGGCACATGGTGATCCAGGCCGATATTGGCGATGGCCTTCCGATTCGCTTGGCGGTCAGCCAGGTACGTGACCAGAAAATCGACGTTGAAGGTCAGCAGCACCTCGGCATTGCTGAGGTGCTGGAAAATCCATTTGATCTTGGGGAACGGCACGTCGCCATAGGCCCAGATGAGCCAGGACATCGAGCGGTACCTGCAGGCCGGCACTCGCGCCAACACGCGGCGCAGCTACCAGCAAGCGCTCGAGCACTTCCGTGCACTGGTCCTGATTGGCTTCTGGCGGGCGTTCCGCAGTGATGAGTTGTGCCGCCTGCAGGTCGAGCACATCCAGGTAAGGCCCGGGGAGGGCATGCAACTGTTCCTACCCTGGAGCAAAGGTGACCGGGACAACCAAGGCCAGACCTTTAGCGCACCGGCGTTGGCCAGGCTGTGCCCGGTACAGGCCTACGTCGACTGGATTAGCCTGGCGAGCATTGCGCGTGGTCCGGTCTTCCGTGGAGTTGATCGCTGGGGGCACTTAAGTGAGCAGGATTTGCACCCAAATAGCGTTGTCCCACTCATGCGCGCCGTCCTGCAGGCGGCAGGGCTGCCTGCGGAGCTGTACAGTAGCCACTCGCTGCGCCGCGGTTTTGCCACCTGGGCTACCCGCAGCGGCTGGGATCTCAAAGCACTGATGCAGTACGTTGGCTGGAGCGATGGTCAATCCGCATTGCGCTATGTCGAGAGCACAGGAGTGTTCCCTGGGCAGCTGAGTGCGCTACAACATATCTCAAACTGGCCCGAGGGACTGCCATAAGACCGCCTTCGGCGGCCCCGATCCGCACCTAGCCGCGCACTGGGAACACCAGCTCGTCATGTGCGGTGCAAATGAGTGAATGTTCCAGCACATGGAAAAATGCAGGGTTCTTGGCATCCTGGGCACCCACAAAGAAGAGATAACTGCGGGATGCCTGCTTATCTTTTTTGGCTTTCATGTTCTCTTGGCGGGCTATTTCCAGCTCATTTTTCAGTCGCCCGCGGGCAGCTGCTGACCACTCTCTCCAAAGGACGACCGCCTGGTAAGGCGTTAGTTTTTTCTCTTCCCATTCGCCCGCGTTGAGTGAAATGGTCAAGTGTTCGGGCGATTCAGCGGCTGGCGTCCAGGCCAGCTCTCCATAGAAAACGCGCGCATTAGGACATGGCTCCAACCCTTTCGACCGAAGTTTCTTGAAGGCGGTTTGATAGGTCGCTGGGGCAATACCCGGGATAGCTAAAGAAAGATGCCTATCGAAGGGAAGCGCAAAAAAGCACGGCAGATAGGACGAATACTGTTTGCTGCGCGTCGTCCCTCTCGGCGCACCAGGCCAGTGGCTCCATCCGACCGCCTGACGCTCTGTGTCTGAGACTCGGTGTGAGGAAGCGCAGGATCGACGATTGTACGGTCGTCAATTAGCTGCAGCCGGGCGGGCGATAAACCTGGCGAGGTCTCCAACTCCTGCTGAACACTGCCGCGCTTGCCCTGCGCTATAACTTTGGTTTCGCCCTCCACCTCACAACCTGAGACGTGAGGGTCACGCAGTTGAAAGTGAGCCCGAACCAAGTTCTCCGGGCGGTAGGAGCGCGGGAAGGCCTGAGTTTGGCAGCCAGGGCATTGGTAGCCATAGGTATCCACTGCCGCCAGCAGTTTAAGGTCTTCGGCCTCAACAATTTCCTGGGTAATACGATCACGAGCGTTGTCCATGACGCTGACGTCTCCATGGGGGTGGGTGTTCGGCTTATGCAGCTCACCGCATACTGTCCGAATGGGTCGGACTAAATAAAGGGGTGAAATGGTGAGCGATGAGCTTTATGTTTCCGTCGACGTAGAAACTTCCGGGCCGGTACCGGGCATCTATAGCCTGCTTTCCATCGGCGCTTGCGTCGTCTCAGAGCCCGCTCAGTCAATCTATCTCGAGCTCCAGCCAGACGGCCTACAGCACGATCCGGAGGCTGTCGCCGTAACTGGCCTTGACCTCACCAAGCTCGAAAACGAAGGGCTAGCCCCACAGACGGCGATGCTCAAGCTAGAACAATGGTTGAACCAGCTATGTTCGGCAGATCAGAAAGTCGTTTTTGTGGGGCTGAATGCCCCGTTCGACTGGTCGTTCATCAACTACTACTTCCATAAGTATTCTGGGGCGAACCCCTTTGGGTTCACCGCACTCGACATGAAGGCGTATTACATGGGGGTTACCGGATGCCGCTGGAAGGAAACTAAATCCTCGCAAATGACAGCTCGGCTCAACCCCCAAAGCGCACCCAACCATAACGCGTTGGACGATGCACGATTTCAAGCGGAGCTCTTTGCGCTAATGCTGGCAGAAGGGTGTAACCGCTAACTTGGCCAGCTACCCCATGCAGCTTCAACATAACGCCCCTCCCTGAAGGACCAAGCCTTTATGCCTTCAGGGCTGCTGGAGTTGCCCACGATAATTGCCAGCGGATGCGGCAGATCTTGCGTGTAGCGCGCTGCAAACCTGGAAAAACTCCCGACATCAGTGGGGGAGATCATAGGAATGCTTTGCGGGTGAGTATGCCAGTACCCCACCAGTCGGAGCCCGGCAGCATTGGCTCGTTCAATTTCATCTCGGCAGCGATGGGCATTCAACTCCAGCCAAGCTCTTCCAGCCCGATCATCTCGATGGGGGGGAGTCGCCAAGGCAAGTACCAGTCCGGCAGCGCTTGCGGGGTCGACAAATAGCTGTCCCCCACGCTCCACATCGAAGCGCCTCTGCCGATAGCGCTCCAACAGATTCGCAACGTCCTGCGATACCAACAGATGCGTGTCCACCCCGGGCCAGCTCCATTGCCAGGCGATTGCCGTCATCGAGCTGTCTCCAACTGCTCCGGCCAATCACGCTCCAACTGAGCCTGCTGCATGCCAGCAGGTAGTTCAGGACCAAGATACTGTCCTCCCAGCGTCGCCACGTCGTGGGGGCCATTGATGCTGCTGACCCAGATCGGGGCTCCGGTGTCGCCGCTCAATGCTCGTAATGCGGCCTGAGAGACCATTGAAGCAATGTTCACCATTCCCAGAGAACCACCTGGGATGAAACTCTCTCCGCAGGCGGGAAGGGCGACAACGCCACCTTCCGGCCACTCGGTGAACTTGTGCCTAAATTCACCGTTTTCTGTGAATAGGCCTCGAGCATCAAATGCACCCGATGGTGCAAGGAGCACATGCCCCACCTGCGTATGAGGTTCGCTCCAGGCCTGGAGTAGCCCCCAGGATGTGCCATTCGACTTGGAGCTCCACAGAGCCACCTCTGACTGCCAATCCGCAGTGGTGACTACGACCAGATCCGCTTTATCAAATACCTCGGGATTCTGGTACATCACCACTTCAGCGAAGTCAGCGAACGCAGCGACCTCCGTGGTAGGTAGGTCTTTGCGAATTCGCTCCTGAAGCGCTTCGGCCTTGGCCAGGCCTAGGTCATCGGCCCCGAGTACATGCCTGCCGAGATTCGCCGACACCAAGTAATCCGGGTCAATGAGTGTCAGATGCCCAACACCCGAGCGCGCCAACTGTAGGGCAACCGTACTACCCAACGAGCCGACCCCAACACAAACTACGCGAGCCGCTTCCAGGTTCTGCGCCACACCGCTGAGGTCACGAGACAAAATCTCTGTCCGATCCAGTACATCCAGGGTCGTTGCTCGGATCAGAACTGGGGGGTGGCTGACCGCGACTGCTGGCCGGCGCCGCGCTGAACGCAGGTAAAACTTTGATCCTCGATCCAACTGTGGGCCGTAAGCGCGAACGTTAAGGCAGTAGATCGGAGCACCGGCATCCCCCGGAAGCTCCAAAGCGATCCAGCGGTTAGGTAGCGAGCCACGCTCATTGAACCAAGCCAACAGCTGCGTGCGGTCGCCAGGAGTAAGGTGCGGAATGAGCCATGTGAGCAGTAACTCAGGGGCCGGAATGCGCAGATCCGGATAACTCTGAAGCTTTGCGTAGAAACCTGGGGTCTCGGGAGCACGCATCCTGGGAGATCGGCCAATCGTGCGCTTGCAGTGCCTTTTCAGTGATGACAGATCTGTTGCGAGCCAGACTGTTTCCTGGCCGGACGGCAACGCTTGTTGAGGATCGCTTAGGGCAAACAGCTTCGAGGCAGCTTGGGGGCGATCCAGAAGAATAAGGTTCTGTAGAGACAGCCCCTGCTGCCTCGACCAGTAGGATGTGATTTCGCGCCGAAACTCGGCATCCCGGACAGCCACGCATGACCCCATTTGGGACAAGCTCACGATCTTGCGTAACCGAGCTAGGCTATCCGACACCACGTATTCAGGGGTGCCCATCACTGGGCGCTCCTGGAAGCCATGCAGACAGAGCCCGACTTCCATGGCGTGGGGCCATATAAGCCATGGCGAAGGTTCGACAGTAAGCCTTAATCCGCCGCGGGGGAAACTCCTCGGAAAGCTGATACGTAGCCGCCGCTCCGTGCCCGTATAGTCGACGGGCAAAGGAAAGTAATAACTCGCAGCTTCGTCTGCTCGTGTGGTTGCAGGCTGAAGCAGTGCAAGTGCGGCATCTTCGCCAAGAGCGCTTTGCAGCGCGGTTATGCCCCGCTGCAGAGGAGTCTCCATCTGATCAACCAAGACGCCCAACTGGCTTCACATCCTCTTGTGAGTTCGCTGTTCCGCTGACACCGCCAAACAATGCGCCCATCGACGCGGAGTTTCGGGTGGTTCCGTCCGGGCGGCCTGGCATCGTCCAGTTGGACGGAATCTCGCCATTCACTGCCGAGATGAAGGCAGGGCCGATGCCAAAGTTTTCCTGAACTGCCTTGGCAAAGGCCTCTGCGGACTCGAAGCTCTCAAGCCCCATTGACACGGATACGCTGGCATTCGAGTGCCAGTCTTGGAACGCCCGGCGGTAGCGATGTCCTTCACTCGGTCTATTCCATTTCTCCGCGAAGTTTTCACCGTTGTCGGCGGGGTTGCAGACCAAGCATTCGTTCCCGCGGTGTTTGACGTGATCCGGCATCCTCCGGACGATTTCGAGGATCGCGTCCAGCGGCCTTAGCGGTCTCGACTGAGACTCTTTCGCCACGTCCAGGTAGGCATGAGTGGCGAGTGTAGTGATGACTGCTGAAATAGGCCGGAAGCTCTCATTCTTGGTCCGAATGGCCCACTCATCCCGATGCCGCTTCAGCAGCTTGATCGTCGCCCGAAGTGGGTCTTGATCGAGGTACTCCTCATATTGAGGCAACGGATCCTGAGTGGCGGCATCAAAGGCACGCTGACTTTTCGCGACAGCCAGGTGCTCCTCGAAGGAGATCGTCTGGGTAGAAGCGACCTGCAGCCAGTTCGAGTAGGGGATGGGGCTGCTCGCCTTCCATCCTGTCTCCCGATCTGGCACTTCCAGCTTACCTTCGCCATTGCCCTGAGAGTTCCCATTGATGGCACGCGCTGGCGTGACATCAATATGGAAGCCGGGGTTTTCGTCGGCATAGACGATCCGGATGCCGCGACGCAGCGGTTTGATTTCTTCCTGAACGCGGCTGCCGGCTCTGAATCGCTCTTCGATAGCCTCCAGAATTGCTTGAGCGCCCGCCCCCTGGGCATGGGGAAGCCAAATGATGGCGTCCGCATCGATGGTGTCCAGATCCTCGGGAGCACCAGAAACGGGTTTGATCGTCGTCTTCAGGCGCATGGAGCCCTGAGGAAAAATATGTGCTCCTGCCAGTAGCGGATCGCTGGATGCATTAAGGATCTTCTGCAGCTGGGAGTATCGATCGCTGATCTTCTCGTACTGTGCTTCCGACAGCGAGATCTCCCGTGCTGCGCGGAGCAGAAAGTGTTCCCAGCTCCCGCGCTTGGTCTGTTCATTGCTCATGGACATCAGCGGACCTCCTGGGCCTGGTGGCCCAACTGTAGTGTTGGCGTGAACCTGTTTTGGTTGTCTTTGTCTCGATCAAAAATCAGGTAAGGGTGCCTGTGTTGCGTGGTAAGCAAGGCACCGAATTCAATTGCCAACGCGGCTGGGATAGCCGCAAACACATGAATTGTGTCCGCCGTCGCGGCCTCAAGTCGGCTCAAGTGCATTTGTAGGGCGTCGCGAAAAGCGTGAATCACGCGACGGTTCTGAACCATCGCGTAACTCGGTTCTGGAATGCTTAACTCTGCGATACGTGCGCCAGGCAATGCCTCTTCGACGTCGCGAAGCGGGACCTGAGCGGAAATAGACAGCACCAGTGCAAGCGGGCCATCCCCATCCGCTGGGGGAGTGAACAAAAACTCCGGCGGTTCAGCTGACTGGTCAGGCCAGCGCAGCTGATGCTCGCGGTGGAATGAAAAGAGCAGGCGCTTGGAGCGATCGCCCAAGGATTGTCCCAGCATCATCAGCGCCGGAATATCTGCCAATCCCACCACGGCCAGGGTCGGGGCATCACCATAGGCTCCACCACGACGCCTTAGCTGCTGCTCTAACTCGTGCTGAACGCTGTCCTGGATGCTCTGCCAGTAGTGGGCATCCCTGCCACGATGACTCGGGGCAGGAAAAGTGATCTTGATGGCATGATCGAATGCAGTTAGTCCCTCTGCGGACATTGCACCCAGCAGATCACGAACAGGGATGTCGTTGATCGTCGCGAAATGCTGACTTTGCACTATCAGCGGAATGGCTCTGCCGCCGTCAGGCGTGGTTGCGGCCAGCCGGATTCGCTCCAAATACGCCTGGTGCAGGCCGCTCAGATCGCTTTCTGGGTAGCCATCAGCATCGCGATCGATCTTTTCATGGCAGCCAGGGCAGAGCAGCATGAGGTTAGCGGTATCGTTGGTGAGCGACTCGGCCTTAGTTTCATCATGATCATCGCGCCCCCTTGGCCCCTTCGGGCTGGCTGGCAGGATGTGGGCTACCTCGCCCCATTTCATTGGCTTTCCTGCACGATAATCGTACGTGAGGTCAGTACCGCAGAGCTCGCAATGTCCAGCTGATTGGATCCAGACGATGCGTTTCGTCTCAATATCGGTATCGTAACGCCCGTTGGCAGGCTTAGACTTTTCTTGTTTTTCCACTTGCCCTCCTTGGACACCTGGATCACGGATGCGTACTGGCTCTTTAAGAGCAAATGAGGTCATCACGCCAGAATTCAAGGGGCTGAAGCGAAGCAGCTCAAATGATGTTGCTTCGCAAAAGAACTGCAGCCTGCGAGCAGTTTGCGCGCACGAATGAGCCTGCATCTGCAGCGCTAGGACGGTCCATAAATTAACCAGTGAGTATTCGGATTGGTTCCGAAGCTGATTTGAATGCCTATCCACCCGCTGAGCCACAGAGGACTAATGAGACGTTCGCGAGCTGGCTGAGTGGCAGGCTGCAGATCGCTGCTTCGAGCTACTTGATGTGCACCGAGATATCGTTCGCAACGCTGACGGAGCACAGATCGCAGGCGAAAGACCCCGACAGCTTTTCTCTTGGAAGGATCAGGTGCCACGGGATCGACCAGTGATTCTTTACTGTGCTCGTGGGCATGAATCAGCCAGCGGTGTACCGCATACCCTATGGGCAATGGCGCTGGATGTGCGGTATCTCGTCGACGGCTTTGCAGGGCGGTGTGAAGCCAAGCAGCCGGTATGCGATTTGGTCTAGCCATCTGGTACTGGCCGCCTCATGAGAGGCGACCAGCGCTGCCTAAATCAATGGCAGTGGTACTCGCCTGTGGAGTGGTTGGTATGGCAGCCCTTGGAGTCGGTACCGCCACTATGGGCAATGGCAGCGGCGGAGGACAGGGCAATCACGGTGGCGATCAGGGCGGCAGAAAGCTTCTTCATGTTCAAACTCCGTTTCGATTGGCTCTTATATGTGATCTAGGTCACGCTCCGGATTATGGCAAAAGGCCTGCATTGAGCAAGGGAATTTTGATCGATCGGTCAGAGAGCCACACGAAGCAACGCCAGCACCGCTAGATGGCCGGGGTAGAAGTAGTAACCCCAGCGCCCCACTGGCCATATGTGTTGGGTGATTTTCTGCCGCAATAGCCACAGGCCAACCATCGGAGCCGCAAAGGTCGTGGCCATGGCCCACCAGGTGCCAAAGGGACCAGCTCCGATCCAGCCGTCACGGCTATTGGCCAACACGCTGAAGATTGCAGGTATGAGCCAAGTGATTCCGGGGCGCTGTACTGCCAGCACCATGGTCGCCGGCAGCAGGACACCAAACGCGCCGTACATCAGCCGATCATGCAGCGCTATCGAAACGGTCAGCGTGAATAGCCCCAGCAGCAAGCCTGTACGATCGCTGTGATGGACGCTCCAAGCAACTATGAGCCCCAACATCAGTGTCGGCATCACATTCAGCGTATTGCTCATCTCGGACAGCGCCCGATACGGCATCTCGGGTATGAGGCTGAAGGCCAGAAGCCAACTCAAGTAGCGAAAGTTATTTTCGCTGTACAGATCTCCTGGGCGGGAACGCGACACGTTGGCGGCGATGCCCAGGCAGAACAGCGGGAAGGCGAAGCGTCCAACCACGAAAAGCCCTGCTGTTGCTTCGGGCCAGAGATAACGCAGGTGGTCTATGACCATCGTCAGCATGGCGAGCCATTTGACGAGATCCAGGCTGGTCGAGCGCATTACCCCATGATCCCGAGGGTCACCAGGGTGAGCACTAGGTATCGAGCCGCCTTGGCCAGCAGCACGATCAAAAAGAAGCTCCAGAAGGGTTCGCGCATGACACCGGCAATCATGGTCAGCGGATCGCCAATGATCGGCACCCAGCTCAGCAGCAGTGACCAACGGCCGTAGCGGTGGTAGGCCCGCTGCGCGCGGGCCAGCTTGTCGTCACTGACTGGAAACCAGCGCTTGTGCCGGTAGCGCTCGATATAGAAACCGAGAGTCCAGTTGACCGCAGAGCCCAGCACGTTGCCTGCCGTAGCCACCACCAACAGCATGACCACCGAGTAGTTGCCACTTATCAGCAGGCCGGTGAGCACTGCCTCTGACTGTGCAGGGATCAAAGTCGCGGCACTGAAGGCCGCGAGGAATAGACCCAGGTAGCCTGATAGCTCCCACATTTAGGCGTTCAGACCGATCCAGCCATGAACGCCGACATAGATACCGACACCAATGATGAGCACGCTCGAGAGGTAGGGCGCACGACGCGCGACTGCCCCCAGCCATGGCCAACGATTGCTGGCCTGGCGAGCGCCTACTGCGGCAGCTGCGCCGACGGACACCAGCGTCAGCGCCAGACCGACACTAAAGCACAGCACCAGAACAGCCCCGAGTGCGACTTCCTTCACCTGCAGGCACAGCAACAACACCGTGATTGCGGCGGGACAAGGGATCAGCCCCCCGGTCAGGCCGAATAGAATGATCTGCCCAGTGGTGACGTTGCGGTTATTGAAGCGGTTGCGGATGTCGTTGGCGTGGGCTCGCTCATGAGCGTCCTGATACCCCTCCACCGACAGCTCCAGGCCCTGCAGATCGGAATGGTCGTGGCCGTGGTCGTGCTCATGGAAATCGAGGTCATAGTCGTGCGAATGGCCCGCGTGGCCAAGGCTCAGACGCGCGGTGAACTGATGAGGCTCTGGAATTTCCGCGACCGATTCCAGGTATTCGCCGCGATGCACAAAGCGGAACAGCTGAGCTGTCCCATCAGGACGCGTCGTCGACAGATTCACGTCTTCTGCTGGCCAAGAGTGACCAGTCAGAGTGCGCAGACGCCAGCGCGGGGGAACCCCTTCCTCGAAGATCGAGAGTTCGATTCGCCCGTGCCCGGTATCGATTCGGCGAAGCTCGTCATGGTGGTGATCATGCGCATGATCACCTTCTTCGAAACGCCACATCTGTTCGCCACGCCAGGTTCGCCACAGCATCCAGAGCGCGATGGTGATGATGATCGCGGCGGACGCGAGCTGGAAATAAGGTTCCGTCGTCTCGGCATTCAGGTTCTGGCCCAGATACATGCCGCCCATGGCCACCAGCCAGACAACTGCGGTGTGCGAAATGGTTGCCGCCAGCCCCAGCAAGACCGCCTGCTTCACGGTGCCGCGGATGGCTACGATGAAGGCCGCCATCATGGTCTTCGAGTGGCCTGGCTCCAGGCCATGCAATGCCCCTAGGAGGATGGCGCTGGGGAAGTACAGCCAGGCGTGAGACGCACCCTGCTGCAGCAATTCGGCAAAACTCGACATGGGGATACCTACAGGTACTTCGTGATCTGCTTGAAGTCTTCAAGGGAGGTGCGCTCGCCAGTAGCGAGGGCGTCCATCGTGTGCTCCAGGCAGTGATCGATGTGATCTTGAATCAGGGTGCGCTTGGCCTGGCATACAGCCTTCTCCACGGCATGCAGCTGCTGCGCGATATCCACGCACTCACGGCCATCCTCGATCATGGTGATGATGCTGCGCAGATGGCCCTCGGCGCGCTTCAGGCGCTTCATGACATCGCTGTGGCTTTGGTGTCGGTGGCCATGGCTGTGTTCGTGATCGCTCATGCCTTGAGTCCTATGCCTCGATGATTTACGCTCGCATCCTATCCCCCTGGGGGGGATGCGGTCAAACGACCCTTTTAGCCCTTTGCAAGCTGCAAGACATAGGAAAATGGCTCGCCGTAGTGCCTCGAAGAAACCCGTTATCGCATTGATACTGGCCTTGCTGTTGGCCTGGGTAGGGCATTCGCTGGCCGCCATCAAAGCACCGCTGATACCGGGGGATTACTCTGGCGCTGTGTCCCATGGTCATTCCCATGACGTGGACGCGTCGGCGTTCCCGAGCCACAAACATGCGGCTGACCATAGCCATGAGATCCCTTATCTCGGGTCGGCGCTGACACTGCTGTCACGCCCCGAGCGGGAAACCCCTCCCAGCTCGTTGCGGGCAACTGTCCCTGAAGTGCCGATCTACCTACTCGAACGGCCACCACGCTCTGGGTTCGTGCTCTGAAACCGGCCGCCTCGCGGCCCCAGACCACTACAACCTAGGAAATCGTTATGAATTCGCTTCCTCTAAGCAGGGCAACGGCGCTGATCGCACGCCTGCGTCGACCGCTTTTTCTGCCCCTGCTTGCCATCGCTCTACTGATGGCAGTCATGCCTGAGGCGCTGGCCCACGGTGTGCCCGAAGGAGACAAGGGCTTCATCCAGGAAAGTACCGGCGTGATGTTGATGCCCTTCATTTACATGGGCGCCAAACACATGATCACCGGCTACGACCATCTGCTGTTCCTGTTCGGCGTGATCTTCTTTCTCTACCGTCTGAAGGACGTAGGGCTGTACGTCACGCTGTTCGCAGTTGGCCACTCGATCACTCTGCTCTTTGGAGTGCTTAGCAACATCAGCATCAGCTCGTATGTGATCGACGCGATCATCGGCTTTTCGGTCGTGTACAAGGCCCTGGATAACCTCGGCGCCTTCCAGCGCTGGTTTGGCTACCAGCCCGATACCCGCGCAGCAACGCTGATCTTCGGCCTGCTTCATGGTTTTGGTCTGGCTACCAAGATCCAGGAGTTCGAGATTTCTCCTGATGGCCTGATCGCCAACCTGATTGCCTTCAACGTAGGTGTCGAGATCGGCCAGCTTCTGGCCCTCGGCGGCATTCTCATTTTGATGGGCTACTGGCGACGTACTGCCAGCTTCTGGCGCCATGCCTACACCGCCAACGTTGCCATGATGAGTGCCGGCTTCTTGCTCATGGGCTACCAGATCACCGGCCTGATCGTCTCTCAGTAAGGAATTCTCCAATGTTCAATACCAAGCTTCCAACCCTCAATGAACTCCCCTCGACAGCACGGCTACTGCGCTCCACGGTCATCGCGGCAATCATTGCCTGCGTGCTTCTGGTTACCGTGGTGATGCCTTCGGAGTATGCGATCGACCCCACTGGCGCGGGCCGAGCACTGGGACTCACTCAGATGGGTGAGGTGAAGATCCAGCTGGCTGAGGAGGCTAGAGCCGATGAGGCCGCAGCTCAGGCGCCCACTCCGCAGCCAACTGAAGCTATCGCCGCAGTACCCGCAGCCCCGACAACTACCCCGGCCGCTCCTGCCGAGGTCATTCCCGCTCCGGAGCAATCGACTGCACCTGAGCCAGTACCTGGTCTTCAGCATGAAATGAGCATCACCCTGAGCCCGAACCAAGGCGCCGAAGTGAAGCTGGAAATGAAGCAAGGTGCCAAGGTGAACTACCGCTGGACTGCCAATGGCGGCGTCGTTAACTACGACACCCATGGCGATCCTTACAACGCACCGCGCGACTTCTACCACGGCTATGGGAAGGGACGCTCGACCCCAGAAGATTCAGGTGTACTGGAGGCCGCATTCGATGGCAAGCACGGTTGGTTCTGGCGTAATCGCACTAGCGAGCCAGTGACCGTCACCCTGCGCACCCAGGGCGACTACATCAGCATCAAGCGGGTCATCTGACCCCTTACCAGGCAGCCCCGATGGGGCTGCCACTAGGCCCTGCGCCGGCGGATGTCGTGAAACAGAGGGGGTGGACGGCCTCAATCGCCCGCAGGAGTGCGTTACAGTACGCTGCTGGCCGGCCATATGTGAGTTTGCAGGCGCGTTGCGGCAGCATTGGTCATGCAAACGCTGCATCCTGATGTCTTTGAAGGCTTGCGTGGTAGGACCCTCTGGCAGAAAACAGCCATTCACCTCGCTTCTTCTAGCCCTGATAGCTACGATTGTATTGGTTGGGGCCATGCGCCAGTGCAAGGAATTTATCGGCTTCGCGATGAAGCATCCTGGGTTGCTTAGGCTGCTCTAGGATGGGGTTTATAGGCTTTTATAGTCAATTATAGAGCGATTATAGAATTCGCTCTGGACGTCTGATTTGCGCTGTCCGCTTACGGCGGTAGCAGTCAACAGAGGCCAAGCGTGCAAGACCTAGGACCCGGACGATACGAAAGCCTGTCGGTTATGCGTGCAACTGAATGCTGGCGGCTGTGCAAATGACTGGCAGCTTTCATGTGAATACTCGACCAGTACCAATGTCGGGGTAGGTGCCAACATCGCAACCAGAGATTGGCATGATGAAAAGTCTTATCGAGCGACTTGGGCTGCCCCTCAGCCATAAGAGCCTGCACCAGGCGACCATAACAGGACTCCCGGTTGAGCTAACCTCGCGCTTGGCGGAGGAGTTGGGTATTGATGCCTGCGTCGTGGCAGGCTGGATCGGCATCGCTCCAGAGGCCTCCCTCATGACTTCAGCAGAAGGCGATGCGTTTTGTCGACTGGCGAATCTTGTCGACGTGCTGATGAGTGTCTTGGAGTCAGATCAAGCCGCAGCGACTCGCTGGCTCACGTCGCCAAATATTGCGCTAGGAAATGTGCAACCCGTTTCCCTGCTGAGCACCGAAGTCGGCGGTCGAGCTGTACGCCAGGTGATGCTTGCCATTGAGTACGGATTGCCGGTCTGACTGAGCCGCTGCTCTTGCTTCCGGAAAAGATATCTTGGGGCTTTGGCTCTGCGTCTGGCTGCGTCAGTATGGACAGTCACGAACCCAGGCGTATGCTGCCAGAGGAGTCGTGGTTCCAATGGAGACAGAAATGACAATGCCGAACGAGCGCTCTCGCGCGGTGATAATGACTCGAGACTTTCTCGTTGAACTGTCCCGAGATAGCAGCCTGCCTGAAAAGGTGCGGCGAGATGCCAAGTTCCTTTTGCGGCACTTCCCTACACAGGACGATGTGTTTCTGGCAGGGCGAATAGAAGAGCAGTCGGAGACCTTGCCACTGGGGGCTTTGGGACCAGTCTTCAGCTCCTCAATTACAGGCTAGGTATATCGCTCGGCGGGGCAGAAATGATAAAGGCGGCCTTAGAGGCCGCCTCGAACCAAGTTTCATCACCGGTACAGCGCCCGGGAGAGGAAGCTCTTGGGCTGCAGACATAGAGTAGCTGCAGGGGATTGCAAAACCAATTCATTTTACTGGGGGCTTTGGAACGGAGGCTTCCCAGGTGCTCACAAGCTCATCTACCCGATCTGGGATCTGTGGCGACTTACTGAGCACAAAACAGCGGGCGGTACCGACATACTCCTCAATGAGGAAAAGGCTGTCCCCGACGTCGACACCGAGCTCTTGGAGCACCTCGTCGGGAATGTGAAATAGCTCCGTCGCCATCCCAGTCTTCGATGACCAACTGCATCGATTTCATCTGCTCTGGCCGGCCAATGAAGACTCTTCCCGAGAAAATCCTGGACATCATTCAACAGCTTCCAGAGGGTGAAATTCTGACACCAGGCAGATTCCTGCATCAGGGGAATCGACATGCTGTGCAGCGAGGGTTCTCTCGACTGGTCGAGGGTGGAATGCTGTTTCGCGTTGCTCGGGGCTTTTATGTTGCAGCAGTCGAAACTCGGTTCGGCGTGCGCGCACCGGCACCTGAGACGGTCGTCCGCTCATTGGCAAACGTGCGGGGTGAGTTGATAGTCGCCACTGGGGCTAGCGCCGCAAACAAATGGGGGCTGACAACGCAGGTTCCTATTCGGTATGTCTTTCTAACCACCGGACGTTCTAGGGAGCTTCAGGTTGGCAAGTCCACCGTATCGATTCGGCATGCGCCTCAATGGTTAATGGCTCTTGGCGCTACTGGAGCGGGGGACGCCATCCGAGCATTGGTTTGGCTTGGCGAGGCAAGCGCGGGGGATGCAGTTTCCAAACTTCATGAGCTGCTACCCGAGAGCGAATGGGGTGCTCTTGTGTCAGCTCACCGCTCGTTACCTATCTGGATGGCGAATGCAATCTGCGCTCAGTCGAGTTGCACCTGCACCCACCCTGTCAAGTTGGGCTAGCGGTTAGCTGTAGCCTACTTACCGCCAGACCGGCATTATCTGGGATGGGGCAATTCGATGTGAAAGCCCGTGAGGCTAGCCGCTGAGGTGCACCAGATGCGGCCTTTGTGAGCCTCAATGATGGATCGGGTGATTGCAAGCCCGAGCCCGGCGTTGCTCGGGCTGCCCTCCCGCCGAGCGGGGTCAACCCGGTAAAAGCGGTCGAAGAGCTTCTCTAGATGCTCTGAGCTGATTGTGTCCCCTGGGTTCTCGATACTGAAGGTAGTGGAGTCCTCTGTCTCGCGGATCAGAACCGAAATTGTCTGTCCCGCCGGCGTGTAGCGCAGCGCATTGGACAGCAAGTTGGATAGCGCGCGATCAAGCATCAGCCGATCTCCCAGCACTTGGCCTTTGCCTGTGAGCGATAGCTCAATGCCGCGCTCTTCGGCCAGAAGGTGGTAGTAGTCAAACAGCTTGAAGACTACGTCAGCCAGTTCGATCCTGGCCTGCTCGGGGATGATCAGGCCATTATCAGCCTTGGCCAAGAACAGCATGTCATCAATCATCCGAGACATGCGCTTCAAGTCCTCCAGGTTGGAGTACAGATTCTCCTCATAGGCATTGATATCGCGTTTTTTACTCAGCACGACCTCGGTGTGGGTCATCAGATTGCTGACTGGAGTTCGTAGCTCGTGGGCAATGTCGGCCGAAAAATTGGAGAGCCTAACGAAGGCATCCTCTAGCCGAGCCAACATCGCATTGAAGGAGAGAACCAGTTGCTGAAGTTCCCGCGGCACTGGTTCGAGAGGGATTCGCTCCTGTAACGAGCGAGCGGACATCCCGGAGGCCACATGAGTGACTTGCCGCAGAGGCCTAAGGCCGCTGCGAGCAACCACCCAGCCGAGTGTGGCACTGAACAGGGCGCTGATGACCAATCCAATCCAAAACCATCGTTGCAGCGTGTCGAAAAAGTGTGTGTGATCGGTGACGTCAAGAATCAGCAACGCAGTGAGCGGCTCAGCCTGATCGGCTACCGAGATTTGCTCCGTCATGCCACGGTACATGTGTTGGCCGTTCTGCCACTCCCACATGCTCTGCTCATTTGCACGTCTGAAACGCTCAGGTACTTCGACTGCTCTGGGGTCGGAAAACAGTACAGAACCGTCACTGGCCAGGATAGTGGCGGCCAGATCCTGATGGGCTCCCAGCAAAGCTCGCAACTGCGGTAATTCTTCCGAAAGGCTCGCTTCACCGCGAGCATTGTTGAGGATATGTTTGGCGGATTCGAGTTTCTCCACCAGGGCCTGCCGATCCAGCATCTTGAAGTGGTGCTGGCTGAGCATATTGAAACTCAGCCCTGCTACCGTCAGGACTGCAATTACCGCGGACATGAACATCAGGCTCATGCGTGCGGTCAGCGAAAGGTGCTTCATATTCACTCCGGAGCATCCATCATGTATCCCATGCCGCGGGCGGTATGAATCAGCTTGAGATCGAAATCGTCATCGATTTTTGCGCGTAGCCGGCGTACCGCAACCTCAATAACATTGGTGTCGCTGTCGAAATTCATGTCCCAAACCTGAGAGGCAATCAGCGACTTCGGGAGCACCTCGCCGCGCCGGCGCAGTAGCAGTTCCAGCAGTGAAAACTCCTTCGCGGTCAGGTCAATTCGTTTACCGCCGCGGATGGCGCGACGCTTCATCAGATCGACTTCCAAATCGGCAATTTTCATCGTTGTTTGCGTGGGTGAGCCATTGCCTCTACGCAGCAGCGTTCTGACCCTGGCCAGAAGTTCAGAGAAAGCAAATGGCTTGATCAGGTAGTCGTCCGCGCCCAGCTCCAACCCTTTAACGCGGTCCTCCACACCATCGCGTGCCGTCAAGAACAATACGGGGACGTCTTTTCCTGCGGCGCGCACCATGCGCAGCACTTCCCACCCGTCCAGCCCAGGCATCATCACATCCAGGATCAGGAGGTCATAGGACTCACTCAGAGCGTGCTGTAGAGCATCTGTACCGGTCATAACCCGGTCGACATTGAAGCCCGCTTCACTGAGGCCTTGCTGAAGGTATGCACCGGTTTTGGGTTCATCTTCAGCTACCAGTAGTTTCATGCGAGCAGACTCCAAATATCGGGTGGCCTGAGTTTGCAGGCAAACCGCGGCCCCAACCAGAAGCTTACGAAAATGTAATTCTGGCTTCAGCTCGCTGACAGGGTGGCTTGTCTAAGGTGCAAGCATGAGCACTAGGTTGTGCTCTCGGCCCTCGACAGACCAAAAGCAGAGGTGCCGGCCATAGTTTGCACTGATGGAGACTGTCCCATGAAATCGCTGAAACCTTTGCTTCTGGTTGGCTCGCTACTGCTCTCTTCTATGGCTTGGGCCGAGGGGGGCAGCGACCGTGTATTCGAGCGCATCCAGCAGATGCGCGACAAAGCAGAAGTCGTGCTGAACCAGGCGGAGAAGGCCCCGGTCGGCGAGCGGCATGTGCACATGAAGGCGCATATGAACATGCTCGAAGACATCATGAGCCAGCTGCACAACGAGCATCCCGCGCCGAACATGTCTGCCGAAGAGCATCTGGCCTGGATGGAAAAGCATGACAAGTTGGTAGACGACGTGCTGGGTCAAATGATTCGAGAGCACAAGTTGATGATGGCCGATAAGGAATGCCATCAGTAAAGATTTCCCCCATCTTCCAGGCCTTTCGTGATTGCTCCTTTGGCCTAGCGGCGCCTTTGTGGCGCCGTGCTTTTTCCCAGCTGACGCAATTGTAGTTCTGGGGTCAGCGGCCTGGCAGCAAGCGGGGAATAGCATGAGATTTCCAGCACCCATCGCGAGGTCTCACCATGAAACGCTTACCCCTTAAACTGCTGATCAGCACTCTGTTCATCAGCACCACCTTTCCGGCATTTGCCGAGGTCGGCGGCAGTAGCAATGGCATTGGGCAGCAGGCCCAGGCGACGCCAGCGACTCGTACCATCTTGGTAAAGATGGACGACATCAACTACAGCCAGAAAACGATCGATGTGAAGCCAGGTGAAACCGTGCGCTTCGTTCTGAAGAACGAGGGCGCGTTGATGCACGAGTTCAACATCGGGCAGGCAGCGTCCCAGCTGGAGCACCAGCGCAAGATGGCGTCCTTGTTCAAGGACGGCACACTGACCCCGACCGGCATGGCCGAGCGCATTGTCTGGCATGAGCGTTATGGCACGGGAGACTCCAACCCTCCAGGCTATCCGGAAGTCATCAAAGCCAAGCATGACGACCCGAACGCGGTTCTCGTCGAGCCCGGCACAACTAAAGAGTTCGTGTGGACCTTCCCTCAGGCGGGCAGTTTGAGCTTCGCCTGTACATTGCCTGGGCATTACCAGGCGGGAATGGTCGGTGAGTTTGCTCTGCGTTAGTCCGGCACCGGTGCTACCCGTTGGCCGCGGGCTGGGTAGCACCTATCTGACGAACCTTACTGCGATGTAGTTTTCGCGTCAGCGTACCGCCAGTTGCACCTCATTAGCATCGGGACTCATCCCTCCTCAACACCTCAGAGGCACACCATGAAACTCAGACCCGCTTTCATAATCACCACCCTTGGTTTACTGCTCAGTGCTGCCAATGCGCTGGCCAGCCCGGGCCACAAGAAAGACAGTATCGGGCAACCGGGAGACAGTCAGGCAGTAGATCGCACCATCGAAGTCCGGATGGGGGACATCTTCTTTGAACCCAAGGCAATGGAAATCAAGGCGGGCGAGACGGTTCGCTTCGTACTGCTGAACGAGGGAGCCCTGCTGCACGAGTTCAACCTTGGCAAAGCGGCATCCCATGCTGCGCATCAGAAAGAGATGGCTGCGATGTTTCAGAACGGCACGCTGTCCCCGACTGCAGCGCATGACATGAGCAAAATGGACCACGCCATGGGCGGCATGAAGATGGTCGGCATGGAGCACGACGATCCCAACAGCGTTCTGGTCGAGCCAGGTGCACGCGAAGAGCTGATCTGGACCTTCTCCGACGCTACTGATCTGGAGTTCGCCTGCAATATTCCAGGACATTATCAGTCGGGAATGGTCGGTAAGGTGACCGTACGCTGAACTCCATTGATACGCGTCAACTCTGCCTGGCCAGAGCAACCTATGCTGATTCTATGGTCATTGAACCGAGGCTATTGTCATGGATCACACGCACCACACTGGCACTACGGAACCACCTTTTTGGAAGAGCAAGATTGGCATCGCACTGATCATGCTGGCCGTAATCGGCATCTTCTATGTCGCGCGCGAGCATTACGGTCATCTTTCGCAGGCTTTGCCATACCTCATCCTGCTGCTATGCCCGCTGATGCATCTGTTTGGCCACAATCATGGCGGGCACTCCCACTCCAGCGGAGCCGCAGTTTCCAAGGACGAGGATAGGAAGTAACTCGAATGCAAAAGACCTCCTGCCATCATGACCAGGGCCATGCACATCACTCGCACGGCCATCCAGAGAGCCCACGCGATCCGGTGTGTGGCATGGAGGTCAAATCTGATAGTCCTTACCAGGAGAACTTTGAGGGAAGGGCCTATCGGTTCTGCAGTACAAAATGCCAGGAGAAGTTCCAGGCAGCCCCTCATCAGTACATGAGCCATCAATCGCATGCCGGGCACCACCAGCATGCCGCTCCGCCAGAGTACTCAACTCAGGCAGGACTGGGGGCTGAATACACCTGCCCGATGCATCCCGAGATTCGCCAACCGAGCCCTGGCAACTGCCCGATCTGTGGGATGACGCTCGAACCCGTCATTCCAGAGCTGGAGGACGAAGAAAATCCGGAGCTGAAAGACTTTTCGCGACGGTTCTGGTGGACCCTGCCATTGACCGTCATCGTGACCGTGCTGGCGATGGCTGGTCATTCCTTGCAGCTGTTCCATGGAACATCCCAGAACTGGGTTGAGCTGGTCTTGGCAACGCCCGTGACGCTTTGGGGTGGCTGGGTATTTTTCACTCGCGGAATAGACTCCATCCGGCAACGCAGCCCTAATATGTGGACCCTGATCGGATTAGGAACTGCAGCCGCCTACCTCTACAGCGTGGCAGCCACCCTGGTGCCGCAGTGGTTCCCGGCGGCCTTCGTTCAGGATGGACGCATCGGCGTCTACTTCGAGGCCGCCGCGGTGATCATCTCGCTCACGCTGTTGGGCCAGATGCTCGAACTCAAAGCCCGCTCGCAGACCTCTGCCGCCATTAAGTCACTGCTGGGATTGGCCCCCAAGACTGCCCGGCGCATCAGGCCTGACGGCCAGGAAGAAGATATTCCGCTGACCCACGTCCATCAGGGTGACCACTTGCGTGTCCGGCCGGGCGAAAAAGTCCCGGTGGATGGCACCGTGCTGGAGGGCGAGAGCGCCGTCGACGAGTCGATGCTTACCGGAGAACCGTTACCCGTGACCAAGCGGGTAGGGGATGCCCTTATCGGTGCCACCCTGAACACCCACGGCAGCCTGGTGATGGAGGCGCAGAAGGTCGGTGCCGAGACCATGCTGTCGCAGATCGTTCAGATGGTGGCCAGAGCCCAACGTTCCAAGGCCCCCATGCAGCGTATGGCTGATGCGGTGGCAGGGTATTTCGTGGTCGGGGTGATCCTGATCGCGATTCTGACCTTCTTCGGCTGGGGGCTATTAGGGCCGGAATCAGGCTGGGTATTTGGCCTGATCAATGCGGTGGCGGTGCTAATCATTGCGTGTCCCTGCGCTCTGGGTCTGGCAACCCCGATGTCCGTCATGGTTGCGACTGGCAAGGCCGCTAGCAGCGGTGTGTTGTTCCGCGATGCCAGCGCCATCGAAAATCTATGCAAGATCGACACGCTCATCGTCGACAAGACTGGAACCCTGACTGAGGGGCGTCCCGTATTTCATAGTGCGGAAGGGACAGGCGGTTACGACTCCAATGAAGTGCTGCGCCTGGCTGCTAGTCTCGACCAGGGTAGTGAGCACCCGCTGGCTCATGCCATCGTCGATCATGCGCGCGGTCAGGGCATTGCACTGGTCAAACCGGACACTTTCGAATCTGGCTCGGGTATTGGTGTGCGCGGCCAGGTCGATGACCATCAGCTGCAGCTCGGCAACACCGCACTGATGGACGAGGCGGGCGTCGATATTACCCCGCTGCGCAATCGCGCCGAGCAACTGCGTCTGGAAGGCATCAGCATCATCTATTTGGCCGTTGATGGTCGCCTGGCGGGACTCCTGGCCGTTTCCGATCCGATCAAGCCTACTTCTCAACAGGCTGTCTCCAAGCTTCAAAGCGAAGACGTAAAGGTCATCATGGCCACTGGTGATGGCCTCACCACAGCAAGAGCCGTGGCGAAGCAGCTCGGAATCGAGGAAGTGCATGGTGAGGTCAAACCGCAGGATAAGGAGAAACTGGTCGCCGATTTGCAGGGCTATGGCCGTCGTGTCGCCATGGCGGGTGACGGCATCAACGATGCGCCCGCCCTGGCCAGGTCTGACGTAGGTATCGCCATGGGCACCGGTACCGATGTGGCGATGAACAGCGCCCAAGTGACGCTGGTCAAGGGAGATCTGATGGGCATCCTGCGAGCGCGCACCCTGTCAGTGGCAACCGTGAAAAACATGAGGCAGAACCTCGCCTTTGCGTTCCTCTACAACGCGATGGGAATCCCGCTAGCAGCGGGGCTGCTGTACCCGCTGACGGGGCATCTTCTGTCGCCCTTGATTGCTGCGCTGGCGATGAGTGTCAGCTCGGCGTCGGTGGTCTTCAATGCTCTGAGGTTGAAATCAACGGACATCGGATAGGCTTCCATACCACCGACCAGGTGATTATTCAGAAGCGCATCTGACCGGAAAATGCCGTACGGTAGTTTCCGGTCCGACCTATCTGTCGCAACACATAGTGACGAGGTGACGTTCGATGGACTGTTGCCGCTGCGGGTAGGAGACTGGTCGTCGTTAACCCATGAGGACTCTCCGTGGCCCGCATTCGCAGACTGATTATCAGCAACTTCCGATCTATCCAGGCGCTCGACTGGGTGCCGGCCCCAGGAATTAACTGCCTCATAGGTCCTGGCGATAGTGGAAAGTCCAGCATTCTAGATGCGATTGACCTTTGCGTCGGTGCCCGCCGGGGCGGCACGTTCGGCGACATGGACTTCTTCGCTCTGAACGTCGAAACACCCATCACCATCAGTGTGACGCTTGGCGATTTGCCGGTATCGCTGATGGATATCGATGTTTACGGCGAGTTCTTGCGTGGATTCAATCCAGGAACGGGAGAAGTCGAAGACGAACCGCGAGCGGGGCTGGAGACCGTTATCACCTTGCTCCTGCAAGTTGGTGCCGATTTGGAACCTACCTGGACACTTTTTTCTGAGCGTGCGGAGCAGCAGCAACTCGAACGCACTCTTCCCTGTAAGGAACGAGCGGCACTAGCACCCGCCCGTATCGGCAGCTTTGCGAGTTCGAACTTGTCGTGGAGTCGTGGCTCAGTGCTCAATCGACTTACCGATGAGCGCGCCGAGCTTGGTGCTGAACTGGCGCGCGCCGCTAGGCAAGCAAGAGCGAACTTTGGCAATCAAGCAGCCGAACATCTGACCCAGACGCTTGAGGTCGTGCAACGCACAGCACAGCATCTTGGCGTTTCGGTCGGGGCTATGCCTCAGGCGCTCCTTGACGCACATTCTGTGTCGATTGGCGAGGGGGCGATCGCGCTGCACAGTGAAACAGGTATTCCGCTGCGCTCCCTTGGCACGGGCTCGTCACGCTTGCTAGTGGCAGGGCTTCAAAGGGCTGCGGCCAGCGCCGCGCCAATTGCCCTGGTTGATGAGGTGGAATACGGGCTTGAACCTCATCGGCTCATGCGATTCCTGGACTCGCTGGGTGCAAAGGACGCTGCCGCTCCGTTGCAAGTGTTCATGACGACGCACTCGCCGGTCGCGCTGCGCGAGCTGTCCGGCAGCCAGTTATTCGTTGTTCGGTCAGCACCTCAGCGCCACAGTGTTATGCCAGCTGGGGAAGCCAACGAGGTACAAAGTACCCTTCGGAAGGACCCCGAAGCATTCGTCGCCAAATCCATCATCGTTTGCGAGGGGGCCAGCGAGGTTGGCTTCGCGCGTGGCCTTGACCAATGGTGGGTCAGTCTTGGCGCTACCTCATTCCTGGCCCATGGCGGCGCGTATGTGGACGCCGGCGGGGGAAGCCCCGATAACAGTCTTATCCGGGGAACAGCACTTCTGAACTTGGGTTACCGCGTGATGGTTTTTGTAGATGCCGACAAGCCTTCGACCGCGGGGCTCGCTGAAGCATTCTTGGCCGCCGGCGGGCAAATTCTTACATGGCGACCAGGCCTCACGTTGGAGGACGAGATCTTCCGCCATCTCAGTGAGCAAGCACTCGATGCACTTCTGGCGAAAGCCGAAACAATAGTGGGTGCAGAGCTGATGAACGCACACATTCAGACGAAGTCCCAAGGCCGCGTGACGCTGAACGATATCCGAGCCAAGCGACTCGTGGATGGGTACTCACCTGAGAGACGAGAGCTGCTGGGAACCGCATCCCGTATCCGCAACAGCGGCTGGTTCAAGTCGCTGACAACCTATCAGGAGGTTGCAAGGGACATCGTCGGTCCGTCTTTACAGAACGCCGAACCGGGCTTCATGGCAGTCACGAATCAGCTCTGGACGTTTACAAGTGCCCCCTGAGATTGATCTTTTCGCTATCGAGCGTGGCTCCATAACGGCCCCCGCAGGTTGTGGAAAAACGCAATTGATTGCCGAGACGCTCATCGCGCATACGCAGAGCAAACCCATCCTCGTCTTGACACATACGAACGCCGGCGTTGCGGCCTTACGGGCGCGCCTGAGACGAGCCGGTGTTCCTAACTCCGCATATCGAGTCTCCACCATTGACGGATTCTCGATGCGCCTGATCGCTAAGTTCCCAGCGCGAAGCGGCCATAACCCGCAGATCCTACAGCTGCATCAACCCAATACTGACTACCCGGCAATTCGGGAGGCCGCCATGCAGTTGTTGCAGGCCGGTCACCTCGCTCAGCCCCTTCGCGCCACCTATGCACGGTTGCTTGTCGACGAGTACCAAGACTGCAACGTCGTCCAGCACGCCATCGTGTCTGGTTTGGCCCAGGTGCTTCCGACCTGCGTGCTCGGTGACCCGATGCAAGCCATATTCAGCTTCCGTGGCAATCGACTGGTGCATTGGGCGAATGAGGTGCAACCCCTGTTTCCCGCAGCGGGAGAGTTGAGGATACCGTGGCGCTGGCGGCTGGCTGGAGCTGAGAACCTCGGGCAGTGGCTGCTCGCCATAAGGCAACAACTTCAAGCTGGTCAGCCGGTGGATCTGCGCACGGCTCCAGCAGAAGTGCGTTGGGTGCAGCTAAACGCCGGAACCGAAGTTCAGCAGCGACTGGTGGCCGCGAGAACCGAAGCTCCCAACGCTCAGGGTAGCGTCCTCATCATCGGGGACTCCATCAACGTGCAAGGTCGCCATCAGCTCACGAGCCAGACACCCGGTGCCATGGCCGTAGAAGCCGTCGACCTGAGAGATCTCGTCAACTTCGCCAGGAACTTTGACTTGCAGGGTGCCAATGCTCTGGCACAACTTGTGGAGTTTGCTTCCAGCGTAATGACGGGGGTAGGTGCAGCAAACCTGCGAACGCGCGTGGAGTCGCTGCGTGCAGGAAGGGCCCGAACGCCTCCGACCGCGGCCGAGGCTGCGGCGATCGATTTCGTAGCAGCGCCAACATTGGGGCAAGCGCTCCGTGTGATCGATACGCTCGCTGAGCAGCACGGGGCACGTGTATACCGACCGGAGGCTCTGTACTGCTGCCGGTCTGCAATGCAAGCGGTGGTGGGAGGTGCTGCCGACTTTCTGAGTGCAGCCATTCAAGCGCGAGAGCGCAATAGACACCTTGCCCGACCGATCGCAAGACGCTCTGTAGGCAGCACATTACTTCTCAAGGGGCTCGAGGCGGATGTCTCGGTTGTCCTGCATCCTGAGCTTATGACCCCCCAGAATCTATACGTCGCACTGACGAGGGGCGCAAGGCATGTCGTGGTGTGTTCACCAACCCCCATCCTTACGCCCGTGGTAAACGGCTGATCCTTTTGTAGCGCTTACGGGCTTGACCTTGCCATCGTGTCAAGGTCGATGCTGTCCGTGCGGTAACTTGAGCCGCGGACGAAATGAGGTGAAAGACATGTTTAGTCTGAGTGTTGCGGGGATGGGCTGTGGCAGTTGCGTGAGCAAAATCACGAAGGCCATTCAAGCTCTGGATCAGGATGCACGAGTAGAAGTGGATCGAGCGGCCGGCAAGGTCACCGTTGAGAGCACAGAAAGTGCCGAATCGATCCGCGAACTCATCCAGGAGCTTGGCTATTCGGCCCAGGTCAGCGCTTGAGCGCTGACCTGCTATCCCACTAAATCTCCAGTTCTGAGAGCTCTTTTAGCCCTGGGATACTGGTGACCTCGTTGGTCATACCTTCTGAACCATCTCGGCCGCGAAGCCAGTTTGAGTGATCGCCTGGCTCGCGCATTTCCAGCGTGTCATAGGAGTACCGCTTGCGCTTGAACAGGCTTTTCAATGCAGCGAACTCGTGGCTTTTTTCGTCTTCTATGCCGACGACTTCTCCTGCAAGCCGCTCCCAGTGACCAACGCCGTCGGCCAGCATTGCCTGATAGGTCTCCGGGTCAAGCAAGGCTTGCTGTTTGAAATGCATGATGCGGTGAGTCATAGAAGCGCTCGGAGTGGCCAAAGAGAGAGCGCTAGCCTAAAGGTTCCGGGTCATTCGTGTAATAGCTGGCCGCGCTTTAGCAAACCGTCGTTGACCCACAACTTCAACCAGGTCGCGGCTTGCAAGGGAGCTTGCTCGCCATGCGTGGCGCTCAACGACTCGCAGAGTTCAGCGAACGATCCGCCCTCGATGAGAAACTGCAATGCCGAAGCCTCCGCTGGCTCCAGGCTCCGGTACTGGCAGACGAGTTCATGACGCCAAACAAGACAGGCTAGGTTCGTTGGCAGGCGGGTAATATCAGGCAGCAAGCTGCCGGACTTGGCGGCTTTCCACAACTCCAGCGTGTTGTACTGCAGCTGCAACCACCGGGCAGATGCAGTCAGGGAAACCCTGAGTGAAATCCAGTCTTCAGCCGAAAAATCACTCATGGTCTCCAGCGAAAGCGCTTCGACATCCTGAGCGTCGAAGGCCAGTGTAAAGGCCCATTCCAGTTCCGCGAGTTCGCGCATCGGCGATAGTTGGGGTTCTTCGACGTAGCTGCTAATGAACTCGGGCAGCTTCTCGCCCAGCCAGCGAATGCTGAAATGTCGTGGTGGCCAGGCGGCCAAGTAGGCCAGTGCGAGCTGCTCGAATGATTCGTTGCCGATCCAGTGAAGCAGGGCAGGGAAGTCTTCTCGCAAGACCGCAAGCAGGCGCGAACGGTAAGCGTTGTGGTAGATCTGCAGGCCTTCGAGAGCACTCAGCGCTGTGCTACCTCGGATCTGCTCCAAAAGCTCGTTGGAGGGCAGGGCACTGTCACCTGTCAGGTAAGTTTCAAATGCAGTCTGTAGGGCGATCAGGCTCAAGGGGTGGCCCCCGATATCACAGATTTGGCGATAGCACGGGCATGTGCTAATTCGGACAACAGCTCTTCCAGCGGCGGAAACTGGTCATCCCGCTCGATCAAGGTCGATGTCGGGCCCAAGTAGCTCAAAGTCTTGCTGTAGAGAGACCAAACCGGATCAGCGATGGGCTGGTCATGGGTGTCGATGAGGTACTGCCCGTAATCGCTGTGCCCGGCCAGGTGAATTTGCCGAATCCGCTCGTGCGGCAATTCCATGATGAACTGCCAAGGGTCGAAACCCTGGTTGCGCGAACTGACGTAGACGTTGTTCACGTCGAGAAGCAGCTCGCACCCGGTCAGGTAACTGAGCTCCGAGAGGAACTGAGACTCGCTCATGCTGGATGTTGTCCACTGCACGTAGGAGGAAACGTTCTCCAGCACGATGGGACGTTCCAAAACATCCTGCACCAAGCGCACCCGGGCCGCGACATGCAGCAGGCTCTCCTGGGTAAACGGCAGCGGTAGCAGATCGTGAAGTTGATGGGCGTTGCCTCGACTCCAGCACAGGTGATCAGACACCCACTGAGGCTGCACCCGATCCGCCAGCTGCTTGAGCTGTCGTAGGTAGTCTATGTCCAAGGCATGTGAGCCGCCAATCGAAAGAGATACTCCGTGCATCACCAGGGGGTAGTGCTCGCCGATCGCATCAAGGAAGTAGAGAGCCTTGCCGCCCTCCACCAGGTAATTCTCGGAAATGATCTCGAACCAGTCGACCGCAGGCCGTTCCTCCAGGATCTGCCGGTAATACTCGTTACGAAGGCCAAGACCGAAACCCAGAGTTTTGCGCTTACTCATTCGAGACTCCAGCAGGGGAGTGGCATGCACTCCCCTGAACCGCCTTATTCGCTGGTTTTGCCACCGGCTTCGTCACATTTGGCCTGGGTCATCAACTTGAACCCCTGGCCTTTGCATTCGCCTTGGCCTTTGCAGTCGTTTTTCGCGGTCATGCAGTCGTTCTGCCCTTTGCAACCATTGACCCCGAAGCATTTCACTTCTGCTGCTTTGGTGTCCTGGGCAGCCTGGACGGGCAGGGTGGAGAACAGGCTGGCGGCTACCAGAGCCAGGGTGGCACCGGTAGCTACGTTGGATTTGTTCGACATAGTGGCTATCTCTCTTGATTGTTTGATGGTCGCGATCCGTCGGTGCGAATGAGCGAGTTAGCTCAGGCATTGCTACCGAGCAGGCCCATGGAATCCGCAAGGCTTCTCGGGCAAGAGGACAGTACCGAGCCTTCAGGAGGGCCTACAAGAAAGAAATAGCAACCTGACGGAACTGTAATGTTCAGATCAGGTTGCTGACAGGGCTTCGTGGTTAACGTAAGAGCGAGCTTAAGGCTCGTCCCCACTAGTTACGGGGGCTTCTAAACTTACGAGGATTCACGAAATGAAATCGATCAAAACCCTGTTTGTAGTTGCTGCCCTGAGTGCTTCCACTCTGGCAATGGCCGAAGGCGGTGCCGATCGCACGTTTGCACGCATGGAGCAGGCCCGTCAGGTCTCGCTGGAAGCGTATCAGTTGGCCAAGCAGCAGAAGGATGAAGCTCCCGTCGCCGGCAGCCAAACCAAACAGGCGGAACACGCCAACTGCTGAGCCCTATCAACCTTACAGAAATGTAATCACTCGGATGGTTGAGATATGGCAGTTTCATACTGTTTGGTGTCGGGGGAACTTGCGCAGCGAGCAAGGCTTGAAGATTCAACCTCCTGACACTGGCAGTCAATGAACCCGAGACCGGATGCACATCACCGGCTCATATGACGGATTGGACATAACGGCATGCAAAGCAAATCCACAAGACGTACTTTCGTCAAAGGCCTCGCCGCCGTCGGTATTCTCGGCGGCATGGGCATGTGGCGCACGCCGGTCTGGGCGGTGAACAGCCCCGGCCAGCCCAACGTACTGACTGGTAACGAATTCGACCTATTCATCGGTGAAACCCCGGTGAACATCACCGGCGCAGCGCGCACGGCCATGACCATCAACGGCTCGCTCCCGGGGCCGATTCTTCGCTGGCGCGAAGGCGATACCGTCACACTGCGCGTGCGCAACCGCCTCCAAGAGGACACCTCCATTCACTGGCACGGCATTATCCTGCCGGCGAACATGGACGGTGTTCCGGGCCTGAGCTTCCATGGCATCGCCCCCGATGGCATGTATGAGTACAAGTTCAAGGTCAACCAGAACGGCACCTACTGGTACCACAGTCACTCCGGGCTGCAGGAGCAAGTCGGCGTATACGGCGCGCTGGTCATCGACGCCAAGGAACCCGAGCCCTTCAGTTACGACCGTGATTATGTCGTGCTGCTGAGCGACTGGACCGATGAAAATCCAGCGCGGGTACTGGCCAAGCTCAAAAAGCAGTCGGACTACTACAACTACCACAAGCGCACCGTTGGTGATTTCATCCATGACGTGAGCGAGATGGGGTGGTCCGCTGCAGTAGCCGATCGCAAGATGTGGGCCGAGATGAAGATGAGCCCAACTGATCTCGCCGACGTCAGTGGCTATACCTACACCTATCTGATGAATGGCCAAGCGCCTGATGGCAACTGGACCGGCATATTCAAACCGGGTGAGAAGATTCGTCTGCGTTTCATCAATGCCTCGGCCATGACGTACTTCGATGTGCGTATCCCCGGCCTGAAGATGACGGTAGTCGCGGCCGATGGCCAGCACGTCAAACCAGTCAGCGTCGATGAGTTCCGTATCGCCGTGGCCGAGACCTACGACGTGATAGTCGAGCCGGACAGCGAGCACGCCTACACCGTCTTTGCTCAATCCATGGATCGCACCGGATATGCGCGCGGCACTCTCGCAGTACAGGAAGGGTTGAGCGCACCGGTACCCAGCCCAGACCCGCGCCCGCTGATTGCCATGAGTGACATGGGCATGGACCACGGCAGCATGGGCGGCATGGATCACGGCAGTATGGCGGGAATGGATCATGGCAGCATGCAGGGTGGCATGGCTGGTATGGATCACAGCCAGATGGCCGGGATGGATCATTCAAACATGGCTGGAATGGCTGGCACCATGCAGGCACACCCGGCCTCAGAGACCAACAATCCGCTGGTCGATATGCAGACCATGACGCCGACGCACAAGCTGGACGATCCCGGTATCGGCCTACGTGATAACGGCCGACGCGTCCTAACTTACGCTGACCTGCGCAGCACCTTCCTCGACCCTGACGGGCGTGAGCCAAGTCGCACCATCGAACTGCACCTTACCGGGCATATGGAGAAGTTCTCCTGGTCCTTCGATGGCATCGAGTTCTCTGACGCCGAGCCTCTGCGCCTCAAGTACGGCGAGCGTGTTCGCATCACGCTGGTCAACGACACCATGATGACTCACCCGATCCATCTTCACGGCATGTGGAGCGACCTGGAGGATGCGAACGGCAATTTTCTGGTGCGTAAACACACCATCGACATGCCACCAGGTTCCAAGCGCAGCTATCGAGTGACTGCAGATGCGTTGGGTCGTTGGGCCTATCACTGCCACCTGTTGCTCCACATGGAAATGGGCATGTTCCGTGAAGTTCGTGTGGATGAGTAAAGGAGATTTCTGATGAGCACTTTTATGAAGCGAAATGCCCTGGCTGGCAGCACAGTTATGTTCAGCCTATTGGCTGCCCTGCACGCACCGGTTTCGTTGGCAGGTGAGGGGCACAGCGAGCACGAACAACATGCTGCCGAGTCGGCTGCGCCCGAGACCGCCAGTGGCAAGCATGCAGATCAGTCGAAGAATAAGGCGGCTGGCCAGCAGATGGATCATGGCGCCATGGATCACGCAGACATGAAGCATGACGGCATGAATCACGAAAACATGATGGATAAGCATGGCGGCACCGAAGCCGAAGCAGGTTCGAACCATGACCACTAGGTTTTCACGTCCATCTCTCTTGGCGCTGGCTGTGTCGCTGAGTGCGTTCAGCGGCGGCGTTACTTTGGCTGCGGAAGAAATGGATCATTCGGCAATGGGGCACGACGCCATGTCGATGGACCATAGCCAGATGAACCACGGCGCTACCAAAGCGCCGATGGAGGTCATGGACCACAGCAAGATGGACCATGGTGCCATGCAGGGTGCTTCGGGCAGCATGGATCATAGCCAGATGGGCCACAGCCAGAGCCAAGATAAGGCTCCAGTCATGGACCACAGCAAGATGAACCATGGCGCCATGCAAGGGCAGATGGAAGGCATGGATCATTCAAAGATGAACCATGGCTCCACTGAAGCCCCAAGAACCACCAGCCGTACGCCGATTCCCGTTCTGACGGATGCTGATCGCCAAGCGGCTTTCCCGCCTCTACCTGGCCATAAGGTGCACGACAGCGCCATCAACAGCTTTTTCCTGCTCGATCAGCTCGAATACCAGGATGCAGATGAGGGCAGCACCCTGGCCTGGGATGCGTCGGGCTGGGTAGGCGGTGACATCAACCGGGTCTGGTTCCGCTCCGAAGGCGAGCGTACCAACGGCGTGACTGAGGATGCGGAGTTGCAGTTGCTGTACGGCCGCTCGATCGGCCCTTGGTGGGACGTCGTCGCGGGCGTTCGCCAGGACTTCAAACCCGAGTCGCCGCAGACTTGGGCCGCCTTCGGCGTTCAGGGCATGGCGCTTTACGCCTTCGAGGCCGAAGCCACCGCCTTCGTGGGTGAGAATGGCCAGACCGCTGCCCGACTGGAGGGCGAGTACGACATTCTGCTGACCAACCGACTGATACTCCAGCCAACTGCCGAAATGAACTTCTACGGCAAGAACGATCCTGAGCGTGGTGTCGGATCGGGGTTGGCCAATACCGAGCTCGGCTTGCGTCTGCGTTACGAGATTGTCAGGCAGTTTGCCCCCTATGTCGGGGTCTCCTGGAGCCGCTCCTATGGCAACACGGCAGACATGGTCCGCGACGAGGGCGGTGATGTAGACGAGGCGCGTTTTGTCGCCGGTATCCGGATGTGGTTTTGAGAACCTGACATGAAAACAACAATTAAAACTTTGGTGGCGGCCGGCGTGGTCGGTAGCACAGCTGTCCTGGCCGGTGCCTACTTTGGCGTGGTCAACGTCGGGGCCGACGACCCGCATTTTCCTGCAGTGCACGCCTTCTTATCGATGGCCCGTGACCGCTCTATCGAGGTTCGCTCGCGGGACATCGAGGTGCCCAACCTCGATGATCAAGCTCTTATTAGCGCCGGTGCGGGTAACTACAACTCGATGTGCATTGGCTGCCACTTAGCGCCAGGTGTGGCGGAGACCGAGTTGAGCCAATCGCTTTATCCTGCTCCCCCCAACCTCGCCAAGATCGGTGTCGATGGCAATCCCGCTGCGACTTTCTGGGTAATCAAGCACGGTATCAAGGCAACGGGTATGCCTGCTTGGGGCAAGAGCATGGGCGATCAGTACATCTGGGGCATGGTCGCCTTCCTCAACCAGTTGCCGACGATGGATGCCAAGCAATACCAAACACTCGTCGCATCCAGTGGCGGCCATCAGCACGGTGGTGGGGAAACGCAGATGCATAACCATGATGGACAGCACGGCGACAACAAGCCTGGCCATCATGACAATAGTGGCGGTGGCGATGACCATCATGGATCAGGTGATGCTGGAGAGCCTGGTCATCACGATGCCGCGGCTACGGATAGCGAGGGTGGCTCCGCACCTAAGGCAGGTCACCATTCGGATATGAGTGGCGATGACCACCATGCTGGGGATGAGGCGTCGTCCAACGGAGGTGATCATCACGCCGAGCAGGCTCCGAACGCCTCGCCCAAGACCCACACCCACGCCGATGGCAAAGAGCACGTACATGAAAGCTAAATATCTGGCCTTACTGGCCGCTCTCTCCGTCACGTCTGCGGTTCAAGCAGCTGATGCCCTGACGATTGATGTCCATCGTGATGCCAATTGCGGATGTTGCAAGAAGTGGATTTCACACCTCGAAGCGAATGGCTTCAAAGTCGTCGACCATGTTGAAAGCAACATGACAGCAGTGAAGCAAAGACTGGGCGTCGCGCCACGGTTAGCGTCTTGCCACACCGCGGTGATTGACGGCAAGTTCGTCGAAGGTCATGTGCCGGCGGCTCAGGTCATCGAACTCACCAAGCGCGATGATCTGCTGGGCATCGCTGTTCCCGGGATGCCGG
>Ga0208179_1000279_pt1 | contig 37033 bp, 47 predicted proteins | sample Malvired_Geostar_FD_184238 | JGI IMG/M metagenome (GOLD analysis project Ga0208179, IMG submission 184238) | Marine viral communities from the Global Malaspina Expedition - Malaspina viral metaG DeepMed_Geostar (SPAdes) (version 2) | ecosystem: Environmental > Aquatic > Marine > Oceanic | place... | reverse complement strand
CCAAGGCTGCTATGGTGGCAAGATCGGATTGGGCAAGAAATAAAAAATTAGGTAAAAACACTCAATATTTTTAAAAAATGGCAATATTACAATCAGAAACCAGAGAATCAATAAGACAGGCCATAGGAGAGCATCTTGGCGCTGTGTACATTGGTGTTGCTAACGGATCTACAAGCACAAGTACGTTAGTCGATAGTGCTGGACTCATAGGTGGAGATGACGACTATATAGGCAAATGGATACTTGTGACTGATGCTTCAGATGGAACAACTGTAAATATCAGAAGAATTACCGATTATACAGCTAGCAGTACAACTTTATCTTTTGCTACTGCTATGTCATTTACTCCTGCTAGCTCAGATACTTATGAATTATGGGATGCAGAGTTTAATCCTGAAAGAATAAACAGAATAATTAATGACTGCATATCCGAAATATCAGATAGAGTCCTGGTTCCAGATGAAGATACTTCTTTATATGGAGATATGAACCAGCAAACCTATACAATACCTTCAAATATTTCAATGATTTCAAAAATACAGTACAGGGCATCTGTAGATTCGGAAAAACTTAATGATGCCAATTCTTCAGACTGGACTGCCGGTACATATACCACAGTTTCCTCAGATACTGTTCAATACAGAGAAGGAACTAACTCTTTAAACTTGCTTAATGCTAGTGCAAGCATAGCTGACGGAACTCCATTGGCCTATTCAAATGCAACAAGCGCTACCAATATAAGCGATATGGATAAGATTGAGTTTTGGATAAAAAGCTCATCTGCTCTAACTGCTAGTAGCCTGGAACTGGAATTATATGAAACAAGCGTTTCAGGAACTAAAAGAGAAACCTTATCTTTGCCAGCTATTTCGGCTAGAACCTGGACTAGAGTTGAATTGTCCCTATCTAATCCTGAACTAGATACATCCATACAAGCCGTACAATTCGTTTCTAACCACGCTTCAGAGTTGGATAGTGCTGAACTATGGGTAGACGAGATTAGGGCGTACAGGACTGAAACAGAGCATTATGAAACTTTAGATAATTATTTATGGAAAGTTAACAGGGAAGATAGAACTCTGCACATAACATCCCAAGGCAGGGGAAAAGTATTTAATAAAAAGATAAAAATTGTAGGTTTTGACAAGCCTGCCACTTTATCTGCCGACAGTACAGCCTGTGAAGTGAATCCTAGTTTGATTATATATCTGGCAGCATACAGATTACTTATGTCAATTAGTGGAGGTAGAGTAACTGATCCTGATGATAGTAGAACAGCAGCAGGTCAATACAGAGCATTAGCTGAAAGGATACTTAGTGGATTATCTACACCACAAGGAGTTCCAACAGTATAATGGTTACTTCGGTAGGAAGCGTAATAGACAGAAACGAAATTCTGTTGAATGGACACAGATTTCCTATAAAAAGTCCACCTAGAAGGGTTCTTACTTCATTATTTGCTCCAAAAATAAGCATAGGTGAGTCGGATCAGACTGCTGCTCAACATATATCTACAGTATCTTTTAGCGATTTTAGAGGTGGAATAGGAATAGAAAGAGGTGTTGATTCTTCTACAATAGACAGAGCTTGGTGGGCGACAACCCAGTTAAGGTTCAGAGAACACCTGGTTCTTCCTCCGTTGACAACTGCAACTGCTGCATCAGGTGAATCCGGCAAGGTGCAGACGATACACGATCTAAATAACGAAATCTACGCTGCCTTTGGAACTAAGATAATGAAGTATGCTAACACAGACACTTGGGGAAGCTCCCTGCACACACTTCAGGGAGATGCTACTGATGTAATCAAGGTTAGGATAAGCAACACGGCTTATCTTGTCTGGGCATCAAATACGGCAGGATATACTTATACTTCAAATGGGAGCAGCTTTACTAACAAGGCTAATACAGTATTTAAACCTAAATATTTTGCATATTGGAATAATTTGCTGTGGGGAATAACCGAAGATGGACTGTTGGGTTATTCTTCAAACTTAACTTCCTGGACAAATGATGCACAATTACAGTTGCCTGACGATCACGTTACAGCTTTATTTGTAGGCAGGGATTCAAGCGCCAATCCTGTATTGTATGCAAATACGAAAGTAGGATTGTTCGTTCACGACAACACAAATACCAAATGGCTTGAAACTGAAATAGGACTTCCTTTTAACGAATTTGCAGGATTAAGCTCTTTAAAATGGAGAGATTCGGTATATTTTCCTGTAGGATTAGCTGTTTACAAGTATAAAGTTGGAGAAACAAGCACGTTGCAGGTTGTAGGCCCTGACAGGGATCACGGTCTGCCTTCATCTTATAGAGGAACAATAAGGCAACTTGTTGGAACCCACAATGATTTAATAGCTCTCGTAGACGGAACAACAGGAAATGAGGGTGATATATGGGCAACAGGTTCATCCCAAACCGGACACAGGAGCCAGGTTATCGAGGCATCAGGCCTCAGTTCCCTACTTGGATATAACGAATTAGGTTGGGAGGTAAAATGGGCAGGAACAACATCTCAACAAGCTGCTACTGCTGCTCACGTTAGTTCAGCATACGATGAATACAGATTATGGTTTGCTGCAACAGATACTATTTATTTTACTGCTTTAAGCGAAGATGTAATTAATCCTGACCAGATAACCGATTTTAAGTTTGATACTGCCGGGGAACTTCAAACACCAGACTTTGATGCAAACGACATTACTTCAACTAAACTAGCCTTAAAATTAAAAGTTCAGACTTCTCATTGTTCAAGCACAGAAACTGTAGCTGTAGCTTACGCAACAAATGGAAGTACATCATTTACAAGTCTTGGCTCTATAACATCAGACGGAGTTACAGAATATGATTTTCCAAGTTCTGCTACACCTGCTGGTTTAGAATTTAAATCAATTAGGTTTAAATTAACTTTGGCTAGGGGAAGTACAAGCACAAAGGTATCTCCTGATATCAACAGGTTTGAAATGCAGTTTAGACGAAAGCTGGAAGCAAAATATGGTTGGCAGGTAACTATAGACTTAACTAGGCCTAGAGGTAAAAAGGGATATAAAGGGAAAACGCCAACACAATTAGATGATCTTTTACGAACAATAGTAGATTCAGACACCCTACTTTCCTACACATTTAGGCACAATGATTCTAATTATACTCATTATGTAGACGTAGCTCAGTTGTCAGGATTTGAAATGACAGGACTTGACGACAGATTTGAAAGAACTTTAACACTTTTGGAGCCGTAAAATGGTCACACCTGCATTTACAACTACAGCTAAAGGTCAAAGAAGGTCAATACCAGAGAAACCTGCTGACTTTGCAGGAAGTTTGCCTGAATATGTTGTTTATAACCAATTACTTAGATTTGGCTTAAAACCTAACCAGGATTTTCAATTTCAGACTAGGTTTGGTGGTGGTAAAATAGAACGTGGAGGTATGGTTATCGACTTTCTGTTTTCTAATCCTCCTGGATTAGCTATAAATGTACAGGGAGTTTACTATCACTATGAGCAGGGAAGCGTAAACATAGCAAATGACTTACTTGCCAGAGAGATACTTGCAGGGGATGGTATATCTCTTATATTCTTAGATGATGATGATGTGATGGCCGATCCCACATTTTATGTAAGAGAGGCGCTTAATTTTAAAGATTATTCTAAATATAGTTTAGGAAGATAATATGACACGATTACAAGGATATTTATACAACGATGCAGGAACTGCCGTAGAAGGCGCTACTGTAACAGCACTAGAAGCCGGCACTACAACCACTATTGGATCTACAGATAGCACCGATGCCAATGGAGCCTGGCAGTTTACTTCAGGCCTAACAGGTAAAAACGTAGATGTAAAAATACAATCTGGTTCATCTATAAGATATTTAAAGCACGCAGACCACGTTCAAGTAGAGCATATATGGGTAAGGTCTGATACAGCAGCAGGCACTCCACCCCTAAGAGTGGAAAATGCAACTAACAGCGCATCAAATATGGTGTTAGAGCTTGTTGGTGATAATTCTACAAGAGCTGATAATGATGAAATATATATATCATTTAAGATGGATGATTCTGGTGGCAACGAAACCGAGTTTGCCAGGATAACTGCCGAAGCTAATGATGTTACAGATACTGAAGAAGATGGAGAGCTTAGATTTGGTGTAATGGTATCTGGAACTTTAACAGATGTATTTACAATTAATTCTTCTACAGCAGGAGTAACTGATATGACACTAGACGTATCAGGAGATTTAACACTAGACGCTGATGGTGGAGATGTATTTTTCAAAGATGCTGGTACCACATTTGGTAGTGCTACTAACAATAGTGGTAATTTAATAATTAAATCAGGAACTACTACTGCTCTTACATTTACTGGATCAAGCGTAGCTATAGCAGGTGATCTTACGATTACCGGTGATGATCTAGTAATGGGTACAAATACTAATACAGCGATACTTGTAGCAGACGGAACCAATTTTAATCCTGTAGTTCCTAGTGGGGACATAACCCTTACTAATGCAGGAGTATTTGCATTTAATGGAGCAATAATCGTAAATGCAGATATTAATGCGAGTGCTGCCATAGCAGATTCTAAATTAGCAACTATTTCAACAGCAGACAAGGTATCAGCAGCAGCAGTCCAGGTTGATGGAGCCACAGATGGAACTTCAATCACAGTTGCAACTGACGACAAAATGTTAGTTGATGATGGTGGTACAACAAAATATGTAAATGTATCACAGATTATTACAGCAGTTGGAGCAGGTGATATTACAGGTGTAACAGCAGGAGTAGGACTTAGTGGTGGTGGTAGTTCTGGTGGTGTCACTTTAACTTTAGACTTATCAGAATTAAGTGCAGTAACACCAGCATCAGGTGATGGTCTTGCAACTGTTGATAGTGATGGTGCAAATGAACAACTTACAACAGTAGATGCTCTTGCTACATTACACGCAGGAGATGGATTATCAGCATCAAGTGCTGTAATGGCAGTAGATTTAGGTACTAACCCTGGTTTAGAAATATCAAGTAACAAATTGCAAATAGCCAAAGGTATATCACAACACGATACAGCACAGTTTGGTTCAGGCGTAGTGGATGATGACTTTCTTAGAATTGATGGAACAACAGTTGAGGGTAGAAGTGCATCAGAAGTTTTATCTGATATAGGAGCAGGAGCAGCAGCAGGTAGTTCAAGTATTGTAACTACTGGAGCCTTAGATTCTGGTTCAATTACATCTGGATTTGGAAACATAGATAATGGCAGTTCGACATTAGATACAGGTGCATTAGATGCTTCTACAGGTACGTTCTCAGGAGTATTAAAAACAGATGATACTACTAATGCAACTTCAACTACAGATGGTTCACTTCAAACGGATGGTGGATTAAGCGTAGCACTAGATGCAATATTCGGAGATGACGTTACGCTGATTACAGATGCTGCTGTACTTAACTTAGGTATAGGTAGTGATGTGAGCTTAACTCACGATGGAACTACTGGTGGTACTTTATCTGGTACTCCTATGACAATAGATTCACTAGGTGCTTCGGCACTTGCTAACGATACTTATACTGGTATTGTTCTTGGATTTATATCAAATGAAGCTATAGCAATAGGAAATGCTGTTTATATTCATACTACTGATGGCAGGATTGGCGTAGCAGATGCCAATGCTTTATCAACTATGCCTGCTATTGGTGTAGCTGTAACAGCAACAGGCTCTGCAGGTAATGCAGTAAAAGTATTGACACACGGAATTTATAATGATTCAGACGGATTTGGTGGAGATTTAACTGAAGCTGCAACTATGTACTTAGGAGAAACAACAGGTGCTGTTACAGCAACTATACCTGATGCAGACGGAGATTTCGTACAGGTAATGGGTATAGCTTGTGGACCTAGAGATGTATTTATTAATCCTAGCTTAGACATAATAGAGAGGGCATAGTGGCTAATCAGGTTGATAAACTAAACACTATATCTATAACAAGTATTGAAAAGGTTAATACTCTTACTGATGCGAATATAGAAAAGATAAACACTTTAGAGTTTACTGGCACAGTTGATTTAGCAGTTAACACACTCTCAACCGATGTTAGTGGAAACTCCACAAGGCATTGGGGATTATCACAGGCTTATGACGAAGATAATAATCAAATAATTTTTGCTTATGGAGATAATAACAATAGCGATTATGGAACTGTCAGAGTGATGGCATCAGATAAAAGTTTAGGCACAGCAGTTGTCTTTAGTAATTCAGGGGAAACATATCATACGGGAGCAGTATACAATACTTCCGATAACAGGTTGATGGTAGCCTATCATACTACGAATAACGATAACGACTATCGAATAATCGGTGGAACTATGGGTACTAAGACTGTCACTTTTGCAAGTGGTGGGCATACTGTAGTGGATGCTGGTGGTAGTGGCGTTGAAAACCAAGGAGATGCTACTGATATATGCAGTTACAATCCAACATCAAACGTTGCTATTGTGGCTATTGAGAAGGGAGATACTTCAGGAGATCCAAATTATGTCTTTGCCTGCACCATAGATACAGCAGACGATTCCATAACAGTAGGAACTGGGCAAGAGTTTACAGATGCAGTTGTAGAGAGATTTCAATTAACTTACGACCCTGATATCGGAAAAACAGTGGCAATCTATGACAATGGAACGAAGATAGCAGCAAGGGTTATTTCATTAAGTGGCACTGGAAACAGAACGATAGCAGTAGGAACGGAGGCAGCTTATGGTAATAATTCTGGACCTGCTGGAGGTGGACAGAATCAGGGAACTTGGGCAGTCTATGATACTACGAACAATACACATCACGTTTACATAAGTGACGATTCGGCAGGGTATAAAATAGTCTATTTTACAGTTTCGGGAACTACTGTTACTTGGTGTGCGACTTCCCAAGCACACGATCCTGAAGCAACAACAGCAGCCTGTCGGGCAATTCTTTATAGTCAGTCGAGGAATAAACTTATGGCTATTGGACATAGCAACGCATCAGGTAGTGGTACTCTGGAATTTGACATACACACATTCGCACACTCAGGTACACCTGATTCAACAAGTGGAAGTTATACTCACGACAGTTCAACAGGAAGCACAACTATAGAGGGTAGCATCGTTACTGCACATTGTATGAACTGTGGACTAGACGGAGTAAACGCCACATCATTTGTTGGAGGAGAATTATTTTGTTATAGCTTAGATATAAGCAATGATGGTGATGATTTAAGAGCTAAAGGTTTGGAGCCGGGAACTTAAATGGCAACAATATTTAAAAGAAAATCTGATAATGTCGTAACTTATTGTTTTACGAATCTTGTCGATATAAACAATATAACTTTTGATTCAAATCAATGTACCTATACTTTAAATAATGGTGCTTCAAGTTATGTAGACGCTAATTGCAATACATCAACACACGACAGAGTTGATGATGTAACTGCTCCAACTAGCTTTTGGGGTAATTGTTTTACTTACGATACCGAGTGGGAGATACTAACAGATGTAGTTGCCCAAATAAACTCATCTAGGCAATCTATAAGAGATGCAACGGGAGATCCCTATCCTGAAGTATTAGAAGTTGAAATATAAGGAGGAGAAAATATGACAACAAATAACTCAACAGCTCAACCACAGGCACCTGAGATAGTGATAACTGAATCTGCCATTAAGAAAGTTATGGATACAGACCAGACATTTAAATTAAAGTGCATTGTGGAATCGTTATACGATGAACTGCAAACAATAAAACAACAACTGGCTACTTGTGGCTGTAAAAAGGAGAAAAAAAATGCCAAAACTAAAAACTAAGAAAGGTAAGACTAAAAAATATCCTTATACCAAAAAAGGAAAGGCAGCTTATAAAGCTGCTAAAAGGAGAAAACGGTAATGAAATTATTTACATCTTTAATGCCGTTGATTCCACAACCATATAAAAACATAATTAAGTTTTTTATAAAGGTTCTGGATAACGTAAATTCTAAAGAAGAATTAATCAGGATAGCTAAAAAATTTGAAGATATAACCAGGGATGACAAAATTACTGTACCTGAGTGGACTGAACTAGGTGGGAAAAAGTACCTAGGTATATTAGGTGGCAGTAAGAAATAGTGGGGAAGCTCAGGCCTCAGATCCTTACAGCTATTCTCTGTGCAACTTTCTTCAGCATTGTCGCTATATGGATAGGTTGGCAAATGGAAGCAACGGAAATAATTACAGCAGTAATCGGTGGAATATTTGGATTTTTGGGTGGTGTATCATTAAAGGTACTTGAAAATGAGTGACAAGTGGAAATCTAGAATAGGGATTATAATCGTAATTGTTTCTATACTAGCAATGTGGTTAGTAGCAATATTATCTAAATAATGAGTGAGATTAAATGCGACTTCTGTAAAGAAGCAGAGGCAACAAAAAAAGACTACAGGATAAAGAAAAAGAAGTATCAGTTTTCAGATAGATACTTAGTGTGTCAAAGTTGTCTGTGGCTAACTGATAAACAACTAACAAAATTAAAATTTTGGTAAAAAATAATGGATATACAGATTGGAAAAAATAAGTATAAGCTGACTATTGGTCTTGTAGTAGCAGTAGGAACCTTCGTAGTAGGTTCTATCTCTTGGGTGTTATCACTTCAGATGTCAGTAGAGAGTACCAAACTAGAAATTGAGGAACTTAAAGCACAGGTAAGCTCTATACAGATGCCCGACACTACTCCTCTTGAAACCAAAGACACAGAGATGGAAACCAAGATAATGTGGATGATGGAGGAATGGTCACCTAAGATGGAGAAACTAGACGAAAAGCTAGATGACTTTGATGACAGGCTTTCCGAAATAGAAGGCACTCAAAGAGTAATAGAAAATGAGATGCGTTCAATAATGTCAGACCATTCAGGATTCGCAGATGTACTCAGGCAACTGGAACTTTCAGGTGTACTGCCTTCGGGAGAGCGTAGACAATATGGCAATTACGATTGATAACCTATGTTGTCCTATGTTGTCGATCTATGATAAATTTGTTTTATACTATAATACAAACTGTACAACTAAGTTGTAACTAAAAAGGATATATTATGACAGCAACACTAGAACAATTTTTCTTTAGACCACAGCAAGTAGCTGATGTCTTAGGGGTCAGTCGATCCGAAATTTATAAGCTTCTGAAAGCAAACAAGCTAACATCAATATTAGATGGTAAAAAACGACTAGTCCCTAAAGCTTCTTTAATGAACTACGTTAACAGCCTAAATGCTCGAGCTACGAGGTATCAAGCTTCTTTTAAGAATGAAAAAAACAAGGAAAACTAATGGTAGAGTCCTTGTTATAACAGGCTTGTTGGCGATTACGTTGGCTGCGATAATAACTTTAGGAGAAGTCTACAGTAGATGAAAAGATTATATAAAATACTGGATGCCTTCTTATACGTAATTACATTCGTTATAGTAATCGCAGGAGCTATTGGCCTTAGTATCACTCTAGTAAACCCTGTTAACTTATGGTGGGCAATGGCACCAGTACAGACTCCATTCGGAATCATTACATACTCTAGCGTTATGGAGTACCTGGCTTACTTCCAGGAATACTACTGGTTAAGCATCGCAATATCATCGTTCTTTATTGTTTTTGGGTACGTGATACACATTAGGAGCCTAAAAGCCGTCTATGAGGGTATTAAAGCCTCCCCAAGGGCAATTCTTTATTCTCCCGTTACCTTTTATAAGGAACTTAAACTATTTAGGGACTGGCTTTTCAACAAGATAGAATATTTAAATGGAGAATCTGCTAAGTGGCGTAGGTTCTTTACCGTACTAAAATCCCCATATTCACTTCTTAGAAGTCTTGGCGTGAATCCCCAACTTGCCATAGCTATATTAGGAATTGGAGGTGCAACAGGTGGTACTTTAGTAGTTGCAGAGGTAATCCAAGAAAGAAGTTTTGCTAATGGAGATGCTGGTATATATCTTGCACCACAAAACCTACCAAGCGAAGAACTGGAGAAAGAAATGGCTTGGCGTAAGGACAATCCTTCGGACAACACGCTCAGGGTAATTCTTAATGAAACTCCTGTAGATAAGTTAAATATATCATCAGTCAACCTAGGAACATCTTATGCAAGTAATGGTCAACCATCTGCACTACCTAGTGGTAAAACAGAGGCTATATTAATAGATGGTAATGCAACAAGAATAGAAGTAGGCAAGCTAACATTCTCTAGGAACAGTTGTAAAACTTTAAACCTTGAAAATATAAACGCAAACAAAGTAACCATTAAAGATAATCAAGCAGACGGATTGTCTATTTATCAAAGTGCTACAAGCACGCAACCTAACATAAGGCACTCTATAGGCACGTTTGGTGCAGACCTTCTTGAAACTAATGGAGGAACATATGATCGCCTCTGGATTTCGCCACTAGATAGTCAGACAGCTAGTAAGACAAAAGTGAACGAACTAATACTAGAAAATATAGTATCATCCGGAGGCACTTGTGATCTGAAGAAACTTGATATCGGAGAACTAATTATTGAGTTCAATCGAATTGGAGGGGATAGTTCTCTTGTAACTAAAGCGTTTACAGTATCAAGTACAGTTCGTTCAGCAACCTGGGATGTAACGGGGAATTTAGAGGTGCTTATGGCAGAAGTTGAAAGGCAGCCAGACTAATGCCTTCGTATGACTATATATGTAATGTTGATGATTGCAAGGTAGAAACCTTTGAAGTCCGAAAGGATACCTTTGAAGATACTGTTGAACGCTGCCCGAAGTGTGGATACCGGAGTAAAGAAAAAAAATCAGTTTATCAGTTCAGTTTTAGAATGTGATATGCTATAATGTTTTTAGCGTGGTGGTAATTGTTTAGTTTGTTAATCAGTTGAACCTCCAAAAAACGTTTTAAAAATAAAAGTTTTTTCATAAAGCCCTTTCAAAAAGTTTTTTAAGTTTGACTCCTTTTCTACCACGCTTTTATATCGGTACATTAGTTTTCTTCGGTTCATTTGGATTAGGTTGGAAAATCGTAGCTCCATCGCTATCTTCAATAACTACTTTAATAAAATCCTTTGACGTATCTACTGCCTTGCAATAGCCGTATTCTCTAATAACAATATCGTCTTTATATACAATGCCGTTAAAAATATCCTCGGTACTCTTGACTAAATTATTAAGGTCATAGTCCAAGACTGACTTAATTGCCCTCTTGTCTGTGCTGCCGTCTTTATTTCTTCTGGCATCCGGAGGAGCTGAAGCTATCCCTCCGAACTCGAATGATGCTCTGATATAAGTATTAATCAGGCCTTTAGTTTTGGACTGCCAAGCTACTCTTAAAGTGTCACGAATAACTTTACGCCATTCGTTATACCTTCTGGCATTTTTATTGGTAAACCTACTTTTATAGTTCTGCCTAGGTTGAGGCAAGGCCCTGGTATCTGTTATTAAGGTTATTTTTGTGTGAGATTTGGCAACAAGGCTATCTTTCATAATGTCGCTGCTTCTCTCTACTTTAATATTCCACTCAGGATTCATTTCCTTTTTCCTTTCCAAATATTATATTCTGTAGAGTTGTAAGCCAAATCTTTTTTTCCACAACTGCACTTGCCTATACTTTCTCTGCCATTAGGAGGTGGATGGATATATTTATGAATGTGTTTTTTTAACATTCTTTTCTATGTATTTTTCAATAGCATCTTTAGGTATTAACCTCTTAGATCCAATCTTTAATGACTCTAGCTGACCTGAGTTTATCAGACCATAGAATGTGCCTCTACTTATGGACATCATATACATAGCATCATTAACGCTTAGTAATAGTCTATCTTCTTCATTCATTAGTTCTCCTTTTTTTTAATTGTTCGTATAATTTATATGTTCTTTCTTTAGATTGTTCTTCAAACCATTCCACATTAGTTGCCCAATCTTTAGTAAATCCTGCTGCTTGATGTTGCATTTCCATACCATAACCAAGTAAATGGTCTATAGCGCTCTCTATTCGTAATTCAAAATCATCATCATCTTTCCAAAGACTTAATTTGCAAAAAGCTAAAACCATACAAAACATTTCTTTTGATAATGCAATTTCTACTCTTTCTTCTGTTTCAATATCTATTTTTTCTATAAATTTCATTTTTCTATTTGTGTAAACATAGGCGCATCATTACGCAACCTATCTTCAATTAATTTTATGTAGTCTTTATTTAATTCAATTAATATTGCATTTCTACCTAACCTATCAGCTACAAGTCCTGTAGTTCCAGCACCTGCAAACATATCTAAAACAGTATCGCCCTCTTTAGATGAGGCTTTAATACATATCTCTGGTATATCAGTTGGAAACGTAGCAAAATGTGCTTCAGTATAAGATTTAACAGTAATTGACCACACAGATCGTTTATTTTTAAATCCATTATTGGTATAAACATTCTGACTTGTTCCTACATTTTGGTATTTACCAGGATATTTATTGCCTCCAACAGTATTTGCTGGATCATCTTTTATTACAGGTTCTTTAATAGCATCAGCATCGTAATAGTATTTAGGTTTCTTGGTTAATAAAAATATATATTCGTGAGATTTTGTACATCTGTCTTTAACTGACTCAGGCATAGGATTAGGTTTTGCCCATATAATATCTTGTCTTAAATACCAACCATCATCTTGTAATGCAAAAGCTACACGCCAGGGAATACCTACTAAATCTTTTATTTTTAATCCATCTGGTGGTTTAGCTTTAGGCCTTTTGTCGTGCAAAGTAGATGATCCAAACGAAGATGTTGCTCCAAAATCTTTAACATCTCCTCCTTGTCTAGCATAGCTATCCCCTAAGTTCAACCAAACAGTACCATCATCTCTAAGGACTCTTTTCACTTCTCTAAATATTTTAACCATTGATTGAACATATTCTTCTGGAGTATCTTCTAAACCTAATTGTTGGTCTATTCTTTTAGCTCCACACAATTTACATACAGATTTATAAATAGAATCGCCTATACCTCCATATAAAACTGATTTTTTTTGGCCTGTTATTGTATGTTCTGATTGATGACTTGTTCTAAAATGAGGACAATCTTCTTTTCCACCTTCCCATGTAGCAGTTCCATAATCTCTTAAACCCCAATATGGTGGACTTGTAACAACACATTGAACAGATTCATTATCTAGTTCTTTTAGTTTGTCTATGCAGTTTCCTTGTAATATTTTAATCATCTTTTAATAATGGTCGCATATCATTTGCCTCCCACAATGAGCAGAGGCGTGACTTTGTAGTATCTTTGAGCCTTGATACTACTCTGCTGCCTAAAATGCGTTCTATGGCGTTCTCAGGCGTTTCATTAGCATCCTTTTCAATATTTCCTGTAACTAACGTAGGTTTTTCAGTATCGAACCTGTGAGCTATGATCTCTTGGTACTGACTTGACATCCAACCTGTTGAATCGGTAGCTATACCAACTTCATCCAAGATTAGATACTCTGTATTTACCAGATCATTCCTGAATTGTCTTTGAGATTGGCCCTGATCGTCTTTAAATGATCTAGGCCTCAGTTCATTAGCAAACTGTTCTCCGTTCATATACTTAACTCCCTTGCCATTTGATATAAGTTTAGTGGCAGCACTTAAAGACAAGTGGGTTTTACCGACTCCGGTTCCTCCTACGATACATAAGAACATAACTACTTCGCCACCAGTCCAACTCTTTACAAGTTCGTATGCAGTCTTAACGGCTTTTCTGCCTCTAGCTGTTTCCTGAATACCAGGATCAAAGTTTTCTAGTAGTGGAGGACTGGGAACTCTTATATTTGCCTGTTCGTACTTTATTTCCTGAACTTTTTGTCCGTCTATTTTAATGCAGTCAGGACATCGAGTGAGTCTTTTTTCCCAAACATCAGGGCCTACAAATTCACTTAGCCAGAGTGTACCATCGCAAGTTTTACATACCTGTATGCCCTCATCTTCCTTTCTTACTGCGCTTTCTAGGATAGCTTTTTCGCTTGGCTTTAGTTCCCTTTGGTAGTCGCTTTCCCATCTTTTAAATGTGTATTCAATTTTTTCTGAGATAGTTAGGTTGTTATATTCCTCATCACTTTTATAATCAAAATTCTTTGAACGGATCTTTTGTTTGTCCACCTCTTTGGACAATAATTTTTTTAGGTCCTCTGGCATCTTTCCTCCTGTTCTTGTCTAGCCAATTTCTCCAAGCTAGTCTAAAGTTTTTTAATTTACGTTTGCCGTCAGTCCAATACAATGCAAACTTCTTAGCCTCGTCTGGCAAGGGCAATCCTTGGTAGTCCGAATTTATCTCTTGGATAAAACTTTCGGTTAGTTTTTTCTCAGCTACACTCCCTAACCTTGACGACATTATTGTCGCCCAATCTTCTTTAAGGGAAACTTTAGAAGGGATTATAGGGGAGTTAGAAATAGTATTATTATTAATATTAGTATTAATATATTCATTGAGGGGATTTACTTTATCAGCAATAACGACACTATTGTCGCTACCTAACGTCATATTTGTCGCCTGATTAAGTATAAATCCTGTATTTTTAGACGACATATTTGTCGCATACCTTTTAACGTAGCCTTGCTTTAAAAGAGTTGCAACTAGCCTTTGTGCTTTTCGCACAGAACTAGGCCCAGGTTCTCCGAAGTATTGAGATAGCTCGGCAGCAGATCCTCTGTAGATCCACCCATTGCTTTGTCTAGCCATTACTATCAACATCAGTTTTTCCTGTCCGTATATGCGTTGTTTCCACGCCCAATTTTCTTCTTGTTTCATAAATTCTAAAAATAGTTCTGGAAATAAATTTTTTTGGAACTGCCTGAGATATTTCCCAGACAGTTTTTGAACCTAAAATTAAGAACTATTCCTCGATTTCCCAATCGTGAATTTCTGTCCTTTTATTCCAAACTTCATCAATCATAGTTTCAGATTTCTCTACGTTTCTTTTTAGAACTTCCTCGAAGTTCTCATAGATGCCAGAAATATCGGAATTTGCAGATAAAAGACTATTGGTAAACTCGACCTGTGCCTTGACTATAACTTGCATTATAATCTTGTTATCTCTATCTACGTTGTAATCCAAGTTCTTAGGGAATGAGTCTATCCTCTTTGGAATATCAGGAGTAGTAGCTGTTGTTTGAGTAGGTTCAGTTGGAGTTTCCTCCTGGTCTGAATTAGATCCTTCAATTACTACCATATTGTTTACGTTGTTCCAGTATTTACCATTGTGTTGACCAGTTTCTTTATCAAGTTGAGGACCATGCACAAAGCTAACAGTAACTCTATCGCCTTCCTTGACACTAAGTATGTGAGGATTGCGTTTAATGGTAGGAGCAGTAGCGTTCCACCATTCTGTTTCAGGCCCTTCGTTAGGCCTCTCCAAAAAGACGAATCCTCTGGAATGACCTATTACTTTGCCTTCTTTCGTGATGTCTTTATCTGTAACGACTTTTATCGTAGCTACGACAGGTTCGTATACCAAAGTTCCATCGTCTTTAGTCTGTGTTGTTTTTAGTTCAATCATTTTTTCTCCTTTGCTGATTGTTTAATGTAGTCAAAACTAGATTTCTGTCTGCACTCCCACTCTCTGCAACATTCGATAGGCATAGCTTTGTTTGTTGCCACCCATACTTCGCCTGTGAAAAGTTTAATTTTCATTGTGCCTTTCTGTTTTCTTTCGATAAAAAGTTGACCACAATAAGAACAAGATTCTTCACTCATTATTTCTCCTCATTTTCTTTTAGCTCCGAAATCACAGATATTCCAGTAACTACAGTATTTTTCTGAACATACCCAACTTCCTTCCGGAGCAGGTAAAAATATATTACTATCTATTGCTGCACTAACAGATTTAATTCTCTGAATAGCACGTTCCTTAGTTTTCTTGGTAGCTCTGCCAGAATAAAAAGTTGCTTTAGGTTCTCTCGCAGTAGTTACTGATGCCATACCGACCTGATCCGATCCGATTAGATTAGCATAAGTCTGTAATTGTAAGTTCGCCTCTACATCTACGACCTTATCAGCTTTTCTGACCTTGGTGTCAACGATAGTATTTTTGTCCGTTATCAAATCGACAAATCCAAGCAAGACAAGTCCATCTCCGACATCTTCTTCAACTTTTACCTGAGTCCAAGAACTGCCATCACTACTTCGACCAGGCGTTAGAGCCTGCCCATGGGAATTGTGATAAGTTTTGGAGGCGTTAGCTGTCTTATCCCTTGACTCGTCAACAGTTGACTCTTTAAATTCTGTATCATCTGCCTCCTCATCATGAGTAGATACTGCCAAGTCTACGAAGTCATTTTGGCTCACGCCTATTTCGTTTTGGGCCTTGGTGTCAAAATGTCCGTTTGCAGCGTTATCTACTGCTCTACCTCTAAGCATATTGTCATTGATTTGATAAGGTATCTTCTCAATGTAGCTGAAGTAGTATTGTAATCCACAAATCTGATATTTATTGACCTGGCTTATGGATATGTGGTCAGGTCGTTCTAATTTCTCTGGCACTTAGCCTCCTAATGCACGTTTGTTTCTTGACGTAGAATTTCTTTTTTTAATTCTCGCAGTTTAATGAGTAGCTCGTTTGCTTTAGATATTCTTTCGTCAACTAATTGCGCAGCATTTTCGTAACGATTAGATTTTAGCAAAATGTCCACTACCTCTACGACATCATTAATATTCGTCATTTCTAACCTCCTTAGTGTATACGATAGTTTATCTATATACAAATAAAAAGAGGTAAAAGTCATATCAACTTCTACCTCTTAATTAATGTTTCAGTTAAAACAGGCCTCGCACAATGCGACATATTTATTTTGCTTTGCCCATTTACTATCCCACCATTCATCATCACTATCCCAAACCAATTCGGTTACCGGTTCGACAACTCCACACTTATCACAAGTGTTGCAACCACCAGAACAAATACAAATATGGGCCTTGTCCACTTCGACACATTCTTCCAGGGCATCTTTAATATTTCCCATTACACGCACACTTACAATCAGTTGAATTTTCTTCTCTGGAGTCGCATAAATGATCTTCAACATCTAAGCCAACATCTACCATAATTGACGGATCAACGTCATAGCCATAAGTTATTTCTGAACAACTATCGCAAATCATTATTTTTCCTCCTTTTGATGAAACTTACATAAATTATCATTGGTAGCTTTTGCCCAACAATTTTCTATTAGGCAACCTCCCATTAAAACTTTTACATCAGTTGTTATTTCTTCACTCATTCTTGCCCTCCAGTTTTTTCTTATAATCTTGTTCTTTAATCGTGCCAACTTCCCCACCACAATCCTTACAATTCGCATAACTATTATCAATGCATTCATCATAGATAAAATCTCGTACACCGTCTTGGTAAACCCACGCTTGAAACATAAGATTATATCCTGTAGAACCACACTCTGCGCAAACTAATTTAGGTAAATCCAATATAGCCTTTAGGTTAATATCAAATACGTATATTAGATCCCACAATCTGTCGCCATCTAAATCATTCATATTTGAATAACTACCTGTCATATGTTCAACCATACCGTCTTTGCCAAGCACATTTTCACAATCTTTATTTGCACACATCATTCTACCACCACCAACATATACTTGGTCACACGCACAATAGTCGCAACACCATTCGCCTATCTCTTGGTATTCATCTAGCAAATCCATACTTGGTACGTGTTTTGCCATTTCTTCAGTGAGATTTTCTGATGTATTAGCTAAGGCTCTCTTTTCTTTACTCATTTCTTCAGATCTCATTCTTCTTGCTCCTTTGCGTTCTCTAAATTTTTAAATTCTGAAAAAAACGTTTTTTCATTGGCATATTGTTGTAAGCCTTGTTGTGTAGCACTAGAAACATAAAGCTGATAAGCAATCATTAATAAATTTTCATTTAAGGTATGAATACTTTGCCTTATTTGGTCTATGCTCCAGTCATTTTCTTCACTCATTCTTCTTGCCCTCCTTTATGAAAGCCTTTTTTAAAGATTTCTTTATCTTTTTTTCTGTTTCTTTGTCATCATTAAGTGTCATAACTGTAACGTGTTTATCGAACCAGTCTTTTTGAATTTCAGTCATTATTTTCTCCTTTTCTCTGGACAAATATCCAGGCTCATTTCGATTATTTCTAGTTTTTTTGGATTGGCCACATCAAAGCATTGAATATAATCCCAATCATTTTTCTCTGTATAATGTGTAAGCATTTCAGGATAACAATGTTCGTTATTGTTTTCTCTGTCTAGGTAATAATCAAAAATATGTGGTTCATTGTCGCTACCTACTTCAACTTTAGATACTAGAGCTGTGGCCTTGACGTATACGATACCATTAATTTTTATGACATTTTCCATAAATCTTTTCTCCTTTTCTCTCTGGAAATCAATTCCAGGAATAGTTTAATTTGTACTTAAAATTATACACAAATAACTACAATTAGTATACAATTGTATACATACACAAACTAAATAATTCTAGGAGGAATTATGACTAAAGAAAAACAAATAATATCTAAGGGATTAGATGTTTCGGAACAAGTTATAAAAGTGTGGAAATTAATACTTTCAGAAAATGATAAAGAAGAAGATCAAGGTAATGAATTAAGGGAAGTAATGACTACTCAAAAATTTTGGATTAATTATTCTGATGAAGTTAAAAAATTCATTGAAGAAAATGACAAAGTTTTTTTCTGTGAATGGAATGATGAGATCGGAGAAATACATTCAGTAGAAACAATGCAACACGATTATAAAGATAGCAACCTTTACGATAGAGAAGAATGGTATGGAGAACATAGAACCTTCGGAGATTATGACGATTTCGTAACTCTTGTTAAATGGATTGCAGTTGAAGAAAAACAAGTTGAAGATAATATGACGATTGTGAGGATAAAGTAATGAAATTAATTGAAAAAAAAGATATTGTCGAGGGCAATAGAATATCTTACATTGATGAAAATGGTGGAGAATTAGAGTGGAGGTTTATAGATTTAGAAACTCTCCCACCAAGGTATCTAGTGGATTTAAAGTGTGATTGTTGTGATAAACCAATAAACAAAAAAGAAATTGTTTTGATGTTGGATATGATGATGACAGTATGGACAATTCATACAAAATGTATAAATGATAATTTCGATTCGAGAGATATTAAAGACTTTAAAATTATTAAAAAACCATAAACACAACGACTTAATTAAAAAATAAGAGCCTAGAGTTTTTAATTCTAGGCTCTTTTCAATTAAAGGAATTTCTTATAATTCTGTGTCCGTACTATCGCAATCCCTACACCAATACATCAGGCCACCACCACCAATGACGAAAGGTCTTACGATATCTCCAAGATTTAATTCCTTGGAGCAAACTTGGCAAACTTCATCTATGTCTTTGTCTGTTAGTGGTCGCAATGCACAATCAGTTTTATGAACTTTAAAATAGTTCCCATTTTTATCTTTTTTAAGAGTTCCATTTTTAACAAGTTCGTTTAAAACTTCGTCTGTTTCCGACTCTGTTAAATCTTGGATTGGTTTCCCTATAACCAAAATTTTATCTTTTTGGCTTTTAGGTTCGTAATCTTCTGGCGTGTAATACATTATTCTTTCTCCTTAAAACGCTCTGATTATGTAACTTGAATAATCGTTATTTGAAAGAGTTTTTATATCCCATTTTTTAAACTCTATAACTTCTGTTTGTTCTTCTATTTCTTCAATAGTTTTATAATTATAATTATAATCGTCTAATAATTCTTTTTTGGTTTCGTATTCTGAATAATCGCAACATATCGCAATTACATCAAACTCAATTTGTTCTCCTGTTGAATTTTCGTATTCTTCCAAGTGTTCAAACAATACTTTTAAACCGTCATAACTAAAATTATCAGGTCTTATTTTTTTGAATGTATCTATAAACATTGTTTCTGTAACTGTGTCTATCATTTATTTTTCCTCCTTATTGAAAAAATTAGATTTGTTTATTTCATCTTCGAATGTGTAATTTTCATTTGAAGGTAAGTATTTTTTGTTTAGTCTGAAAGTTTGCAGTAGTTGTTGATATTCTAAATTCTCATCAAATTTTACTTGCAAACCTTCATTTTTATTTAGCTCGGTCATTAGCTACTCCTTTAATTTTTAGTTCGTTAACACTCATTATACAGGGATAAACAAGTTTAATCCACTATTGCAACCGAATTGAAAACCGAATTTTGAACCTAAAATGAAAATGATGTTAAAATAAATAAATGATGTATACCATTGTTCAAGGGCCTGAAGGCGCTTAAAACGGATTCTCGCAATCCGGATTATTAAGAAAATGAAGAAAAAAGCACAAAAAACCAAAAAAAGCACAAAATCCAGAAAATCGGATATTAAAATAATATCTAATAAAGAAGATAATATTATAGTAGTTAATAATACTAAGATAATAGGCAGACCACGTAAGAGTAATATTACTTATAAGATATTAAGAACTTACTTTAAAGAATTATTATTAATAGGCAATATCAACGTTTCTCTTGATATTTCAAAAATTGGTAGGCGTAGAGGCAATGAGATTTTAAAAAGAGGGAAGATAGCTATTGAAAATAATATATTTGAAGATAGTTATTATATAAAGTTTTACGTACTCACTTCACGCATGCATGCAACCTGGATCAGTTCTAGTATTCAGAAACTACAAGAATCTAATAACAAGGGTGGAAACAATCTCCAATGGTTATTGGAGCAACAAGCCCCGGAGGATTTCCGGAAGATACAAGAGAACTCCGATACTAATGCGATGAATTTAATATTTGCCTTGCAAAATACGACTAAATTAACTCCAGCTAAGCCAGAAGAAAATAAAAAAATATCAGAAAATCCGGAGCAATTAAAAGAAAATAATTGATTCTAGGCTTACTGCTACAGAACTCAAATTATCCATTTTTAAGATTAAAATAATATCTTTTTTAGCTGTACTTTAGTAAAATATACTTAACAACTTAAACAATTAAAGGAGATTAAAAAATGTTTACTAAACAACATTTTATACAAATAGCTCAAATGCTAAAAAACGAAAGGTTAGCAATTCAACATTTATCAAATGATGATGTTTTCGGTTCTCAAGATTCATTCTTGGGATTAATTGATAATATTGAAAATCGATTAATTAATATCTTCATTCAGTCTAATGATAGATTTGATGTTGATAAGTTCAAAAAGGCAAGTCATTTGACTGAGGCAGAGGAGGAGTTAGCAATATGAAATTATTAAACTACATTAAATTTAGACTACTAAAAAAATTAGATGTAACTTATTGTTGCGATAAATTATTTGGGTGGTCGTATGGTGGTTACAATCTAAAAACCAAGAGTGTATTTTGGAATAAATTAACTCAACAATTTATGTGTTCTAAATGTGTTAATTCTTTAGAGTGGAATAGTTAAATAAATTATAGCCTAGATTAATTAATATTTTTCTAGGCTATTTTCTTGCTCAAATTCGCAACTATAAAAAACCCAATTTCGCAATAAGATAAATATAACAGTGTCCCTTAAATTCAACCTTCTTAATTTTCTATTAGTTCAAAGTTGATATTAGTACCTAAAAAGCGCAATAATATCTTTCTTGCTTTCTTCTTCTTGCTTTCTTCTTCTTGCTTTCTTCTTCTTGCTTTCTTTCTTTCTTCTTGGGGTGGTGACTATAATAAATAAGAGCAGGGCGATTAACAGTATATTCTTCCTTTCTTCTTGGGGGGTGTGGCTTGGTGGTCTTTCTTTCTTACTTGATGAGTACTACTTCACAGATTTAAAATCTTATGTACAATATCTTAGTATGGACACCACTACGAGGGATAAGTTACTAGCTCAGATGCGCTTAAAGCCTACTGAGGCGCAGTTAACGATATTGGATGATGCTGCACGCTATAAGTTGGTAGCTGGTGGTATAAGAGGTGGTAAGAGCAGATTGGCTGCTGCTTATCTTACTGTTAAGATTTTAGAGAGTATTGCGAATAAGACTGCTAATCCGGGTGATATATATTGGCTGGTTGCTGCTGATTATGAGAGAACCAGGGCAGAATTTAATTATATTGGTACTGATTTAAGTAACCTAGGCCTTTTGGGAGAGATGAGCAAGCCTATTAACCCCGGAATTTTAAGATTAAATGTATGTGTATGTGGCGAAGCTAGGTGTAATCACGAAAGGATAGCTGTAAAGACCAAATCTGCTAGTGATTTTAAGAGTTTGGCTATGGAGGCTCCCAGAGGAATTGTGGCTTGCGAGGCATCTCAGTTGGATTTGGAGAGTTTTTGGAGGCTGGAGGAGAGATTGGTAGAGGCAAGAGGGTGGTTGATGCTTGAAGGTACTTTTGAAAGTAGCCTTGGATGGTATCCTGAGAAATATATACATTGGTCCTCTCCTGCTGTCCAGAACTCTGAAAACGTAAAGAGCTTCTCCCTCCCAACGTGGACTAATACGGAACTGTTTCCTGGTGGCAGGGAGGATCCTGAGATAGTTAAGCTGGAAAATACGCACAGCGAGTCGTGGTTTATGGAAAGATTTGCCGGTGTGCCTAGTCCTCCGAAGGGAAGGGTACACGAAATGTTTAGGAATGAGGTTCATATACAGGATGTGGACTTTGTAGAGGGTGTCCCTGTGTATGTCTGGGTGGATCCGGGATATTCGAGAGCTACGGATTCGGCTTATGCTGTGGAGTTTGCTCAGATTATTGACGGGCAGATCAGGGTATTTGATGAAATATACGAGCAGGAAAAGATCGGTCCTGAAATATGCCAGATAGCTATGACAAGAGCCTGGTGGAACAAGGCAGACAAGTACGGAGCCATAGATCAGGCCGGTGCGCAGCATCAGGCAATGCCTTCTCAGGTTGAAGTGTGGCAGGAGCAGTCGGGATTGTATCTGCACCCGACTTATGTAAGAATTATAGAAGGTGTTGAAAGATTCAATACGTTTTTAAAGATTGATCCTATTATGAAGGAACCCAAAATTGTTTTTTCACCTGACTGCAAAGGTGCGATAAGCGAACTAGGAGGAGGCCCTAATCCCTTTAACGGACAGACCAAGGTTTACTCTTGGGCGACTGATCGTGAGGGCAACGTGCTAGGCACAACGCCCAGGGACAGGTATAATCACGCAGTAAAGGCTATAACTTATGGACTCATACACGAATTTGGTCACGCAAGGGAAGCAAGTTCCTATAGTCCGAGAGAACCATCAATATCATACTGGTAAAATATGACAACTGAAAAAAGACTCACAGCTAAACAGATTGAGCAGCTTGTAACCGAGGAAAAGGAAAAGCCACAGTACCTTAAACTCAGGGAAAGGTGGGAGGCCGACTACAAGTATTACACTCTTGAAGAATATGATGCTGGAGAAGGCTACCAATCCTACACAAGCAACAAGCCAAGAACAACGGCAGATAAAATTATCAGTTATTTGACTGAAGCAGCAATGACTGTACGGACCAGATACGACAGAAATGATCCAGAGAGCGCAGAATCTGGCACAACTTTAGAAAAATTCATTCGTGGATGTATCCGTATGGGGGATGACAGACTAGCCTCAATGTTGTCCCCAACGCTGCAGGACCAGTTAGCCTGGTATATCGCAGTTAGAGGCTGGTATTGTGGCAGAGCTATGTTCAACAAGCAGGACAACGGCTCTATAAGGTGCGAAATAGAACCCTTTGATCCACTAAATGCAACCTGGAAGTTCGACAACAACGGACTGAAATGGATAGCAAGATCACATTCGAGAACCCCTGATTTTATTAAGGATTCCTACGGAGTAAATATGGATTTTGCTCCAGGCGACTATGAAGCAGGAGTAGACGTACACGAATATATTGACAGACACACTAGAAGCGTAGTTGCAAACGGAAGATATCTAGTAAAACCAGAGAAACACGAAAATAAAAACCTAAATGGCGACTCTATAGTGCCTGCATTTATAGGATACGTTGGTCCCCAGCCATTTGTTCAGGGAGATTACTCAGGAGATAACGTATGGGGTGACGTTGGTGAAAGCGTATTTGCTCATATCAGAAGCCTTATAGACACACAGAACAAGTCAATGTCCGACTGGCAGACTTTGGTAAGGCGTGCAGTAAAACACCCTATGATTTTAAGAAGCAGGGATGGAAATTTAAGATTAATGGATGATCCCTACAGGGAAGGAGCCAATATCTCTCTTAAAGACGGAGAAAATATGGAACTGGCACCTGAAATGAAACTTGTAGCTGATGCAGGAGCCTATATCGGTACTGTAAACAGCGAATTGCAGCAGGGAACCGTACCAGACATAGTATTTGGTGATATTCAGTTCCAGTTGTCAGGTCACGCAGCAAATATTTTAAGAGCAGGCGCACAACATCAGGTATCCCACAGGATGAAGGCCCTGGGTGGCGCAATGACACAGATAGCAAATATTTTAAGATACCAGTATCAGGGTGGAAGGTTCGGAAAATTGCAGTTTGACGGAATGATGGGAGAAACGCAAACCTATTTTGACGAGGAAATAGCACCTGAAGATTTGAAAAAAGCAGGAAACCTAGAGATTATGTTTAAAAATTCTCTCGGAATGGAGGATCCTCAGAGGTTCTCAACAGCTCAGATGTTAAGGGAAGGCCCTGTACCACTAGCTCCGGACACTTATATCTGGAATGAAATACTGGATGTGGAAGATCCCGACAAGTGGAAGAAGGAAATCTTTGCACAGCAAGGTTCAAGGTCAGAACCCAAAGCTATCGCATTTAATATGTGGGAAGGCCTGCTTGAAAATCAAAGACCGGTTGAAGCTCAGTTCTATTTGGATCAGCTAAAAAGACAATATACCAATGAGCAAAGAGAAGAATATATAAGGAAACTACAATTTCAACAGGCGATAATGCAACTTCAACAGCAGCAAATGATGGCAGCACAGGGTATGCCTATGCAAGGTCAACCACAACAAGGTCAACCACAGCAAGGACCACCACAACAAAACCCAAGACCAAGTATGAATAATAACAACGGTGTTGTAACAGGACCAGAAAGTGGGTATGATTTATTTAGAGGATCGCCTCCTCCAAACAACACTAGAGCGCCTGGAGAACCAAGACCGGGAGCAAGAGGATAGATAAATGGCTTTATATACAGTCACATTAGACAATAACAGAACTTATGAAATTGAAGCAGACAGTCAAGCTGAAGCAACAAGATTAGCTAATGAAACTGCACAAGAATCTGGAGCAAATGTTCTCTCAGTTTCATTTACGTCACAACCAGTAACAGCTCCAACTGGCCAGCCTAGTGTCTTGGATGCAGCAGACGAAGCATTGCCACAACTTGCTGGAACGGCACCAACAGAAAAAATATATAATACTTCAGGTCCTATTGCTTTAAAAGGAACAGAATCAGAACCATATTTGCTAATTGGTGACACAAAAATTGAAGCAACCCCATCAATGGGTAAATTCTATGAATATTTAGAAAATAGTTTGCCTAATAAATTACTTGGACAACTAGCTCCGATTGCAGTACAAGCTGGTAAAAAAATTGGCAAATTAACAATCGAAGGTCTAACAAATTCTCCGGCTTTTGGTCCATTCGTACAGCAAGCAGGAGAATCAGAACCAAATTTTTCAGGTTTTCTACAAAGAGCTATAGCAGAATCTATGGGGATGCAAGGTGGTTATGGAGCAGCAACTCCGGGATTTGCAGGAGGACCTGTGGATTATGGAGTAGCAACTCCGGGATTTGCAGGAGCTACAGGATTACCAGGCTATCCAGGAACTGCAGGAACGGCAGCAGACCTTGAAAATAGGTACGTTCAGGCAGGATTAGTACCGGGAACAGGCCCTATGTTCGATGTACCTCCTAATTTTGCAGCGCCAAGCGTGGCAGCGCCACCATCCGATTTCGCTGGACCACAACCTTATGGACCAGCCATACCAGGTTTTGCAGCGCCACCATCCGATTTCGCTGGACCACAACCTTATGGACCAGCCATACCAGGTTTTGCAGGCCCAGGGGGAGCAGTTGTAACTCCACCGACAGTTGTAACTCCATCGTCAGTTGTACCTCCATCGGGAGGTGATCCTTTTATTTTACCACCCCCATCAGGAGGCTTTGTTTCTACTGCGCCAGCCAAAATGGTTCCTCCTGAAGGTCTAGCTACTGCACAAGGACCATTGCCAACAGTACCAGATATTCCATTATCTGAACTGGATCCGTATGGAGCTTATCAGCGAGCATTGGGTTTAGGGAGCTTACCAATGACTAATCCATACAGAAAATATTTAGAAAGAGATTGGACATATCAAGGTTTTCGTCTGCCTTATGAATTTGGAAGGGCATTTGACACAAAAGATATAAGTGGGCTAACCGATCCGAAGGGATTACCTGGTGAGGCACCTGGTTTTGGATCTTGGGTTCAGCAAGTTGGATCTCCACTAGCTGCAAGAAATTTAGCTGGATCGGTATTTAGGAATGTAGTAGGTGGGGAAGCTGGTCCAGAATTTCAAAACGTATTAGGTGGTCCATACAGACAAGAGGCTCTTGATCCTGAAACTGGTATGCCTCGTATTCGTATTGATCCTGAAACTGGTGAGTCAATTCCAGGAATTGGAGCTTACCAGCCTAGAACTTGGGGGTTGTTAGATGAGCCTGAACAAACATTTTTAGGGCGATTAGCTGGGTTAGGCCATACTGCTTTACAAGGTAGAATGGGTAGCGCAGGTTATAATTTAATAAAGGATCTGCTTCCTGGCGTAAGTCAACTTTACAATCAATATTTCGATCAAGCACAACGTGGGCAACAGGTAGCTCCTAGTTTTGGAACTTATTTACAAGGCGCATACGGACTGAATCCGTATGGAGCTTAACTATAGGGAATAAAATATGGCGAATGGTGAAAACAACAATCCATTTCTAGCAAGTAATCCGTTTGTAGATTACCTAGAATCAAGTCCTGAAGGACAATTCGGAATATTTCAATCTGTTGCACAACCTTTTGCTACTGAAAGAAGGAAAAGAGAAACAATATCTAACGTATTTCAACAAGCAAGAAACGAATTTTTAGGTGAACTCGCAAGTGCTGCAAGACAAGGTGAAACCCCATCTCTTACATTCTCAGAATTTTTAGACCAGTTTCCTACTTCACAAAGAATACAGCAACAAGCAGGATCCCCTTATACAAGGGCATTAGCACCTCCAACAAGATTTTTATACGGATTTTAGGAGGCTCTTATGGTAATGTCTGGTGGAATGGGAGTAGGCGCAACCTTAGAACAGCTAAGAGAGGAAAGAAAAAAGGGGATTAGAGAACAAAGGGTTCCTCAATCAGGAGGACCACAGCCTTATTATTATGGTTTGCCTACGCCTCGTGGACAACCTATGCTTGGATCAGCTCCAGCTAGGGATAGAGATTTATGGATGCAGGCACTAAGAGGATTTCCACAACAATTCTTTGAAGAACCTGCAGTAGGAGCATTAAGATTAGGGGAAAAGATGCTTAATGTAATGGCTGTGCAAGAAGCTAAAGCGCCTTTAGTTGAAAATTATATTGACTTTAGGCAAAAACAAGATCCTAATTATAGACCTTCATTATCCTGGGCGAGTGAGGAGTTACAACAAGAATTTAGAGATAGAACTCAGCAAAGATTAGATTACGGACAAAAAACTATAATTCCAGCATCTGCTTTTAGCGATAAAACAAAAGTCTTACCATTTACCAACAAAAGTTTAGGTCAAACTGTACAAGATGTTGCTTTAGGGTTCGGACCTATAGATATAGGTGTTCCTCTTGCTATAGCTAAATTTGGGCGACCTGCATCAAAGCTTCTAGGTTCAGCAGGAACAGTTTTATCTAATTCTAGTAAAGGATATTCTTACGCAGCACCAACCCAAGCAGTACAAAAATTAGGTATAGATGCAGCAAGAGGTGGATTAAAAGTCGGACAGATGATTACTGAACCTATATCAAGAAGTGATAATTTGTTTAAAAGATATTTGGTAGAGCAAGCCGTAGATACGGCAGCAAGAACAGCTTTTGAATACAATCCAGTATTTGGAATAGGTGGTATAGCAGCGCTACCTGTAACCAAAGGAGCAATTAGAGGAGTAAAAGGATTATATAAAAAAATAACAGGTCCAACATTTGATGACCATATTCAAGCTGCCAGAAGCAATGTAGAAAATATTTTAAGGCCTCACAGAATAGAAGGTACGCCTGAATACCAAAAGAAAATACTAGACGAACAGTTTAAGGCTGTACCATCAGGAGCAGCAGTTGACGAACCTAAAAGATCAGTTGATGGAATAGATACAGAAGTAACTATGTCAGGAGGATCTACTGATCCAAGATTAAAACAAGGTGGAGAGTTTTATAAATATGACGCAAAGATAAAACTAATTGATGCAAATGATGTAAAAACTTCACACGATCCATACACCGAAACATTTGAACCGTTAGATCCAAAAGATTTTCCTACTGAAAGGCAAAACAGAAATAGGTTTAAAGATGCAACAGAAAGAGAAAAATTTAGGGAAGATAGAATACTTGGTTTTGATCCGAACAAATTAATGTTCGATACAGGTGCAATGCAAACTGGACTGCCAATAATTAGCGATGGGTATGTTGATGCTGGAAATGGTCGTGTAATTGCTCTAAAAGTAGTCAAGTTAAAACATCCTGAAAAATACAAAGAGTATTTAGAAATTCTTAGAAATAGTTTAAAGAAATATGGAATAGCACCAGAAGAACTTGATAAGTTTGGCCCTGATGAAATACCTATGCTTGTAAGAGAAAGAACGACAGAAATACCTGAAGATTTAATTAAAGCCTATGTTGTTGATGGTAACTTAGACGAAATCGAAGCTCTATCTGATTTAGAGTTAGCTGACGTAATTGTAGAAGCGTGGAACGAAAATACTCTACTTAGATTAATTCCTACAGGAAAAGGAATAGAAGATACGTTAAAAGCAGAAAGTAATGCTGAAATAATTACAGAATTACAAACTGTATTAGGTAAACATCCAAGAGCAAAAAATTGGTTTGTATCTGGCAGGTTAACGCCAGAAGGAATAAAAGTATTTAGACAAGCATTATATGTAAAAGTATTTGGTAGAAATAACGCAGCTTTCTTAATAAACGAAATAGACACATTACCAAAAGGTGAAATTAAAAATGTATTCAATTCAGTAGACGAAGCATTGCCTCAATTAGCAGTAATTAGAGGTCAAACAATTAAATCACAAAAAAGTGGTTTAGTTCAGAGTGAATATGATGTTTCAGATAATTTAATTCAATCTATGCAAACTTATAGATCATTAAAAAATGACAAAATTCCGATAAATAATTTTTTAAACCAGTACAATATGGATCCAGATATAGGTATGCAGAAACAATTTATAAGGTTGTTTAATGGAGTATCTTCGCCAGATAAAAATGTAAGAGCTAGTTCAAAACAAATTGCAACTGTACTAGAAGTATACGCAAAGCAAGTATCTGAAAGAGCTGGACAAATTGATATGTTCTCTGGATCTGCTCCTGATAAATATGCTTTACTTGAAGCAGCAATAGATCAAACTATGCCAGGAGTATTGCCTACAAGGCAACTTCAACTTGAAATAGACCAGACTCAAACAAAAATTGGACCTGATAATCCTAACTATGATCCTGATTTAGATGTAAGCGATGAACTGAAACTAACAGATAAAGAAAAGAAAGTAGTTGAAAAAGAAGTTAGGAAGGAGATGAAGATTGAAAAAGATAAACCTACTCCTGCTTATGGTGAAAATAAATTAGAATCTGATAAAAGTCCAAAAAATACTGATGTTTCTAAAGATAATATAGACCAACCTGAAATAGGTACTAAATATGATGACCAAATACCTACTTCAGGAGAACAAAGAAATGTAAAAAATGTAGATGAGATACTTCCAAGCACTCCTGAACCACAGGCAATAAAAGCTAGGAAAGGTAATCGAGCTGAATCAGATATTGTCTTTTCTTCAGGAATTGCGAATAAAACTTTTGGAATTAGAACAATAGTAACAGGTCTGGATCCAATACGTAGAGGGATAAATTCAATGCTAAAAATAGTGGATATGGCAGGCATACCTGTAAGTAAATATGCAAAACCTGAAAGTTATGTAGAAGGTGTTTTCGATCAAATAAACGATACGATGAATATAGCCGGGGGGATTCGTAGCGTTCTTTCTAAGCAATTATCATTTCAGGCAAAAAAGGTATTCAAGTTTAGAAAAGATGGAGTAACCATAGACTACTCTAGTCTAAAGCCAGGCGCACCTAAAATTATAATCACAAACCCTGATAAACCTTTGCTGGGCGAGGTTGTTGAACGGGAAAGGACTTTTGCAGATACGTTAGCAGCATATCCAGAAATGAAACCATTTCTATATGATGAACAAATTGAATTTATAAAAATATGGGAACTAAAAATGAAACCTATGAACCAGACTTATGCTGAAGTTTTGGCAGCAGATGGAAGAAGTTTTAATGAAGTAGTTGGAAAAAGGCAAGACATACAACCAGATGGTATTTATGTAAGCAGGGGAGGAGCTGATGAATTTTTAGATGAACCATTGAGAATGAGAAATGGTAGATACAAAAAAAGACCTGATTTTCTAGGTAGAGCAGTATTTAATTCTCAGGCAGAAGGAATATACAGAGGATTTGAATATGATGACCTTGAAACTGCTTTAAATAAATATATCGGTCAAGTTGCAGGAGAATCTTTAGACGTACACGTTAGAACCAGTTTACGTAATTTTACAGATGCGAATGGAGAAAAATTAGCTTTTTCAGAACAAGAAGTAATGGAAAGAGTTGATCCCGACTTGGCAGAAAAATTAAAAATTATAAATAAAAAGAGATCTAAAATGGCTAGGATTTCTAAATTTTACGAAGATAGAGTAGATGACCACATACAAAATATGCACGATGAAATTCACGATGCAGGTACCACTATAGATGACGTAAGGAAAAATTTTAAAGCAATACTTGCTGCTGGCCCTACCAAGGGTGCGACTAAAGAGGAACTGGAGTTTGCAGTTGAACAATTAGACAAGGAATATATTAGCGTTAAAAAGTTAGTTAAAAATTTTAGAAACAAACTGGAAAAGGGTAATGGATTCTATAAAGAGTTAAAAGGTGTAAAGATAAAAGAACTCGAAGGTCTTTACTTCAATGAAAGAAATGCTAATTCTCTGAGTAAATTTTACAGACATTTAGAAGGTGAGAGTTTTTTTCGGAGACTGCCTGGTTATGAAAAAGTAAGAATGGCATCAACCATTCATTTAATGACTACAAGCACACTTGATGATTCGGCAGTTCTTATTCAAGGTCAGTACGCACTTTGGCATAAACCTGAGATATGGGGTAAGGCATTAAAATCTAATATAAAAACAATTATGGATCCAGATGAACTTACAAAATATACTCTTAGTGTTGATAAGTTAGCTGAAGAAACTGGAGGCTTTACTGTTCAAGAAATGGTTAGGTATTTTGGAATTAACTTACAGGGTAGTGAGTTTACAACATTCTTTAAAAATAGTGAAAAATTAAATAAACAGATGGATGGCAGAGTCATAGGAAAAATAGAACAAACCCTAACAAAATGGGCATCTGAACTTGATGCAGTAAATATGGAAAATCCTGAATATGACCAAAGTCAACTTTTATTAGGACCAATAAAACTTGTCAGATGGGGTAGTGCAACAGCTAACAGAATGTTTGACACTATGCTTCAAAGGGTGAGAATAGATGTAGCGCAGAGGAAGTCCCAAGAATTATTTCAAGCAGGACTTACTAAAGAGCAGATTATCGAAAAATACGCCAAGGGTATTGGCGACTTTGCTAATACTATGACAGGCACAACCTATATTGACAGGAGATACGGATGGCAAACTGATTTAGGAAGTATACTTCTGTATGCGCCTAGATATTTATATAGTCGTATGAAATGGATGGCAATGGCAATGAGAGGTTCTGTGCCTATCGGTTCAAGAAGCCATCAGTCAAAGACAGCAGCATTAACATTTTGGAAGCAAGTTATGTGGATGACTAATTTGACTGTGATGATAAATGATTTACAAGGTCACGATACAGATTTTAGGCCTATAATCAAGCAACACGATGGTACCTATAGAGTTAATTCAAACTTTGTAAGGCTAAGAGTAGGTGATTCAGATTTCAACTTGTTGGGATTAGCCACGAAGGAAGTGGCTTTATTCTACGGAATGATAATTCTAGCAAAGGAAGGAAAATTTGATGAGGCAGGGTTAAATTTTTTAAGACTTAAAGGTTCAGGACTTATAAGAATTGCAAACGACTATCTTTTTAATAAAGAATTTGATGGAAGTCCAATAAGAAATAAAGAGGATCCTGTTCAAAAAAGAATATTAGACACGATGTTGTATGTTGGAGATCAATACCAACCATTTTCTATTCAGGATATACCAGACAATTTAAGGGATGACAATAAAGCATTAATATTGCCTAAAGCCATAGGCAATATGTTAGGAGCTACTGAGGCTCCATTAAGTTATAAGGATAAATTAATAGAGAAAGCTAGGGAAGCTGGTTTGGACTATACCAGGCTAGAGCCATACCGAAAAAGGCAATTTGACCGAGAAATAAAAGACACTATGCAGGACTATGATGATGGACTATGGAGGAATCTAGCAACAGAGCTTTTTGGGTACGCATCTCCTCAACAGAGAAACTCCTACGATATAGCTGATACAACACGTTTAAATAGAGAGGATGATTTCTACAGATGGTTCAAAAACAAAAAAGACGATAACGGGGATAAATATACTGGTTATGACTTTGTAAATGATATGACAGAGGCTAAAAATTTTTATTATGGCAATAAGCAGGGAATAGAATGGGAAAGGAATTTAATCTATGACTACGATCAGTCAATAGAAGAAAATGAAGAAAATGTTGAGGCGCTGAATCAATGGTACGAAGTGTTTGATATATTTTTAGATGAAGATACAAAATTGATGGATAAAAAGGTATTTGAAATTCAATCAGAATTTTTATTAAAAGGTAGGGAAGTTGTGATTCAGGACAAAGACGGAGAGGATGTTTTAGTTGGTGGCTGGAACAGGGATCAGCTTGCATACGTCAATAGAAATACGAATCTTCTATACCATAAACCAGAAATTTTAACAGAACTAATTAAGCAAGGTAAAAGGTGGAATGTAGGTAAGTTTTGGATAGCTAACTTAATTAAAAGTAGAGATGCAAGACTAGAATTTGAAAGAAGGGGATCTCCTGGATCAGTAGTAGATCCAAACGCTACCTTTATATGGGATTCAAGACAACCAATACCATCATTTATACTGAGAGGTGGTCAAATTAAGAAAACTATTAGTAAAATGCCGGAGATGGATTTCTTGCAATATCTTAATATAGATAGAGAACCGGCAGGAGTAGGCGCAGGAACAAGTGAAGTACCAGGTGTAATCCCTTGGCCTACGACATCTCCATATTATAAACCACCAGAATAATTGACAAAAGGTTTAAACTAGATTTAGGATTGTATATTAGCGACAATTATGTCGTGTAAATTATTTTAGTACAGGAGAAAAATGACAACTGAAAGAACTTCTTCAGATGCTGTTACTCAGGAGCCTCAACAACAGGAATCTGATCTTCTTACCGATACCACTACAGAGGAACAACTTAATACCGAAGTAGAACAAGGATTATCGGAAGGAGCTAAAGAGAATGTTGAATCCGGGGAGCCTGAAGCAAGCAATCAGGGAGCAGAAACTACAGAGGTTAGTAATAACGACTCTACACAACAACCACAAGAAATTCGTACTTATTCTCACGATGAAGTATCGAAAATGCAAAGTAGTTATGATAAACGTGCTTCTGAGAATGATAAACAAGTTTCTCAGTTACAAGAGCAGGTTAATAACTTACAGCAACAGTCAACTACCCAGAATCAACAGTATTCAGAGCAACAAATAGTTAGTGCCAGGGATACGTTCATAAGAGATAAAACTCAATGGCTGGTTCAACAGGGAGTAGATGAATCACAAGCTGTTACACAAGCAAGACAGGAAGGCGAATCTGCTGCTCAAACTGCTATGGCTCAAATAAGACTTGACCAGGAAAAGCAGTCAATAGAGCAACAGAAACTAGAACTAGATCGTCAGGCAAAGGTAACTGTTACAAATCAAATAGCTGGCAGGTATAACGTACCGGCTGGCGACCTTGAAGGATTTACTACTCCTGAACAAATGGAAAAATACGCTGCTGCTGTATCGCAAACAAATAAAGTTGTTAGAGAAACGACTCCCCAACTCAATACCTCTGGTGACGTTCCACCTGATAACATACCAAGCAACGATGACGACATTATAGGCAGATTCGGTGCTGGAGATCCAAAGATCACTATGGATATGTATGAAGGCGCTATGAGGAGGCAAAACCCTAATTGGAACGGTTAAAAAAAGTTTAAAAATTAAGGAAAACAATGGCAAGTATACAAACAGCCTCTAGTGGTAATTTAGGTTCGGTACAAAGAACTATAATTGCTCAGATGAGGTATACAGAAGAACACAATATGCCTGTTGTTGGTTTGATAGAAAAGTTTACTTTAGGTAAAGGTGAGAAACAACTGGACATTCCAAAGGCTGCGCAGGCAACTGCATCAGACTTGGTGGATGGTCAGGATATGACAGATTCTGAAGAAATTAATGCTTCAATAGTATCTGCAACCACCTCTGAAGTTGGACTTAAATTCATAATAACCGACAAACTGGCAAGACAGTTTAACCAAGACGTAATGACTGTGATCGGCAGACAAGGTGGAGATGCTATGGCAAGAAAGAAAGATACAGATGCTATCGCCCTTTTTGCTAATTTAAGCACACAACTTGGAGGTGACGGAGCAGACTTTAGTTTAGCTAATGCTACATCGGCTATAGCAAGAGGAAAAGGTGACAAGTTTGGAGTTAATCCATTTATTGTTCACCACCCTAACGCTATATTCAAGCTAACGCAGAGCATAACTACGCCTTTGGCTACTTACCCACTACCAGACGTATTCAACAAGCCACCAGTAAAAGACTTCTTTACAGGAATCAGAATTGGTGGAGTACCTTTCTTTGAAGATGGAAACATTGACAAAGTAAGTGGAGTTGACTCTGGATATGGGTGTTTAGCTACTTCAGGTGCTATGGGATACATCACATCTGCTGCTCGAAACGTAGAGCGCCAGAGAGATGCTTCTCTAAGGGCAACTGAGATGGTTATAACTGAGGACTATGGAATGTTTGAACTAGACGACTCTAGGGGAGCTAGATTACAATATGAAATAGGCAACCACTCAACGAGTGCATAAAGGATAAATAATGGCAATAGATACTGAACTTAGACAACAGATCAATGCACAAGGCTATTCTGTGGGTGACATCGAAACATACGGTGGCATACCGAGGATCACTTTGTTCAGCGAAGAAGTTGTTACAGACGAAAAAGCACAACCTGTTAAAGATAAGGATGGAACTACCAAAACAAGGTGGGTTCCTCATCCAAATCTTCCAGGTGATGCAGATAGTCTGAAAAAGTATCTTAGGAGAGGGTTTAAATTATCACCTCCAGGAGAACCTAAAAGTTCAGATCATCCATTAATTAACCCTTCGTTTATTAAAGATGCAACCTTGGATAAAAACGGAAACCCGATAATCTAGGGTTGCATCTAACTGGATGTAACGATCAGACGAGTCCAGTATAATATTTTCGACTGATCGCAGGACTTAGAGCCTGTAAAGATTAACCTTTAAGGAGGTAAAAAATGGCATATCCACTAAGTTTAAATTTAAAACCGGGTATGGAAAAGGTGGAAACATCGGCCCAAAAACACAAACTAGGTACTAGAGCTGTCACAGCAGATGGTAGAGTATTTTACTACGCTGAAAATGGTGGCACAGCTATCGATCACGGTGGTTATCTAGTAGATGGTCTTGGACCAGTTGCTGCACACGATATGGATGTGGCTGCTACTGCTACAACAGCAGGATCAACTTCGTTCACAAGTGGAACATCTTTAACTACAACATTAAATCAGTATAAAGATGGGTACGTTTACTTTAACGATGGCCCAGGGCAAGGTGAAACTTACCAAGTTAAGTCTAATACAGCAGTATCAGGTGCAACAGGACTTTCAATTACTATTGATGAAGAAGATGGTTTAGTGACAGCACTAACTACATCTTCATTGTTTGGATTGATGTACAATCCTTACAAAGATATAAAAATCATTGATGGTGACGGAACTATGACTACCGGAGTTGTTGGCGTAACTTGTATGCCTGTAACAGCAGATTATTACTGCTGGATTCAGACAGCAGGACCAGCTTCCGTAAGACTAGGTGCGCAAGTAGGTGTTGTTGGTGATGCGCTAACAGTATCGCAAGCATCAGGTGAATCTGGAGAAGCAGAAAGAACTGACTATTCAGATGAAGCTGACATAGCTAACATTGGTATTGCAATGGGTATACCAGCAGTAGACTCAGACAACCAATGGTGTATGCTTAACATAAGGCATTAAATGGCTGATATATGGTTGCCTATGTCGGCAGGTCAATCTCATATAGCTAAAAAATATGTAGATAGTCACGCCACACAGGATCCAACCGTATTTATTGTAGGACCACAAGGTGGGGAGCAACCAATCAAAATACCGGATGCTCCTCATCTGGATCCTATTCAGCTAAAAGACATTCTCGAATGGCAGGATGAGGTAGCTCACGATAAGCATAAAGAGCAGCAGGCTAAAGAATCAGAAAAGGCTAAAATAAGAAATCAGCCAGGTTTTTCTGATAAACTTGGAGATGCCAAGGCTGCTATGGTGGCAAGATCGGATTGGGCAAGGAATAAAAAATTAGGTAAAAACACTCAATATTTTTAAAAAATGGCAATATTACAATCAGAAACCAGAGAATCAATAAGACAGGCCATAGGAGAGCATCTTGGCGCTGTGTACATT
>Ga0208179_1000274_pt1 | contig 37839 bp, 29 predicted proteins | sample Malvired_Geostar_FD_184238 | JGI IMG/M metagenome (GOLD analysis project Ga0208179, IMG submission 184238) | Marine viral communities from the Global Malaspina Expedition - Malaspina viral metaG DeepMed_Geostar (SPAdes) (version 2) | ecosystem: Environmental > Aquatic > Marine > Oceanic | place... | reverse complement strand
AGTCGTACTCCACATAGCGGCGGAAGAACTGCTCGAGGAAGGCGGTGACCAGCCGGCCCTTGTCCTCGGGCACGAACCGGTTCTTGTCCATCTTCACATAGTCGCGGTCGCGCAGCACGGTCAGCACCGAGGCGTAGGTCGAGGGCCGGCCGATGCCGAGCTCCTCCATCTTCTTGACCAGGCTGGCTTCGGAATAGCGCGGCGGCGGCTCGGTGAAGTGCTGGGCCGCCCGGGCGGCGGCGACCTTGGCGGCTGCCCCCTGGCTCACCTGGGGCAGGCGGCCGGACTCCTCGTCGTCGGCGTCGTCGCGGCCCTCTTCGTAGACCGCCAGATAGCCGTCGAACAGGATCACCTGGCCGGTGGCGCGCAGGCCGGTCTGGCCATCGGCGCTCTCCAGCTCGATGGTGGTGCGCTCGATGCGGGCGCTCTCCATCTGCGAGGCGATCATCCGCTTCCAGATCAGCTCGTAGAGCCGGCCCAGATCGCCGTCGAGGCGCAGGGAGCCGGGGTTGCGGGCCAGGCTGGTGGGGCGGATGGCCTCGTGGGCCTCCTGGGCGTTCTTGGCCTTGGTGCGATAGAGCCGGGCCTGCTCGGGCACATAATCCTTGCCGTAGACGCCGGCAATCACCATGCGGGCCTCGTCCAGCGCCTCGGGCGCGGCCTGGACGCCGTCGGTCCGCATATAGGTGATCAGGCCGACGGTTTCGCCGCCGATGTCGACCCCCTCATAGAGCTTCTGGGCGGCCTGCATCGTCCGCTGGGCCGAGAAGCCGAGCTTGCGCGAAGCCTCCTGCTGCAGGGTCGAGGTGGTGAAGGGCGGGGCCGGCGAGCGCTTGGCCGGCTTTTTTTCCACCGAGGCGATGGTGAAGCTGGCGGCCTGGACCGCGGCCTTGGCGGCCTCGGCGGCGGCCGCGTCGCCAAGGTCGAACTTGGTCAGGCGCTTGGCCTGGTGCTTGACCAGGCGAGCCACAAAGGGGTCGCCGCCGGCCGAGACGTCGGCGTCGACGGTCCAGTACTCCTGAGTCTTGAACCGCTCGATCTCGAGTTCGCGGTCGACGATCAGGCGCAGGGCCACCGACTGGACCCGGCCGGCCGAGCGGGAGCCCGGAAGCTTCCGCCACAGCACCGGCGACAGGGTGAAGCCCACCAGATAGTCCAGGGCGCGACGGGCGAGGTAGGCCTCGACCAGCTCCATGTCGATATCGCGCGGGGCCTTCATGGCCTCGGTGACCGCCGACTTTGTGATGGCGTTGAACACCACCCGCTGGACCTGGGCGCCCTTGATGACCTTCTTCTTCTGAAGGACCTCCAGGACGTGCCACGAGATGGCCTCGCCCTCACGGTCGGGGTCGGTGGCCAGGATCAGGCGGTCAGCCCCCTTCATCGCCTCGGCGATGTCGTTCAGCCGCTTGGCGGACTTGGCGTCCACGTCCCAGCTCATGGCGAAGTCCTCGTCCGGTCGGACGGAGCCATCCTTGGGCGGCAGATCGCGCACATGGCCGTACGAGGCGAGTACGACATAGTCGCCGCCCAGGTACTTGTTGATGGTCTTGGCCTTGGCCGGGCTCTCGACAACGACGACGTTCATTTGTGGGGCTTTGACTGACGGCTACGCGGGCGGAAAGCCCGGAACACAAAGGCGCGAAAGGTGGGCTTGAGCATGGGGCGATGTCAACCGGCGCTGGGTGCGGCGCCAAATGCGGGCGATCCGGATCCACGCGTCTGGTCTCCGCCCGACCCTTTCATGCGGCGGCGGCCTGGCCGCCAGCGAGCAGTTCGGCGCGCCCGGCTACCGCCAGCTCAACAAGGGCCGCGGCGACGGCGCCGGCGTCGCGACCCGTGGCGCGCACCAGTTCGTCTCGCGATACCGGGGTGGGGGAGAGGGCGGCCGCCACCGCCTCGATGAGAGCCGCGTCGGCAGCTGAGCAGGTCGGTGGGCCGATATAGGGCGGCTCCCGCTCGCGAAAGCCATCGAAGGTGTCCAGGGCGCGCAGGACGTCGTCGACCCCTTCGCAGAGCGCCGCGCCCTGCCGGATCAGGTCGTTGGCGCCGCGGGCGCGAGGGTCTAGCGGGGAGCCCGGCACGGCCAGCACGTCGCGGCCCTGCTCGGCGGCCAGGCGGGCGGTGATCAGGGAGCCCGATCGCAGCTCGGCCTCGACCACCACCACGGCCCGCGAGAGGCCGGCGATGATCCGGTTGCGCCGGGGGAAGTCCCTGGCCTGGGCCTGGCGGCCGGGCGGGTGCTCGGCCACGACGCAGCCCTGTTCGGTCAGCCGATGATAGAGGGTCCGGTGTTCGTGGGGATAGATGTCGTCGATCCCGCCGCCGAGGACGGCGATGGTCCCGTGCTCCAACGCGCCCTCGTGAGCGGCGCCGTCGATGCCCCGGGCCATGCCCGAGGCGACCACATGGCCGGCCTGTCCCAGTTCGGCGGCCAGGCCGCGGGCGAATCGCTGGCCGGCCGCCGAGGCGACCCGGGCGCCGACGATGGCGACGATGGAGCGGTCGAGCAGACGGACATCGCCGCGGGCCCAGAGTACCGGCGGCGGCGGATCCAGAGCCGCCAACGCCTGAGGATAGCCGGCCTCGCAGGCGCAGATGAGCTGGGCCCCCAGGGCTTCGCCGGCGGCGAGCTCGGCCTCGACCTCATCGGTCGAGGGAATGGCCGGCGCGCCGTTACGGCCGCCCCGTCGGGCAAGTTCGGGCAGGGCCTCAAGCGCGCGGCCGGGCTCGGCATAGCGACGAATCAGCTGGTCGAAAGTCACCGCCCCGACGCCCTCGCTGCGGGCCAGCCGCAGCCAGTCGCGCCGCGCCTGCGGCGTCAGGCCAGGGCTCATTCGGGGTCCTGCGGCGATGGCGTCTTCGCGCCGCCGATTCGCGGTTCCTGGCCCTTCAGCAGGCGGGCGATGTTCTCCCGGTGACGGAAGAAGATCAGCACGGCCATGACGACGGCCAGCACGGCGATAGGGTAGGGGCGGTCGGTGACGAATACATAGACCGGCGCCAGCGCCGCGGCGGTGAGCGCCGCCAGGGACGAGAGCCGGAAGACCAGCGCCACCAGGATCCAGGTGGCGCCGGCCAGCAGGCCGACAGGCCAGGCCGCCGCCAACAGGACGCCGAAGAAGGTGGCCACCCCCTTGCCGCCCTTGAAGCCCAGCCAGACGGGGAAGATGTGCCCGATGAAGGCCGCCCCACCAGCCAGCGCCGTCAAGGTCGCCTGGGCGCTCTGAGGCGCGTCCTTGGTCAGCATCCAGGCGACGGCGACGGCCATGGCGCCCTTGCCCCCGTCGCCGAGCACGGTGATCAGGGCCAGGTCCTTGCGGCCGGTGCGCAGGACATTGGTCGCGCCGATATTGCCCGAGCCGATGGATCGCACGTCGCCGGCCCCGCCCAGGCGGGTGGCGATGACGCCGAAGGGAATGGACCCCAGCAGATATCCGCCGATCAGGGCGGCGGCGACGAGCGCGAGGCTCAAGGTGTCGGTCGGCATGTGTTTCCCCGGTTTCCCTAAGTGCTGACGGCGTCGATCTGCCGTTGCCGTTTTGTTCGCCCATGCATAGCGCCGGTCGGCGAGGCGGGCAACGGTCTAGCTAGTCGGCCTGATAGACCACGCGACCGTCCACCAGGGTCGTGCGGACCACGCCCTGCAAGCGGCGGCCGTCGAAGGGCGAGTTCTTGGACTTGGACTTCAGGTCGGCCAGATCCACGATCATCGGCGCGTTCAGGTCGCAGAGCACGAGGTCGGCGGGCGCGCCCTTGGCCAGGCGACCGGCGGGCAGGCCCAGCAGTTCGGCCGGTCGGCTGGTGACCGTGCGCATCAGGTCGATCAGCGGAATGCGTCCCTCGTGGTGGAAGGCCAGCAGGGCCGGCAACAGGGTCTGCAGGCCCACGGCGCCCGGCGCGGCCTCGTCATAGGGCAGGCGCTTGTCCTCGGCCGGCGCCGGCGCATGGGCCGAGACCACAATGTCGATCAGGCCGGAGGCCAGGGCCTCGATCACCGCCTGGCGGTCGTCCTCGCCGCGCAGGGGCGGATCGACCTTGCAGAAGGTGCGGTAGTCGCCGATGTCCACCTCGTTGAAGGACAGGTGGTTGATCGAGGTCGTGGCCGTCACGTCGAGGCCGCGGCCCTTGCCGCGCTCAAGGCTTTCCAGGGCCCAGGCCGTGGTGATCTGGTCGACCAGAAGCCGCCCGCCGGTCAGCTCCACCAGGGCCAGGTCGCGCTCCAGCATGATCTTCTCTGCGATGGGCGGGACAGACGGCAGGCCCATGCGGCCGGCCAGCTCGCCCTCGGTGGCCGCGGCGCCGGCCGACAGCCAGGGGTCGGCCGGCCGGTGGGCGACCAGCACCCCGAAGCTGCGGGCATAGGCCAGCAGGCGGCGGAAGACCTTGGAATTGACGATCGGATGGTCGGCGTCGGTGACATAGACGCAGCCGGCGTCGCGCATCAGGCCAATCTCGGCCATCCGCTCGCCCGCCAGGCCCTTGGTGGCTGCGCCTGCGGGATAGACGTGGACCAGCTCGATGTCCCGGGCCCGGCGCAGGATGAAGTCCACCACTGAGGGATCGTCGACCACCGGTGAGGTGTCCGGCTGGACGACGATGGAGGTGACGCCGCCGGCGGCCGCGGCCAGGGCGGCGGACTTAAGCGTCTCCTTGGGCTCGGCGCCCGGTTCGCCGGTCTTGACCCGCAGATCGATGAGGCCGGGGGCCAGCATGGCGCCGCGGGCGTCGAGCGTCTCGATATCGTCCGACAGGCTGCCCAGCTCACCGCCGAAGACCACCTCGGCGATCTTGCCATTCTTGACCAGCAGGGCGCCGGGCGCGTCCTGGCCGCTGGCCGGGTCGACGAGGCGGGCGTTTAGAAGGGCGAGCGGGCGGGGCGCCATCAGTCGTTGTCCAGTCGGGCGGCCAGGGCGGCGAGCACCGCCATGCGGGCGGCGACGCCCATCTCCACCTGATCCTGGATCAGGCTGACGGCCAGGTCGTCGGCCACCTCGGAATCGATCTCGACGCCGCGGTTCATGGGCCCTGGATGCATGACCCGGACGTGGGGGGCGGCGCAGGCGAGCTTCTCCCGATCGAGGCCGAAGAAGCGGAAATATTCCCGCTGCGACGGCGCCAGCACGCCATCCATGCGCTCCAGCTGCAGGCGAAGCATCATGACCACGTCGCAGCCCTCAATGCCCTTACGCAGGTCGTGATAGACCTCCGAGCCCCAGCGATCGGCCTCGGCGGGCATCAGGGTCGGCGGACCCACCAGGCGCACCTCGGCGCCCATCATCTGCAACAGTCCGACATTGGAGCGGGCCACGCGGCTGTGGAGCACGTCGCCGCAGATCGCCACCCGAAGGCCCGCGATACGGCCGAAGGCCCGGCGCATGGAGAGCGCGTCCAGCAGGGCCTGGGTGGGATGTTCGTGCTGGCCGTCGCCGGCGTTGATCACCGAGCAGGACACCTTCTGCGACAGCAGGGAGGCGGCGCCCGAGGACGCGTGGCGCACCACCAGCAGGTCCGGCTGCATGGCGTTGAGCGTCACGGCGGTGTCGATCAGGGTTTCGCCCTTGGAGATCGACGAGGCTCGGGGGCTCATATTGACCACGTCCGCGCCCAGCCGCTTGCCGGCCAGCTCGAAGGAGCTCTGGGTGCGGGTGGAGTTCTCGAAGAACAGGTTCATCAGCGTCCGACCCTTGAGCAGGTCGAGCTTCTTCGAGGTCTGGCGGTTAAGGGCCACGAAGGTGTCGGCCAGGTCCAGCAGGTCGCCGACCTCGACGGGGTTCAGGTCCAGGACCGACAGGAAATGGCGCTTGGGAAAGGGGAAGGTCTTCCCCATGACGTCGATCAGACCGGATTCGGGCGCGCTCATTAAAGCGCCGTCTTAAGGGGGCCGGCCCGCTTCGCCAAGGCGCCAGTGGCCAGCGTCCACATGTTCAGGCCTCGGACGGCGGCGTGGAGGCGTCCGCAAGGTTGCGCAGGCGCTCCAGGGCGCCCTGGAGAATCCAGGCTGCGGCGGTCTTGTCGACCACCTCGCCGCGACGCGCGCGGGTCATGTCGGCCTCATTCACCAGCATGCGGTTCACAGCCATCGACGACATGCGCTCATCCCAGAAAACGATAGGCAGGTCGCGCAGCCTCAGGAGGTTTCGGCCGAAGGCGCGGCTGGACTGGCAGCGCGGTCCCTCCGTGCCGTCCATATTGACCGGCAGGCCGATGATGATCGCCAGGGCTTCGCGTTCGGCCATCAATTGGAAGAGATGCTCGGCGTCCTGGTTGAACTTGCCTTTGCGGATCAGCACGAGGGGCGAGGCTACGGTCCGGCTGATATCGGAAACCGCCACGCCGATCGTCTTCTCGCCGAGGTCCAGGCCGACAACGGCTCCCAGGCGGGGCAGGGCGGCTGGCAGATCAGTAAGGTCCATTATGGGCATGGCGGCTCATATCACGGCGCCGGCGGAGTACGAATTCGGGCGCCAATGAGGGGGTTCGTCGAACGTCGATATTGGCGTTTGGCGGCGGTGGGGCTATGGGGCTCTGACGACCTGGGGAGGGATTGGAATGTCGGCGTCAACCGGTTGGCCGCGCAAGACGCGCGACATGCACAATCATCATATGGATTCCACGGTTTGGGACAGGCTGGCCTTTCGCGATGACGACGTCATCGTGGCCACCTACGGCAAATCCGGCACCACCTGGACCCAGCAGATCGTGGGCCAACTGGTCTTCGCAGGCGATCCAGACGTCAGGATCGCCGAGGTGTCGCCCTGGGTGGACCTTCGGATCATGCCACCGGATCTGCTGGACATCCTTGAGGCCCAAAGCCACCGACGGATCCTGAAAACGCACCTGCCGGTGGACGCATTGAACTTCTCGCCGAAGGCCAAGTACCTCTATATCGGCCGCGACGGCCGCGACGTGGTCTGGAGCCTGTATAATCATCACGCCGGCGCCAACCAGCTTTGGTATGACACCCTCAACGACACGCCCGGTCGCATGGGGCCGCCCGTCGAGCGGCCGGATCCCGACGTTCGCCGCTATTTTCAGACTTGGCTGAAAGAGGACGGCGCACCGTTCTGGCCCTATTGGGAGAACATCTCCACCTGGTGGGCGATCCGCGACCTGCCCAATGTCATGCTGGTCCATTTCAACGATCTGAAGCAGGATCTGGAGGGCGAGATGCGCAGGATCGCCGCCTTCCTCGACTGCGACATTCCCGAGGACCGCTGGCCGCAGATCCTGGAGCACTGCACCTTCGACTGGATGAAGACCCATGCCGAGAACGTCGCCCCGCTGGGGGGCGCGATCTTCGAGGGCGGCGCCCAGACCTTCATTAACAAGGGGGTCAACGGCCGCTGGCGGGACCTGTTGAGCGACGAAGATATCGCCGCCTATGAGCAAAGGGCTCTCGCCGAGCTTGGGCCCGATTGCGCGGGTTGGCTAGCGGATGGGCGCGCGTCCGCCATCCAGCCCGCTTGATGTATCGCGCCTCAAACAAATTCCTGCGGCAGGCCCGGTCATGAGTCCGGAGATACTTCAGGTGGGCGGCGTCCGCGTCCTGGTTCTGACGCCCGAGGGCCAGGCGGTCGGATCGGAGGCCGACGCTCTGGACCTGCTGGGCGAGGCGCTGGGAGCAGGCGCGGCCTGGATCGCGCTGCCAGTCGCCCGAGCGGCGCCGGATGTCTTCCGGCTCGAAACCCGGCTGGCCGGGGCCATCGCCCAAAAGCTTGTGAACTATGGCGTCGGTCTGGCCTTCGTCGGCGACCTGTCCGATCCTATGGCGCGAAGCCAGGCGCTCCGCGATTGGGCGCATGAATGCAATCGCGGCCGGCAGGTCTGGTTCGCCGCCGATCTGGCCGAGCTTGAGACCCGCCTTTCAAGCCTCTGACACCCTGATCAGCCTGACGGCTTGTCAAAGACCGCTCCTGACGGCTAACCCACGGATCAGATTGCAAGGAGGCCCCCATGGCCATCGACGTGGCGACCGTTCGCAAGGTCGCCAAGCTGGCGCGCATCGCCGAACCCGAGGCGCGCCTGGAATCCCTGGTTCAGGAGCTCAACGGCATCCTGACCTGGATCGAGCAGCTGGAAGAGGTGGACACCGACGGGGTCGAGCCGATGACCTCGGTGGTCCATCAGGGCCTGCCCATGCGCGAGGACGTGGTCACCGAGGGCGGCGAGCCGGCCAGGGTGCTGGCCAATGCGCCGAAGACGGCCAAGGACTTCTTCGTTGTCCCCAAGGTGGTGGAATAGATGAGCGACCTGACCAAGCTGACGCTCAAGACCGCCCTCGAAGGCCTTGAATCCAAGTCGTTTTCCGCGCTTGAACTGACCCAGGCCCATGTGGAGGCCGTGGAGTCGGCCAAGGCGCTGAACGCCTATGTCCTGGAGACCCCGGAAAAGGCCCTGGAGATGGCCCGGGCCAGCGACGCGCGCCGCGCCCGCGGCGAGGCCGGCGCCCTCGACGGCGCGCCCCTGGGGGTCAAGGACCTGTTCTGCACCGAGGGCGTGCGCTCCACGGCCTGCTCCAAGATTCTGGGCAATTTCGTCCCCACCTATGAGTCCACCGTCACGGCCAATCTCTGGCGCGACGGGGCGGTGATGCTGGGCAAGCTGAACATGGACGAGTTCGCCATGGGCTCGTCCAATGAGAGCAGCGCCTATGGCCCGGTGATCAATCCCTGGCGCGGCCAGGGCGATGACACCCCGCGCACGCCTGGCGGCTCGTCGGGCGGCTCGGCGACTGCGGTGGCTGCGGAGCTCTGCCTGGGCGCTACGGCTACAGACACCGGCGGTTCGATCCGCCAGCCGGCGGCCTTCACCGGCACGGTGGGCATCAAGCCAACCTATGGCCGCTGCTCGCGCTGGGGGGTGGTGGCCTTCGCCTCGTCCCTGGACCAGGCCGGCCCGATCGCCCGCAATGTCGAAGACGCGGCCATCCTGCTGAAGTCCATGGCCGGCCACGACGCCAAGGACTCCACCAGCCTGGACATCGATGTCCCGGACTTCCCCAGCTTCGTGGGCAAGTCGGTGAAGGGCCTGCGGATCGGCATTCCCAAGGAGTACCGCGCCGAGGGCATGGCGCCGGAAATCGACAAGCTGTGGGAGCAGGGTGTGGCCTGGCTGAAGGCGGCCGGCTGCGAGATCGTCGAGGTCTCGCTGCCCCACACCAAGTACGCCCTGCCGGCCTATTACATCGTGGCCCCGGCCGAGGCCTCGTCCAACCTGGCCCGCTATGACGGCATGCGCTACGGCCTGCGGGTCGACGGCGCCAACCTCACCGAAACCTACGAGCAGACCCGCGCCCAGGGGTTCGGCGAAGAGGTCAAGCGGCGGATCCTGATCGGCTCCTACGTGCTCTCGGCCGGCTATTACGACGCCTACTATCTCAAGGCCCAGAAGGTGCGTCGGCGGATCTCCGACGACTTCGACCAGGCCTTTGAGAAGGTCGACGCCCTGCTGACCCCCACCGCGCCCTCGGCCGCCTTCGCGCTCGGCGAGAACGCCGACGATCCGGTGGCCATGTACCTGAACGATATCTTCACCGTGACGGTGAATCTCGCCGGCCTGCCGGGCATGAGCGTGCCTGCCGGGGTGGACGCCAACGGCCTGCCGCTGGGCCTGCAGCTGATCGGCCGGCCCCTGGACGAGGGCACGCTGTTCTCGCTGGGCGGGGTGATCGAGGAGGCGGCTCAGTTCAAGACCCGGCCGCAACGCTGGTGGTGACGCCCGCCGCGGCCGGCGGCCGCGGACGGGCCTGACCTGCAGGGTTTAATCGGTGGCCAGTTCGCTCTTGATTGCCGCCAGGGTGTCGTCGGTGATCTGGCCTTCGGAATAGGGCTTCAGCTCCACCAGCGTCATGCCCTTGAACATGTCGTAGGAGGGATGGGCGCCGATGCCCGGAATGTGCTTCTCCAGCACGGCCTTGGCTTTTTCGTCGGCCATCAGCTCTGCGACCGAGTTGGATTCGACCGACAGCGTCGTGTTGGCCGCCACGGCCGTCACCGCGGTCAGTGTCATCGAAAGGGCGAGGGCGCCCGTCATGAGAAGTTTGCGCATAGGTGAGGTCTCCTCCCTGGATCGGCGTTGTCGCCGATGCGGAGTGAGCGGCAGACGCCGGCCTTTCGCAAGAGGGTTTAACTTGGCCGCTTCCGCAGGGCGGCGGCTGGGATTAGGAAGAGCGGATGACTGAGAACACCAAGTTGATCCAAGGTCGGACTGGCCCCTGGGAAATGGTCCTGGGGCTGGAGGTCCACGCCCAGGTCGCCTCCAACGCCAAGCTCTTCTCCGGGGCGGCCGTCGGCTTCGGCGCCGGGCCCAACGCCCAGGTCAGCCTGGTGGACGCCGCCATGCCGGGGATGCTGCCGGTGATCAACCGCCGCTGTGTGGAGCAGGCCGTGCGCACGGGGCTTGGCCTGAAGGCGCAGATCAATCTGAAGTCCACCTTCGACCGCAAGAACTACTTCTATCCGGACCTGCCCCAGGGCTACCAGATCAGCCAGTTCAAGGAGCCGATCGTCGGCGAGGGCGAGGTGCTGGTGGAGCTGGACGACGGCGAGACCATCACCGTCCGCATCGAGCGGCTGCACCTGGAGCAGGATGCGGGCAAGTCGCTGCACGACCAGGATCCGGACTCCACCTATGTGGACCTGAACCGTTCGGGCACCGCCCTGATGGAGATCGTCTCGCGCCCCGACATGCGCAGCGCGCCGGAAGCCGCCGCCTATGTGAAGAAGCTGCGGACCATCCTCGTCTATCTGGGCACCTGCGACGGCGACATGGAGAAGGGTAATCTGCGGGCCGACGTGAATGTCTCGGTCTGTCGTCCGGGCGCCTATGAGAAATTCCGCGCCACGGGCGACTTCAGCCACCTGGGCACGCGCTGCGAGATCAAGAACGTCAATTCCTATCGCTACATCCAGCAGGCGATCGAGTACGAGGCTCGCCGGCAGATCGAGATCCTCGAGGAAGGCGGCAAGATCGACCAGGAGACGCGCCTCTTCGATCCCGGCAAGGGCGAGACCCGCTCCATGCGCTCCAAGGAGGATGCGCACGACTATCGCTACTTCCCCGACCCCGATCTGCTGCCCCTGGTGCTGGACGAAGCCTGGGTGAAGGCCATCGAGGACAGCCTGCCCGAACTGCCCGACCGCAAGAAGGCGCGGCTGCAGAGCCAGTATGGTCTGTCGGCCTATGACGCTGGGGTGCTGGTCGGCGAGATGGCCCGTGCCGACTTCTTCGAGGCCGCCGCCAAGGGACGCGACGCCAAGCTGGTGGCCAACTGGGTCACCAATGACCTCGCCGCCCGCCTGACCGCGGCGAACCTGGACATTCAGGACAGCCCGATCAGCGCCGGCGAGATCGCCGAACTGGTGAAGCTGATCGAGGACGGGGTCATCTCGTCCAAGATCGCCAAGGACGTCTTCGAGCGGATGTGGGCGGGCGAGGGCGCGCCGGCCGAGATCGTCGAGAAGCAGGGCCTGATGCAGGTCTCCGACACCGGCGAGCTGGAGGCCATCATCGACGGCCTGATCGCCGCCAATCCGGCCCAGGCCGAGTCGGTGAAGGAAAAGCCCCAGGCCATCGGCTGGTTCGTCGGCCAGGTGATGAAGGCCACCGGCGGCAAGGCCAATCCAGGCACAGTCAATCAACTGCTCAAGGCCAAGCTCGGCCTCTGAATCGAACCGCCGCACATGACGAAGGCCCCGGACGTTCGCCCGGGGCCTTTTCATGACGCCTGTCGAGGATCGTCTCGGGGATCAGCGGTTGTTGATGATCTCGAAGATGATACCGGTGGCGACGGCGGCCAGCAGGTAGTCGTTGCCGACACGGTGCCACGCATAGCCCCGCGGCGGCGGACGCAGGCGGTAGCGGTGGTAGTCGTGGACGACATAGCCGCGGTACTGCGGCGGCAAGACCGCGCCGCGCCGCCAGGCGACATAGCCCGGACGGTACTGCGGATGGCTGTAATAGACCGTAGGCGGCGGCCCATAGGACCAGCGGTTCTGATAGTAGTAGCCGTTGTACCGGCTGCTATCCCAGCGCGGCGCCGGGCGTGGCGGCTGATAGTGACGACGATTGTCATAGCGGTTATCGCGCCGGTCATCGTGGCGATCCCAGCGCCGGTCGTCGCGCCGGTCCCAGCGGTCGCCCCGACGATCATCATGGCTCTCGCGCCGGTCCCAGGACTGCGCCTGGGCTGATGTCGCAGAGGCCGCCATGGGACCCGCAACGGCGGCGATGGCCGCGAGACTCAAGATCAGACGTCGCATTCTACGTCTCCGTTTTCCTTTGCGGGCCCGCCGGGCGGGCCGCCACATCCCCCGATGGATCGAAGGATGGGCGAAACGCCCTGAACCCCGGCTGAACGGTTAATTCAGGATCAGGGCCCTGTTAGTTGAACAGGCTCAGGACCACGTCGGCGATCAGGCCCGTCTGGGTCTGGGCCAGATAGACGTCGTTATCCACGCGCACCCACTGATAGCCCGGGGGCGGCTGGCGCAGCCGGTAGCGCGCAGGTTCGCGGATATAATAGGAGCGCTCGGTCATGTAGGCGTGGGGCACATGGTCCCCCCGGGCCCAACGCTTCTTGGCCTGGCCGGGCGGCATGCCATGGGGATGGCGCTTACCGTAGTCCTTGCCCCGGTCGCCACGGTGGTCGCGCTCATAGCGGTCGCGGTCTCCGTGATAGTCCGGGTGCGGTCGCGCGAGAGCGGAAGCCGGCAGGGCCATGGCCACCGCCGCGGCGGCGATCAAAACGGTCTTCATCACAAGGCTCCTTGTGTCGTGTCCCTCACACAAGGAACGTCCAAGGCGCCATCTGGCTCCCACCTTGGGCCGCAGGCGGGGCGTGCTCGCGTTAAGCCTGTGTAGACAAAGGTTTCGCAACAGTAAGCGCCGCGAACTCTGCCAGATTGTCGCATGAATTCGCGTTATTTTCGGACTTAACCATATGTTCAGCCGAGTTCGACTTTTCTTCGGTCATGGATAGCGGCGCAAGGTTCCCAGAACGGGGACCGGCCGCTGGATGAGGGACGTGAAGGTCATGTTTGCGAACGTGGACGTAGGGGGCGCCGAAGGCCTGCCGCTGCCGGGCCCGGAAGCTTCCGGAGATGAGCTGTTCCGGCTGGGCATGCTCTATTCGACCGGCCAGGGCGGCGCGCCGCTGGACTATGTTTCGGCCCACATGCTGTTCAACCTGGCGGCCATGCGCGGTTCGCTGGAAGCCAAGGTCTACCGCAAGGAGCTGTCTCAGGAGATGGCCACCGAAGACGTGGCCGAGGCCCAGCGCGCCGCCCGCGAATGGCTCGCCCAGGGCTGAAGTCCTAAACCGGTTCGCCGTCAGTTTACCGGCTGACCGTTCAGGGCGTAGCTGAAGCCGAACTGGATCGGCGAGAGGTCGCGGAAGTACTGCTGGACGAACAGTCCGGCATTGGCCACGCCGCTCCGCGGCACATAGACGATGTCGAACCGACGCAACGGTATCAGGTCCGCGCTCGGTCGCCGCAGGCCCGCCAGCAGGTCAGCCGTGCGCATCATGCCCCGCCCGCCGGCGCCTCGCCGGATGATGATCACCTCGCTGCGATTGGCCGTCGGGCTGAAGCCGCCGGCCTGGATGATGGCGCGCAGGGCGTCGGCGTCGCCGACCATGTCATAGACGCCAGGGGCGCCCACCTCGCCGCCGACGAACACCTTCAACGGCGCGGCCTTGGCGGTCACGAACACCTCCGGGCGTAGCAGATGCGCCGCATAGGCCTGGGACAGGGCCGCCTCGAGCTGCATCGTGGTGCGGTCGGCGGCCATCACCGGCGGGATCAGCGGCATGGTGACGCGGCCGTCGGGCTGCACGGTGAGGGTCTTGGTGAGCTCGGGCGCCGAGGGCACCGTCACCTCGAGTTCGTCCCCCGGATAGAAGCGATAGGCCGGCTCATCCTCCGTCCACTGGGCATAGGGAAGATTGACGAAATCCGCCTCATGAGACGGCGCCACAAGGCCGGCCGCCTGCGCGCCGGGCATGGCGCGAACGCCGCCGCATCCGGCGACCGAAAGGGCCGCGAAAAGGCACGGCAGGGCGTGGAATCTGGCGCGTCTAAGCATGGGGCCAGGGTTAACAGGAATGGGTAACGAAGTCTTAAGCGCGGGGGGCGAGGGTCCGGCTCTAACTGGGTCGGACCGCCGGATTCGTTATGGCCGCATCGAGCGCCTGGACTGCACGATCGAATGACAGGGCGCCCCGGTCGGATTGGGCCATGCGGCCGCGCTATGCGCCATCGGACTTCGTCGCCCTGCTGTGGCGCGAACGGTTTCTGATGCTGGCGGTGTTCGCCGTCATCTTTGTGATCGGCGCAGCCTTCGCCTTCAGCCTGAAGACCGTCTATCCGGCCAGTTCCAGCATCCTTGTGCGGTTGGGCCAGGAATATGTCTATGAGCCCCGAGCCGGGGACGCCGGTCGCGGCGCCGTGCCGGAAGCCGAGCAGGTGATCCAGGCTGAGACCGAGATCCTGGCCTCCAGCGAGCTGAAGCAACGGGTGATCGATCGCCTGGGCCTGTCGCGCATCTATCCGAAGCTGGCCGACGAATTCACCGAGGCGCCGCCCGGCGAGAAGCGGATCGTGATGGGCAAGGCCATGCGCGCCATGGAGACCAGCCTCAAGATCCAGACGGCGCCCGACACGCCGATCGTTCGGCTGGTGTTCGAGCACCAGGACGCCAAGACCGCCGCCCTGGTCCTCAATACGCTGCTGGAAGAGTACTTGATCTTCCGCCGGACCGTGCTGGTGGAGTCCAACCTGCCGGCCATGGAGACCCAGCGTCAGACCTTCGAAGAGCGGTTGGCCGAGGCGGACGCCGCCTATGAGCAGTTCCTGACCAGCAACCAGATCGGCGATTTCGTGGCCGAGAAGGCGGCGCTGTCGCAACTGCAAAGCCAGATCGAGCAGCAGAAGTATCAGACCGAAACCCAGCTTCAGGACCGGGTCGGCCGGCTGGCGGCGCTGCAGGCGCAGATGGGCCAGGTCTCGCCCGAGGTCGGCCTCTACCGGGATGTGAACAATGCGGCCTCCGACAAGCTGGTGGAGCTGAAGCTGCAGCGGGAGGATCTGCTCGGCCGCTACCGGGCCGACGCCCAGCCGGTGCGCGACCTTGATTCCCAGATCGCCCGGCTGGAGCAGGGCATCGAGGCCGGGCGCACGACGGGCGATGGCGCCCGGCGGATCGGCGTCAATCCCGTCTTCCAGACCCTGCAGACCGAGCGCATCCAGCTCCAGTCGGAGGTGGCGGCTCTGCGCCAGGCGCAGGCCACCCTCAGCACCCAACTGGCCCAGCTTCTGGATCGTCGCCTCAAGCTGGCGGAACTGGAGCCTCGGTTCCAGGCGCTCAGCCTGGACCGCGATGTCCTGCAGGCCAATGTCCGCGACTTCGCCGTCAAGGAAGAACAGAGCCGCGCCGCCCGCGAGATCGCCGCGGCCTCCAACGACAATATCCGCATCGTCCAGCGCGCGACGGCGCCGGCGCGGGGTTCAAGCCTGAAGAAGCCCGTGCTGGTGCTGGCCTTCCTGTTCGCCGGCTTCACGGCTCTTTGCGCGGGCCTGCTGCGAATGTTCCTGCGACCCGGCCTGCCCACCGCCCAGTCGGCGTCGAGAACCCTGGAGCTTCCCGTGCTGGGCGCGGCGCCGATGAAGGCCTGATGGGCAAGGGCTCCTGTGTGGCGCAGCCCTTTGGGCTAACGTCAGCGACAGTGTACGCGTGGCGATTCGAGCAATGGTGAACCTCAACGCTGAGATGGCCGAGCTGTGGGCCTCCCTGGGGGCGCCCGCGGCCGGCCGCGCGCGTATTCTTCAGCTGGTTTCGGCCCGGCGCGGGGAGGGGACCTCCACCATCGCGCGAGAGCTCGCCTTCTTCGCCGCGCGCCAGGCTGGCCGAGCGGTGTGGCTAGTCGACCTCGATCTCATGACCTCACCGCAGTACGCAGCGATCGGCGCCGAGAGCGAGCGCTATGGCCTGATCGGCCAGCCGGCCCAGGCCAGCCCTGACGGCTCCATCTTCTTCGCCGTCCAACCCCCGGCCCAGGGACCTGATGGCGCCCCCTGGCCGGACGCCCGCTACCTGGCCGCTCACCGGGTCGGCGCTGCGCGCTGGTGGGTGACGCGCTTTCGTCGAGAGGCGCTGCGGGGCCGTCAGAACGTCCATATTCTGCCCAGCGGCGACTATTGGAACGCCCTGCGCAAGTTCGCCGACCTGATCATTGTCGATTGCCCGTCGGGCGACCGGTCGCAGGCTGCGGCGACGGTGGCGCCTTTCATGGACCAGACCGTGATGGTGGTCGCCGCCGACGAAGAGGATGTCCGCGCCCCAGCCCTGATGCGTGACGCCCTGACCGGAGCTGGCGCTGACGTGGCGGGCCTGTTCTTCAACCGCGCCACGGTGGAACAGCCGCCGTTTGCGCGCGCCTTCCTGCGGTGACCGGGGCCGCCTATGCCGGCGCGCCGGCGTTCGAGGCGCCGGCCCCGCGGCTGACGGCGTGGCGGCTGATCCTGGCCGGCGCCTCGGTCTTCCTGCTGCTGGTCTACAGTCAGGCCTGGGTCTTTCCGCTCATGGGCGAACAGGCCACCGCAGACCAGGGGGGACTGATCCGCGCCCTCTACCTGCCAGCCTATGCGGCGGGCTTCCTGCTCCTGGCGGTGTCGCCGGGCGCGACCTTCCAGGCCCTGCTGCGCCAGCCCTTCCTTGTGGCCCTGATGCTGCTGCTCGCGGCGTCCTTCCTCTGGTCCATCGCCCCGGACCAGACCCTGCGGCGGGTCTTCGCCGCCTACTGCTCGGCATTGGGCGGCGTGGTTCTGGCCTCGCGGCTAAAGTGGTCGGAGCTGGCCGAGGTGATCGCCGGCGCCTTCGCCGTCCTGGCGGTCGTCGCCTTCGTGGTCCCTTTGGTCCTGCCGTCTGTAGGGATCATGCAGGAGATCTTCCCGGGCGCCTGGCGGGGCGTCTGGTCGGAAAAGAACGCCCTGGGGGGCAATATGGCGCTAGGCTTCGCCGTTCTGGGGGCCGCGGCCATGCTGAACCCACGTCGGCGGCTCGTCTGGGCCGGATTTGCCGCGCTCGCCCTCCTGCTCACCCTGATGTCGACGTCCAAGACCTCTCTGGTGGCCCTGATCCTCGGCCTGGGCGGGCTGGTCTTTGTGGCCATCGTGCGCCGGGGACCGGCCACCCGCATCGCCATCCTGTGGCTGGCCATCGTCGGCGCCGGCATGGGACTGGGGATCGTGCTCTTCGCGGCCGACGTGGTGTTCGACGCCCTGGGCAAGGACGCCACACTCACGGGCCGCACGAAGATCTGGGCCGCAGCCATGACCCAGATTCAGGCGCGTCCCTGGACGGGCTATGGCTTCGGCGTGGTGTGGGACGACCTGGGCCCCTGGGCGCCCCTGGCCCAGATAACCAAGGACGCCGGCTTCCGGCCGCAACACGCCCATAATTCCTGGATCGAGCAGTGGCTGGGCATGGGCCTCATCGGGCTGGTGGTTTACGCCCTGTTCTACGCCCAGACCCTGATCCTGGCCCTGGTGGCGCTATTCCGGCATCCGGGCGCCTATCTGGCGATCCCCTTCCTGATCGTCTACAGCCTGATGACCATCACCGAGAGCATCGCGGTGACCTATAACGACTTCCGCTGGGTGCTCTTCGTGGCCATCGCCGTGAAGCTCGCCTGGCCCGACCGCGAGATCGAGCGCCGCCGCGCATGACCGTCAGGCGGGGCCGTGAGCCCATTCAGACTCGTCGGAAATCCATGCGAAGGACGTCGAATTGCTGAAATCCTACGGCTGGACCGACGCCCTGCAAGCGGACTTCGCCCCCTTTGCGGCCCAGGGGCTCCAGCCCGCCCGGGTGGTGATTCAGCACCGCGCCCGCTTCGTGCTGATCAGCGAAGAGGGCGAGATTTCCGCCGAGACCGCCGGCCGCTTCCTGCACAACGCCTCGACCACCGACCTGCCGGTGGTCGGCGACTGGGTGGCCGTGGCGCCCCAGTCGGGCGATGGCGTCTCCACCATCCATGCCGTGCTGCCCCGCCACAGCCAGTTCGTGCGCAAGGCCGCCGGCGTGGTGGAGAAGCCCCAGGTGGTGGCGGCCAATTTCAACGTGGTCCTGCTGACCACGGGGCTGGACACCGACTTCAACCTGCGTCGGATCGAGCGCTATCTCACGGCCGCCTGGCGCACCGGCGCCCAGCCGGTGGTGGTGCTGACCAAGGCCGACCTGGTGGAGGATGTGCCCGCCTTCGTGCGCGAGGTGGAAAGCGTCGCCCTGGGCGCGCCGGTCCTGCCGATCGCCGCGCCTCAAGGCCTCGGCCTGGACGCGCTGGAGGCCTATCTCGGCCCGGGAACGACGGCGGTGATGCTGGGCATGTCGGGGGTGGGCAAATCGACCCTGGTCAACGCCCTGGCCGGCGAGGCGCGCCAGGCGGTCGGCGAGGTGCGCGCCGCAGATGGTCGGGGCCGCCACACCACCACCCATCGCGAGCTGGTTCTGCTCCCCCAGGGCGGCCTGATTCTCGATACGCCCGGCATGCGCGAACTGGGGCTGTGGGATCCGGGCGAGGGCGCGGCCCAGACCTTCGAGGATATCGAGGCCCTGGCCCTGCAGTGCCGGTTCAATGACTGCAGCCATAATGGCGAGCCGGGCTGTGCGGTGGGGCCGGCGCTCGCGTCCGGCGTCATTTCCCGCGAGCGCCTGGAGTCCTACCGCAAGCTGGAGCGCGAGGGCGCGAGCCTGCCGCGCAAGGCTGACCCGGCCGCCGAGGTGGTCCATCGCAAGCTCTTCGCCGCCCGCGCCAAGGCCGCCCGCCGCCAGCAGCGGATCGAGGAGGACGGCGAAGACTAGGTCACCCACGTGCGAGCTCAGTCAGGCGCGATGTCGAAGGCGATGCTCATGCGCGGCCGGTCGCCGCCGAACGGGACGGTGCCGTGCCACATGTAGGAGGGAAACAGGGCAAGCCGCCCGGGTTCTGGCCGCACATGGTGCTCGGCGGCGAGCTTGGGGCGAGTGGGGATGGGCGGGGCGCCGAAACGCAGCCAGCCAGCGTGGTCTTCGCCTTCGCTCACCGCAGCCGGGACCTCGATATAGCAGGCTGAGGAGATCCATCCCTGCGGGTGGATATGGTCAACGTGGAAGCCGTGGGGCTGCAGCCGCGCCGACCAGGCGCCGACCACATGATGGTCCCCGCGGTTGCGGGCGCGAAACAGGTCTGACCCCTGGCCCACGCTCTGGCGGTAGGCGGCCAGGGGGCCTTCGATCGCCTGGAAGAAGGCGGAAATGACAGGATTTTCGGAGGCGCGCAGGTTCTGCGGGGTCTGGGCGCCGCCGCGCAGGGATTGCTCGATGGGATGGGCCGAGAGCCGGTGGAGGTCGTTGAGCGCGCAACGCAACTCCTCCAGATAGGCCCAAAGACTGCTCCAGCCGGCCGGGGTGTCGAGGGTGTAGACGCCGACCAGGGCCTCATAGTCCCAAAGTTCGCGATAGCGGGGGTCCCCGGCCAGCCGCCAGGCGGTGGCCAGGGCCGCCGCGGCTTCCTGGTCGAAGGGGCGCTCGGCCAGGAGCGACTGGGCGAGGCTTGCGGCCTGATCGGCTTCGCCGAGGGCCAGCAAGGCATGGGCCAGGGCCTGGCGGGCCGCGGGCTCGACCGGGTTTCGGTCGACCACCCGGGCGCAGAGATCGCGGCTGCGCTCGGGATCGTGCGCCAGCAGCAGGGCGGCGGTCTCCAGGGCCAGGCGTGGATCATCCGGCGCCTGGGCCAGCGCCGTTTCGGCAAACGCCAGGGCGGCGTCTTCGCTGGCGATGTGATGCAGGAGCCGGATCTTGACCGCGGCCAGGGCCGCACGGTCCTGCGGCGGGGCGACGCCCAGGGCGGCGTCCATCGGCGCCAGGGCCAAGGCGGCCTGGCCGGAGCGCATCCACAACAACTGGCAGAGGTCGCGCGTCGCCTCGGCATAGGCCGGCCGGCGCTGCACCGCCTGGCGCAGGGCCTGCTCGGCCTCATCGAAGCGGCACAGGCCCTGCAGGGCGCGGCCGTAGACCAGCCAGGTTTCGGGCGCGTCCAGACCGAGGGCGAAGGCGCGTTCACACTCGGCGGCGGCTTCGCGGTCCCGCCCGGCGTCGCCCAGGTTCGAGGCGGCGTTGTGCGCCGCCACGCCGCTTTTCGGGCTGAGGCGGGCGGCCAGGACGTAGTCGGCCAGGGCGTCGGCCCTGCGGCCGCAGGCCTTGCGCGCCGCCGCGCGGGCCGACAGGGCTTCGGGCCAGGGGGCCGGGCTTTGCAGAAAGGGGGAAAGCAGGGCCTCGGTCTCGGCCGCCCGGCCGCTGGCGGTCAGCAGCCGCGCCAGGGCCACGGCCGCCTGGACGACGCCCGGCTCGCGCGCCAGGACCGACCGGTAGCTCGCCTCGGCCTCTCGCAGGCGGCCGGCCTGCCCCAGGGCGCGCGCCGCATCCAGCCCCTGGCGCGCGGCCAGGGAGAGCGGCTGTAGGACGGTGGGCTGGGCTGTCATCTTCCCCCGACACAAAGGCCCAACGACGGACATGTCCGCCTGGGTGCGTGCGCCCATTGTGCGAACGGGCCTGGGCGCCTGTCCAGGGGGCGCCGCTGACCGGGGGCTGCGCAGATGAGGCTCCAGGGGCGGGGCGCGCGCCGCTGACGAAAAATCGACAGTCGGAACCTGCGGATACCCCGCGGGCCTGCGTCTTGGGCTCGGGCGTGCGAGGGGCTCGCCCTCCAAAAAAGAAGGCCAGGCGCATGAAATCAAGATCTCTGAAGTGGCTGATGGCGGGCGGCGTCGCCTATGGGGCATTGTCCGCCGCCGGCGCAGCCCAGGCCCAGGAGGCCGCACCCGCCACCATCGAAGAGGTGGTCGTCACCGGGTCGCGCATCGTGCGGCAGGACTATGTGGCCAACAGCCCGATCGTCTCGGTCGGCCAGGCGGCGATCGAGGCCACCGGCCAGGTGACGGTGGAGAAGTCCCTGTCGCAGATGCCGCAGTTCTCGGGCTCGTTCGGTCAGGGCAATACCGGCTCGACGTCCACTGGCCTGAACGGCGGCCAGTCCTACGCCTCGTTGCGCGGACTGGGCTCCAAGCGCACCCTGATCCTGATGGACGGCCGGCGCCTGCAGCCCTCCAACCCGGACGGCTCGGTCGATCTGAACACCATTCCCGAGGCGTTGATCGAGAATGTCGAGATCATCACCGGCGGCGCCTCGACGGCCTATGGCTCGGACGCCACGGCCGGGGTGGTGAACTTCCGCCTGCGGCGCAACTTCGACGGCATTGTCATCGACAGTCAGTACGGCGTCACCGAGAAGGGCGATGGGGAATCGTTCAAGGTGGCGCTCACCGCCGGCCAGGCCTTTGACGAGGGCCGCGGCCGGGCCGTGATTTCGGTGGACTACACCAACCGCGACCGGGCGCTGCAGAGCGCGCGCGATTATTACATCTTCCGCCAGACCACGCCGGGCCTATCGACCATCCCTCAGGGCACGGTGCTGTTTGGCGCCAACCTGCCCACCCAGTCGGCCGTCAACAGCGTCTTCGTGGGTCAATATGGCTTGGCCGCCCTGCCGGGCAACGCCGCGGGACGCTATACTGGTCAGATCGGGTTCAACACCGACCAGACCATCTTCTCCACCGCCGGCGTGCGGGTGCAGAACTTCCGCGATCCGGAGACCAACAGCGCCTATATCGTCAACGCCAACGCTGCGGGCACCTCCCAGCAGGTGAACTTCGGCTATGACGGCGCCTCGATCCAATCGGACCTGGACCGGTACGCCGTGTTCGGGAAGATCGACTATGACCTGACCGACACCCTACGGTCCTTCGTCCAGTTCACCTTCACCGACTACGAATCCCTGGGGATCTCGAACCCGACCCTGGCCTCCAACGTCTATGGCCTGTCGGTCCCGGCGACCAATCCCTTCATCCCCGCGGAGTTCCGCACCATCCTGGCCTCGCGCCCGGACGCCAGCGCGCCCTTCACCTTCTACAAGGCCCTGAACATCCTGGGGCCGCGGGAGCAGAAGTACAGCTACACGGTCTATCAGCTCACCGGCGGCCTCTCCAGTGACGTCGGGGTGAGGGACTGGACGTGGGACGCCTATGCCTCGTTCTCGCGCGCCAAGTTCGACAACGAGCAGACGGGCGGCGCCAGCGCCAGCGCCGCGGCCCGGCTACTGAACAGCCCCACCGGCGGCGCGGACCTCTGCGCAGGCGGCTGGAATCCCTTCGGCGACCTGACGCCCTCGGAGGACTGCATTAGGTACCTGTCACGCCGCACGCTGAACCAGAATGAGCTGGAGCAGCGCATGGTGGAGGCCAGTGTCCAGGGTGGCCTGTTCGAACTTCCGGCCGGCGAGATTCGCTTCGCCGTCGGCGCGGACTACCGCTCCAATGAATACACCTTCCGGGCCGACAGCCTGCTGAACCAGCCCGATGGGACCTCTGACGTGCTGGGCTTCAGCGTCCTGCGTGACGCGGGCGGTTCGGTGGACACCTATGAGGTGTTCGGCGAGCTTCTGGTGCCGATCCTGCGCGACCTGCCGATGATCCGCGAGTTCAACCTCGACCTGGGCTACCGCTTCTCCGACTATTCCTCGGTGGGGGGGATCCACACCTACAAGGCCGATTTCGACTGGTCGGTGGTGGAGGGGCTTCGCCTCCGCGGCGGCTATAACCGCGCGATCCGGGCGCCCAGCGTCGGCGAACTCTATGCGCCCGTCTCCACCGGTTCGGTGACGATCGGCACGGCGTCGGCCACCAACACCAATGGCGACCCCTGCGACGTTCGCTCGTCGTTCCGCCGGGGGGGCAGCGGCGCCCAGGTGCAGGCGCTCTGCCTGACCCAGGGCGTTCCGGCCTCGATCATCGACAGCTACCAGCTGGGCACCGCCCAGGTCTTCGCGCTGACCGGGGGCAACCCGGACCTGGAAGAGGAGACCGCCGACACCTATTCCTTCGGCGCGGTCGTCCAGTCGCCCTTCGAGAGCCCGCTGTTCAGCCGCATGTCGGCCTCGATCGACTGGTACAGCATCAAGGTCACCGACGCCGTCGGCACCCTGCCGGTGGGCAACGCCTTCCGCTTCTGCTTCAACGAGGGCGGCAACAACCCCAACTTCGATCCTGACAACTATTATTGTCAGCTGATCCAGCGGAACCCGGCCAGCGGCGTACCGCTGAATCCGGTGCAGCCGCTCCTGAACCTCGGCCAGTTCGAGACCAGCGGCGTCGACGTGCAGTTCGATTGGACGCTGGACATGATGGATCTGGGGCTGGGCGAAGACTCCGGTCGCCTGGCGCTGAATGTCACCGTTGGCTATCTGGAGAGCTTCAAGATCCAGAACCTGCCGGAATCACCCAGCTACGACTATGCCGGCACCTGGGGCACGGCGGTGGAGAGCAACGCCGGTCAGGCGCACCCCGAATGGAAGACGGTGACGTCGGCCACCTATTCCAGGGGGCCGGCCAGCCTCGGCCTGCGGTGGCGCCACATCAGCGAGATGGAGGCCTCGGCCGTGGTGGTCACCCCGACCAGCACGTCGCTGGGCGTCAAGGCCTATGACATCTTCGACCTCAATGGCCGGGTGAGCCTGCCCTGGGACACCGATCTGCGCTTCGGGGTGAACAACCTGTTCGACAAGGCGCCGCCCCAGGCCGGGGACACCGAAGGCAACCGCGACGCCCAGAACTACGACGTCATGGGCCGCGCCTACTATGTCGGGATGCGCAAGCGCTTCTGACCCCTGTTGGAACCGGAGGCCGCCCCCTTCCTCCGGTTCCACTCGCCGCCTGTCCCAGGCGGTCCCCCCCGGGCGCCGGTCGCAAGACCGGCGCCCTTCTTGTTGGGGCTGCCGCCCGGTCGCAAGACCGGCGCCCTTCTTGTTGGAGCTTCCGCCCGGTCGCAAGACCGGCGCCCTTTTCCTGGCTGCCCGCGCCGGCCGGGTCTCAGATCGTCACCGACCTGGACGCAAAGAAAAAAGGCGCCGGACCCGAAGGTCCGGCGCCTGGGGAGGTCTGACCCTCCGGTCGAGGGACTATTGTCCGGCGCTCGCCGGTCCGTACAGCAGGCCATTGAACAGGAACTTGAAGGTTCCGTAGGACTGCGCCCGCTGGGTCACTTCAGGACCCATGACGAACAGCTTTCCGTCGCCCATGTCGATGTCGAGGATGCCGATCGTGTCGTCGAGTCGTTCCTGGCCCACGGCCCAGCCGCTGCGCAGCGGGGTTTCGCTGCTGAACCAGGCCACCGGCGTGGCGCCGGACGCCCCCGCCTTCAACTGGAAGGTCGGGCTGCGGTCGAAGAACACGTCCACCTCCTGCGGCATGCCGTAGGCCAGGGGCTGGCGATTATCGACCGTCGCGCGCAGCACCGATCCAGGGATGTAGAACTCCTTGGTCGGCAGGGCGGCGAGCTTGCCATCCTCCTGACGAGCGATGGCCACGTCCACCGGCGCGTCAATGGCCGTGGCCAGACGCGAGGAGGAGCCGATGGTGATCACCGTGCCGCCCTTGCGGATGAAATCGGCCACCTGGGGCAGCGTCTTGTCGTCCGTAATGGTCCCCAGCCAGGGGCGATATTCGGCGGGGATGTCGGCGGCCTGCGGCTGGGTCGAGGGCCGTCCGGCGCGGAAGGGACCGCCCTGGGGCGCAGGAACGACGCCGTCGGCGAAGACCAGGACGTCATAGTCCTTGCCCAGATCGCCGGCGTCCAGGCGCTGCGGATAAACCACCTCGAATGGCGCTTCGAATTGTTCGAAGAGCCAGCGATTCCAGCCCGAGGGCATGGAGCCGCCATAGACGTCCACCAGGCCGATGCGAACGGGCTTGAGCGGCAGGGCCTCGCCGGTGGGCTTGGCGCCCACGGCATAGGCGTCGATCCCAAGCTCGCCGACGCTTTGGGCGATCACGGTCTGGGCCTGGGCCGAGGCTGGAACCCAGATGGCGCCGGGGCCGAAGCTGACGGCGCCGGCCTTGGCGCCGTCCTTGAGCCAGAACACCGGCTGGCCGGCCTTCAGGAGACGACTGGTCAGGGTGAAGCTGTTGTTCGGCTCATGGCTGATCAGCCAGCCCGCTGCGCCCGAACCCTTCACCGAGCCCGCTGGCGGGGCGACCAGGTCGGACAGGCGTTCGGTGGGCGCCTCGAACCCGTCCAGGATGCGGTCGAACTTGATCCCCATCTGATAGGCCAGGGTGTAGCCGGTCACATCATAAGGCGCCTTGGGCGGACCGCCGGGATATTCGGTGTCGTGCGGATGGTCCTGCGGCTCGAACATGTCGAGGACGTGCGGCCGGTAGGCCTGGGCGGTTTTCACCACATAAGAGCCGGCCGGATAGGACTTGTCCCCGACGCGGAAGGCCCGTGTCGCGCGCTCGACATCCACCCCGGTCTTGATCAGGGCGTTCACAAAGGCCGTGGCCGTCGGCATGTCGGCCTGGTCGGCAGGGATGATGTAGCCGCGCGGATCGCGATCCTCCGGCTTCTGCAGCAGGGCGTAGAGCTCGGGATCAACCGCCCCGGCGCGGCCGTAGCCGGCCTCCGCGGCCGCGCCGGCATTTTCCGGTCGGGCAGCGGCGGCGGCTTCGTTCAGGCGATCGATCTTGCTTGGGGTGATGGTCCAGCTGTCCTCGGAGCCCCGGGCGATGCTGTTGGCGCCCATCTTGTAGATGTTGAACAGCAGGCGTTCGCGGTTGCGCGAGGCGTAGTCGATGACCGCCCGGTTCATGCTCCACTGATATTCGACCGTCTGGGCCAGGCGCCATGTCTGGGGCGCGATGGGCATGGGCCGGTCGCCATTGGCCAGCTGCAGATCGGGCACCAGCTTCACCGTCTCCGGCGTCGGGCCGCCGATGATCTCGGTCAGCAGGCCGATGGCGTTGTGGAAATAGGCCACCGACCGGACCATGCCGTTGTGCCAGGTGGAATAGGAGGCCGAGCTGCGGGCGCCGGAGCCAGGCTTGTCCTCGACCACCAGACGACTGTGCATGGCCATGCCCACCTCCTGCAGGGTGGTCATGACCAGGGGGTCATAGTTGAAATTGAACGGGTCGCGGAACGGCGGCACGAACACCACCATGCCGGTGGGGCCGGTCTGATGCTGGTTGAAGATGATCTGCGGGAACCACTCGTGGAAAAGCTGCCGGTTGACGTTGGTCGTCTCAGCCATCTGCGACATGTAGCTGTCGCGGTTGTTGTCGTGGCCGATATACTTCTGGTAGAGGCGAGGGATGCTCTGGAACTCACGTTTCAGAGGATCGTCGTGGCGCATGTACCAGTCCGACACCAGTTCCATGCCGTCCGGATTGTCGTGGGCGAACAGGATTATGACATCGTCCAGCGTCCGCAGGGTCTCGGCGTCGTTCATGGTCAGCAGGCGGTAGAGGACCTGGATCTGGCCCTGGCTGGTCACCGTTTCGGTGGCGTGCAGGCCCGCATCGATCCACACCACGGCCTTGCCCTCGGCCGCCAGGGCGGCGGCGTCGGCCTCGGTCAGGCCCTCGGCCTTGGCCAGCCGCCGCGAGATCGACTTGTAGTGGTCAAGCTGGGCGAGGTTGGCCGGGGAGGAGACGATGGCCATCCACTGGGTGCGGCCTTCCTCGGTCTTGCCGAAATCCACCAGCTTGATGCGGTCAGACTGGCTGGCCAGGGTCTTCAGATAGGATTCATAGGCCGTGTAGTCGGCCAGGAAGTAGTCGCTTCCCGGATTCTGGGCGAAGGCTTCGCTGGGCGGCGTGACGGTCGCCGCGTTCGCTGCGCCCCCCAGGACCATGACCAGCGCCAGGGCGGCGCTCGCCAATGCGTGTTTTCGTATCATTCCTAGACCCTCTCTCGACCCGGGGCGATCCACCCGGCTGCAAATGGATAAAGTTGAAGACGGCGCGGGGAAGGGCCCAGGCCAAGGCGCTTAAGGCGCTGCGCTGGCGAAATCCCAGCCATGAGTCCTCCGGCTATCGGCGCAGGGCGCGCCAATCTTCCCCTGCAAGACGCAGCCAGAGCGAGAAGCCTCACTCAGAAATGATGGGATGCAGCTCGATTGTCCCGGCGCTGCTGGAATGGGCGCGCGCCAGGCCGTAGGCCTCCAGCATGGCCACGAACCCGGCCGTGTCCCCGGACTTGAATCGGCCACTCAACGGCTGGGCGGCCAGGGCCGGATCGGTGACTTCGATCTTGCGCGCGGAATAGCGGTTCATCTCCTCGACGATGACGCCGAGAGGACGGTTTTCGAAGACGAGGCTGCCGTCACGCCAGCTGGTAAGCTTGTCGAGATCGCGCTTTTCGACAGTCCACGGACCGCCGCCGTCCTGAACCAGGTGATCGCCGGGCGCCAAGTCCACCTGGCCGGTGTCGGCGACGACACGAACCTTGCCTTCCACCAGGCTGACCGACCAGCGCCGCGGCTCCAACCGGACATCGAACGCCGTACCCAGCGCCGTCACGGTCCGGCCGCCCGCGGTGACCACGAAGGGGCGCTTCGGATCCTTGCTGACTTCGAAATAGGCCTCGCCCCGCACCAGGGTCAGGTCGCGGCCCTCGCCCCATCCGGTCAGTCGAACCTCGGTGTCGGTGTTCAGGGTCACCTTGGAGCCGTCCTCGAGCACGACCGTGCGTCGCCCGCCGACGTCGGTGCGATAGACGGCCAGGGTCTCGGCGGCGGCGATCTGGGTCGGGGCGTCCGACGAGGGGCCTTCGCGCCAGGCGCCATAGCCCAGCAGGGCGGCGCCAGTGACCATGACGGCGGCGATTCCGGCCGCCCAGGGCAGGTGCGCGCCGCGGCGCTCGGCCTCAAGTTCAGCGGCTACGGCGGCGCGGGCGGCGAGGATTTTCGGATCGTCCCTAAGCCCGCCCAGACGATCCCAGGCGCCTGAGACCGCCGCCCAGGCGGGGCCGTGGGACGGGTCGGCGGCCAGCCAGGCTTCGAACTCTCTTCGGACATCGGCGTCGCCCGGATGACGCTCCAACCGCACGACCCACGACGCGGCGTCAGGATCACCCGAAGGTCCGGCGGATCGGTGATCGTCGTTCATCGGATTCCTGCAGTCGGGTCGAGACGACCCGAAGCGCCTTGGTGACATGCTTTTCGACGGCGCTGACCGAGATGCCCAGTCGCGTCGCGGCGGCCTTATAGCTCAATCCTTCGAAGCGGATGAGTACGAATGCCGCCCTCGTGCGAGGAGAGAGCGCCTTCAATGCCTCCACCGCGACGGAGGCCTCCTGCTTGGCCTGCAGAATCCGTTCAGGCGACAGATCGTCGCGAGGATGCAAAATCTCCTGCAATTCGCAATGGGCGCTGGCTCGGCGCACCGTTTCGCGGCGCCGGCGATCCAGCAGAACATTGGTGGCGGTCTGGAAGATGAAGCTGGCGAGGTTGGCGATCTCGACGCTGCTGCGGCGGCTGTGCATGCGCAGCAGCACCTCCTGGATCAGGTCGTCGATCTCATGAGCTTCGGCCCGGCGTCCGAAAAAGGCGCGGAGAGCCGGCTGAAACGGCAGGGAGGCAAAGGCCAACCCCTCAGGCTCCTCGTCGGTCCTGGTCGTTTCGGCCCAAGCCATTGGTTACCCCGAACACCCCGAATAGTCTTATTGCGGTCATGTTTGGGACAAGCGAGGGTAAGGTCAATGGGGTTGGGTCAGCGCAGGCGCCCGGCGCGGCGGCTGCCGGCTTTTGAGGCGGTGGCGCGCGCCTCTCGTCGTCCATGAGGCGGACCGGTGAAAATCGCCCCTGCCGGTGGGGCGCCGGACTGGCCAAGGCGAACGGCCTGCGGGAAAGCCACGGTCTGGGGGCGGAGCCGTGTCGTCATTGAGCCTTCACCCGATTGGGACCGCCATCGCATGTCTGTCTTGCGTCCTGCTGCCGGCGACAGCCGCAGCCGCCGCCGACGCGACCGGGTCCTACTCCATCCCTGCGGGCCTGCCCCTGGGCCAGGCGCTCACCCGGTTCTCTGAGCAGAGCGATCGGGACATTCTGTTTACGCCTGACCTCGTCGCCGGTCTCCGGACCCGGGGGGTTTCGGGGGCGATGGGCTCCGCCGCCGCCCTCACCGCCCTGTTGAACGGCTCGGGCCTCACCTGGCGGGCGTTTGAAGGTCGCTATCTTATCGAGCGACGCCCCGCACCGCCGGCGCCTGGGCCGGCGGTGATCGCCGGCGAGGCCGAGGTGGCCGGCGTCATGGTGACGGCTCTGCGTCGCCCCACGCTGGAGCGCCTCACCCCCATGTCCATGCGGGTCTTTTCCGGCGAGGACCTGACGCGGGCCGGGGCGGTCAGCTTCGCTGACGCGGTCGAACTGATGCCGGGCCTTATCCAGACCGGTACGGGGGTCGGTCGCAACCGGCTCAGCCTGCGCGGCGTCTATGGGGCCGGCGAGGCGACCACGGCCCTCTATTATGACGAGGCGCCGGTGACCGGGCCAAGCGCCACCAACGCCGATCCGGGCGGCTCCTCGCCGGAATTCCTGCTGGTGGACGTCGCGCGCGTCGAATTGCTTCGCGGGCCGCAGGGCACGCTCTATGGCGCCGGCGCCATGGGCGGGGCGCTGAAGGTGGCGTTCAACCGTCCAGACCTGTCGCAGGCCGGCGGCCAGGTATCGGCGACCGTCTCGACCAATGCCGGCCAGGTCGGTGGCGGCGGGACCCTCGTGCTCAACCAGCCCCTGGTCGCGGACCGCGTCGGCCTTCGCCTGGCGGCCTATCACCAGCAGGATCCGGCCTATGTGGACAATGGGCGCCTGGGCATCTCGCATATCAATGAGAGCCTTGTCCGGGGTGTCCGCCTGGGACTGCGCGCCCAGATCACCGACGACCTGACCCTGGACCTGAGCGCGGCCTATCAGGACAGTGACCTGGCCGACACCAGCGCCGGCTCGGCGACGGCTCCGCGTCATGTCAGTCGCGTTTATGTACGAACCCCCTTCGACGGCGAGATCGCCTTCTATCAGGGGGCTTTGTCCTGGCGGGGCGGGGGGGTGAGCCTGGCGGCCAACGCCGCAGCCTATCGCTGGGATAGCACCCGCTACTTCGACTACACCGTCACCTTGGAGGCCGAGCGGCTGAACCCGGAAGGATGCCGACGATATCTGCAGCCTTCGGCGGCGCTCTGCACGCCGGCCCAGTTGAATGTCTACGCCGCCTATGTGGACAGCCGCAGCCCGGGCCTCCTCTATCAGCCGATCCAGCTCGACGCCCAGGTGCAGGAGATCCACCTCCAGTCCGATATCGACGGGCCGATCGCCTGGACGGCGGGCCTGTTTCGCGAGGTGCGCGACGATGTCATCGACAGCCAGGTGCTGGCGGCCGATCCGAAGACGGGGCTTCCGCGGCCTGAGGCGGGATTCACCGGTCGGCGTATCGTCGACAGCCGGCTGACCCAGCGGGCCATCTATGGCGAGGTCACGCTGGGCGCCGATCGTGACACCTCCGTGGTCCTGGGCGCGCGCCGCTTCGAATACGAAAAGCAGACCCGGGGCGTGGCCCTGGTCGTCAATGTCATCTCCAACACCGCCGACGCCAATTTCCGCACGGCCACCCGGGAGCGGGGCTGGAGCCTGAAGGCCCTGGCCAGTCATCGGTTTTCGCCCACGACCCTGGGCTATGTGCAGGCCTCCCAGGGGTTTCGTCCCGGCGGGGTCAATCCTGCGCCGGGCCTGCCGGAGAACCTGTCGGCCTATGGCGCCGACTCCCTGTGGAACTATGAGATCGGCATGAAGGGCAGCTGGCTGAACAGCCGCCTGACCCTGGACGCGGCCCTCTATACGATCGACTGGCAGGACATGCAGTACACGGCCAACAGCGCCAACGGCGCCTTCTCCTTCATCACCAATGTCGGCAAGGCGCGGGTGAATGGCCTGGAGGCTGACGCCGCCCTCTGGCTGAGTCCTGTGCTGCGCGGCGGCGCCAACCTCGCCTTGACCGATGCGGTGCTGACCAGCGATCAGGCTAGCGCCGACGGCGCGGGCCTCGGTTCGGCGGGCGACCGGCTTCCGGCCGTACCGACCCTGGCCGCCGGCGGCTGGCTGGAGCGGAGGATTGACCTTCCGGCGGGAGAGGCGGTGGTCCTGCGTGGAGATCTTTCATATACGGGCCGCTCGCACAGCACCTTCAAACCTGGCGTCGGATCCGACACGGCGCTGGGGGATTTCTGGCTGTTGAAGCTTCGCGCCACTTTTCGCGCCGACGATTGGTCCCTGGAGGCGTTTATCGACAACGTCACCGACACCCATGCGGCGGAATTCGCCACGGCGGGGCGCCAGCCAGCGATCTATGCGCCCCGGCCGCGCCGCTTTGGCGTCACCGTGTCCTACGCCTTCTGAGCTGCACCCCGGACGCCGACGCCCAGACGCTGCGCGCCCTGCGCCGCCGTGACGATCTCGGCCCCGCCACGCCGCGCGCGGTCTATGAGACGGGCCAGGGCCTCCGGCGTGCAGCCCCAGGGCGAGGGCGCTTGCCGCACATCGTGGGTGTAGAGGATCAGCCAGGCCTTGCGGGCGAGGGCCTCGTCCAGCCATCGGCTGGCGATCGCCTCACCGTCGGCCCCTTCGATCCCCACCGCCGGGGTCTGGTTCAGGTCCGTGCCGGCGGTGATCACGCCGTGGTGCAGAGCGCGCAGGGTGGCGTAGCCGGGAGCAAGCGCCTGCTTTGGTCCGGCGGCGACGTCGCCATAGGGATAGGCGAAGCTGGTCACCGGGCCGGTCTCCCACTGCGCCAGGACCGCCAGGTTGCGCTCGGCGTCGGCCTTGGCCTGCGCGCCTGAGGCGCGACCGCAGTCCAGGTGGCCAAAGGTGTGGCACGCGATCTCGTGACCTGCGGCGGCCAGCCGCTGGTAGTCCCCAGCCTCCGCATAGCGGCCCATCGGCCCGTCGGTCCCTGCCAGCCCGGCCGAGACATAGAAGGTCCCCCGCGCGCTGCGGGTTTCCAGCAGGGCGGCGCCGGCCTCGGCGGCGCTCAGCGGCGCATCGTCGAAGCTGAAGGTGACCATGGGACTCTGCGGTTCGGTAGCCAGGGGTCGGCGATGGGCCAGGCGCACCACGCGGCGGCGGATCTTGCCCTTCAGCGAACGGTCGGGCTGGTAGGCTTCGGCGGACGACATCAGACGGCCTCGGCGTAAAGGGCGGCGCGATAGAGGCGCATGGCGAAGGCCCGGCTCCTGAGCGGCGCCAAGCCATTCAGGGCATAGGCCTTGATCATCGGCCGCCAGAGGCCGCGCAGGGGCGCGCGGCGCAGCAAGCGGGCGACGCGATAGCTGGGATAGGTGCGGACGACATCAGGGTGGGCGGCCACCACCCGGGCGAAATTGGCGGCCGACTGCTCGTACTTGGCCGCGATGGTGGCGGCGCTGTCGAGGCCCAGATGGGTGGCGGTGTTGTCGATGTGCAGGATCGGCCAGCGCCTGGCCACCCGCATGCCCCACTCCACATCCTCCCAGCCCCAGCCGGCGAAGCCCTCGTCGAAACCCTCGGCGGCGAACACGTCCCGGCGGACCAGCAGGTTGGAGGTGAAGACGTGCTTTTCCGGCGCAGCGCTCCGCGCCGACGCGGGCAGACAGTCGCTATGGCCGGCCATGACCCGGTGCAGGGCCTGATCGGGGCGGGGCTCCACCTGCAGCAGCGAGAAGCCGCCGAAGGCGACCGCCGGATTGTCCTGAGCGATCAGGGCGAGCCAGCGGCCCAGAAAGTCGGGGGTGTCGGGCGCCATGTCGCTGTCGAGAAACAGGAAGTGGCCGGCCCGCGCATGGCTGACCAGCCGGTTGCGGCCCTTGGCCCGGCCTTCGTTGCGCGCCAGGGTCACCAGGCGGGTGGGCAGGGGCAGGGCATCGACCTGCGCGCGGACGCGTTCGGTGAGGGCGGGGTCGGCCGTGCCGTCGTCCAGCACGATGACCTCGGCGGCGACCGGCTCGCGTCCCAGGCTGGCCAGGAGGCTGCAAGGATCATCGCCCTTGAACGGGATCAACACCGACAGACGCGGCTTGCCGTCGGCCCAGGACGCATTGTCGTACAGGGTCTGGCTCATGCGGTGCGTGCCTTGTAGCCGCGGACCAGCGCCAGGCCGCGGCTGCGCAGGGCGCCGGTGTCCAGGGCGAAGGTGATGGCCCCGAACACCACGGTGCCGAGGCTCGCCTTCAGGATCAGCTCGGCCCAGCCGCCCAGGGCCGGAACCTGCGCGACGGCGACGCCCATCACCGCGGTGGCGAACACCGTCTGCAGCAAGGGCGTCCACGGCACCGGCAGGCGGAGGCTGCGGGCGCCCAGGGCCATCGAGGCCGCAAGTCCCAGGCCATAGCTCGCCACCGTCGCCCATAGGGCGCCGTTGAGGCCGAACCGCGGGATCAGGATCAGGTTGAGGATCAGGTTGGCGAGCGCCGGAATGGCCATGGCGCCCAGCAACAGCTCGGTGCGCCGGCCCAGGGTGAAGGCCTGATGGAAGTAGTAGGTGGTCAGGCCGGCCAGCAGGCCGCTGGCGGCGATCCAGGGGGTGACGTGGGCCGCGCCCACGGCCAGCTCTTGTCCCACCATCAACTGCGACAGGGGCGCGGCCACCAGGGCCAGGCCCACGGCGGCGGGCACGCAGAGCAGCAGCATGAGGCTGGCCTGTTCCCGGGCGGCTATGCCCAGTTCGCCTTCGCCGCCGCGCTCCAGGGCCGCGATCAGGGCCGGGCCGCCGGCGGCGCCCAGCCAGATGAACAGGACGTCCAGGGTGCGGTTCGCCAGGCTGTAGCCGGCGTGATAGACGCCCACCGCCGCCTCATCGAGGAAGGCCGCCAGCAGGAACCGGTCGGTGGTCGACAGCACCAGCGCCAGGATCAGGGACAGGGCGACCGGCAGGCCATAGCCGAGATAGCTCCGCGCCCGGGGCGCTTCGAACCGGCCGCTGCGGCTGTGCGCCCATTCCGAGGGCAGGGTCCAGGCCATGCAGACGGCGGCGGCGGCGCCGAAGCCGATCAGCGGGGCGGCCCCGCCGAAGCCCAGATAGGCCAGCACCGCCCCGACCCCGAAGGCGCCCAGGGTCTGGATGATGTCGATGGAGGCCGCGCCAGCCACTTCCCCGGCCGCACGGCGGCGTTCCTGGGCCAGCTTGGCGAAGGTCCGCGGCAGGACCGCCAGCACCCCGCAGACCACAGCCAGCCGCAGGCCCGGCGCCATGGGCACGAGGAGCGCTGCGGCGAGCGCCAGCGGCAAGACGACCAGCAGGGCGAGCCAGGTGCGATAGACGGTGGCCGCATGGGCGCCGCCCTGGCCCTTGTCGACCTCCGCCACCCAGAACCGGGCCATGGCGGCCTCGTTCCAGGTGAAGATGGCGGTGTGCAGTAGGCTCATCACCGAAAAGCCGAGGGCGTAGTCGCCGAACTGCGAGGGCGCCAGCAGGCGGGTGAAGGTGACGATGGTCGCCAACCCTACCAGGCCTTGGATGATGTTGACCGGCAGATAGCCGACCACGCCGCGCCAGAACATGAGGCCTGTCCCTAGCGCACGGCCTGCCGATCCCCGAGGAGGCAGGGGATGGTCATCGCGATGATGTAGAGGTCGAGCCAGATCGACTGGCGCTCGATATATTCGATATCCAGCTGGATGCGGCGGCGCACATCGGCCGGGGTGTCCACCGGCCCCCGGGAGCCGTGGATGGCGGCCCAGCCGGTCATGCCGGGCTTCATCCGGTGCCGGTGGGCGTATTCGGCCACGAGCCGGGCCGACTCCACATCGCCGGTCATCATGCCGATGGCGTGTGGGCGGGGGCCGACCAAGGACATCTCGCCGGCGAGCACATTGAAGATCTGCGGCAGCTCATCGAGGCTGGTGCGGCGGATGAAGCGGCCCACCCGGGTGACCCGCACGTCGTCGGCCTGCACCTGCTGGCGGGCTCTGGCGTCGGCGAGGTCATGGCGCATGGAGCGGAATTTCCAGACCACGATCTCTTCGTTGTTGAAGCCCTGCCGACGCTGCCGGAACAGGATCGGGCCGGAGCTGTCGAGGCGGATGACCAGCGCGATCAGCGCCATGATCGGCAGGGCCAGGACCAGGGCGGCGACCCCGACCACTAGGTCCAGCGTGCGCTTGGTGATCGCCCGCCCAAGATGGCGCGGCGGTCCGGAGATGCGGGCCAGGGGCAGGTCGCTGATCGTCTGGTTTCGCCGAACGGCGACGGCGTCCACCGGCGCGATTTCGTCTTCAAGCAGCAGGCTGATCTCGTTGGGCAGGGGGCGCAGGGCCGCGATCACCTGGCGCACCCTATCCCGGGCGCCGGTAGGCACGGCGACGATCACCCGGTCCACATAGGGCATGATGCGGTGGTCGAGCAGGGCCTGGGTGTCACCCAGGACCGGGACCCCGCGCAGGGCGCTGGGGACCCGAGCCAGGCGGTCATCGAAGATCCCGAGGATATTCATCTCCCCAGACCGGATCGCCTCGCCGATCAGCCGCTCGGCCGCCGGCGTGGCGCCGACGACGACGACATTGGGGGTCAGCCGGCCATCGACTCGCCAGCGACGGACCATCATCCACCAGACCCCATGCAGGCCGTAGACTCCGAGGAAGGCCGCGACGGTCCATGGACCCAGGGCTGTCACCACGGCGGGCAGGGGCAGGAAGGCCGACAGGAGGGCGATGGCGGTCAGCACGCCGACGGCGGCGGCCACGGAGGTCTGGGCCAGGTGATAGGCCAGACCCTGCCGGCTGCGGAATCCGTAGGTCTCGAACAGGCTGAGCGAAATCATCACCGCCAGGGCGGGCGTCGCATAGACGCCGGCCGGGGCTGGCCCGATGGCGAAGGCCACGAGCCCGGCGACCAGCAGGTAGAGGCCGTCCACCGCCTGGAAGGCCCAGGCATAGGCCTGACCCTGTAGCCGCCTGCGAGTGGGGCTCAGGCGGTCCGGGCGCATTGGACCGCGTCGATCCAGGACGGGCGCCGCCTCGGCCGGGGGCAGGGCGCCCTCCAGGCCCTGTTCCAGACCCAGGGCGAATTGCGTCTCAGCCTCGGTCTCGGGCGCGTGATCGGCCGGCGAGGGGCGGGGGGCTCTGTGGAAAGCCTGAGGGAGACGAACCAGGTTGGACATTCTGTACGCGGGCCAAGGAATTCCCGCTCAGTATGGGGCGCCGCCCCTGATCGACAGGTTAACCTCGGCCTCGCGCGGCTCTTTCGCACGGCGCCGCTTTGAACCAGCCTCCGCCGCCCCCGGAACACCCCAGGCGGAGGTGTGGCATGTCGCCTCGCTTGTGCTCGAGCGACGCCCAATAAACCACTTGGTAAGCCGGCGCGGAGAGCCTCGCGGGAGAACAGCCAGACGCCTGGATTGATCGGCAGTCAGGCCACCAGCCCCCGGAGGAAACGCACACCATGGCAGCCCCTACAGTCAGCATTGTCGTCGCAGACACGGCTCTTAGAACCGGCGAGACGTCGCTGGTCACCTTCACCTTCTCCGAGCAGGTCCTCGACTTCAACAATGCCGACGTGACCGTCGCCAATGGGGCCTTGAGCTCGGTTTCGTCCGCCGATGGCGGCGTTACCTGGACGGCCACTCTCACGCCCGACACCGCCATCACCGACACCACCAACGTCATTACGGTGGACAAGTCTGGCGTCACCGACGCCGGTGCGACGCCCGGCGTCGGCACGACCGACTCCAACAATTACGCTATCGACACGGCGCGCCCGACCGCCAGCGTCGTGGTGGCCGATACCGCGCTCGCGGCCGGCGAGACCTCTGCGGTGACCATCACTTTCTCCGAAGCGGTTGTCGGACTCACCAATGCCGATCTGACGGTGGCGAACGGCGCCCTGAGCGCGGTGTCTTCGGCTGACGGCGGCATCACCTGGACGGCCACCCTCACGCCCACGGCCGACATCGCCGACACCACCAACGTCATCACACTCGACAACACCGGCGTCGCGGACGCCGCCGGCAACGCCGGGGCCGGGACGACCGACTCCAACAACTATGCGATCGACACTGCGCGCCCGACCGTCAGCATCGTGGTGGCTGATGCCGCGCTCACGGCGGGCGAAACGTCTGCGGTGACCATCACCTTCTCCGAGGCGGTTGTCGGGTTCACCAATGCCGATCTGACGGTGGCGAACGGCGCCCTGAGCGCGGTGTCTTCGGCTGACGGCGGCGTCACCTGGACGGCCACTCTCACGCCCACGGCCGCTATCGCCGACACCACCAACGTCATCACGCTCGACAACACCGGCGTCGCGGACGCCGCCGGCAACGCCGGGACCGGGACGACCGACTCCAACAATTACGCCATCGACACGACGGTTACGCCGCCGCCGCCGCCGCCACCGCCGACTTCCATCCCCGGGACGACAGGCTCCGATGCGATCACCGGGAACAGCCTCAACAACGTCATCAGCGCCGGCGCCGGCAACGACACCGCCTCAGGCCAGGACGGCGCCGACGAGCTTAGCGGCGGCGAAGGCCTCGACTCCCTGCAGGGTAATGCCGGCGCCGACAGCGTTGAGGGCGGGGCCGGCGACGACGCCGTCCTTGGCGGCAAGGACAACGACTTCGTCCACGGCAATGCCGGCGCGGACTACGTCACGGGCGATCTCGGGAACGACACCGCCCATGGCGGCAAGGACTCAGACCTCGTTCACGGCCGTGAAGGCGACGACATCGTCTCGGGTGATGATGGAGACGACATCGTTCGTGGTGGCAAGGGTGACGACTATGTGCTGGGTGGCGCCGGGTCCGACTTCGTCTCTGGCGACGTCGGCAACGACACGGTTTCCGGCGGCGCTGGCGCGGATCTGTTCCACACCTTCGTCGGGGCCGGGCTCGACGTTGTCGTCGACTTCAGCGTCGCCGAAGGCGATCGGGTTATCTTGGCGCCACCCA
>Ga0208179_1000271_pt1 | contig 38037 bp, 59 predicted proteins | sample Malvired_Geostar_FD_184238 | JGI IMG/M metagenome (GOLD analysis project Ga0208179, IMG submission 184238) | Marine viral communities from the Global Malaspina Expedition - Malaspina viral metaG DeepMed_Geostar (SPAdes) (version 2) | ecosystem: Environmental > Aquatic > Marine > Oceanic | place... | reverse complement strand
GGCCAAGAATAGGAGTAGTATAGAAGTAGATTAATTAAAGGAGTGCCCGACATGAACCGAGCAAAAGTACTGACCTTCGACCAAGGAACTGTCCGTGACCTACACAACGCTGTTGTAGACCTACTTGACACTGTCTCCTCCATCCACGACAACAACGAGAACTGTCCCTACTGCGGAGAGGACTACGTTGACGACAGTGGTGACAGCTACCGATGCCCCAACGCAGACTGCACAGGTAACCTTGCCTTCAACCTCATCATTAAGGTCAGGAACGCCCTTCCATACAAAGACCTCGAAGGATTCAAAAACCTATAGGTCTTGACTTATGCTTATGGTTATGTTATCATACTTATAAGTCAAAAAACAAAGGAGTAATGCCCATGACAACCAAGCAAGAACAACGACGGCAGGCGGAGGTCGAGTATTTAACCGAATACTACTCCGTACTGGTAGGAGGCAAAATCACAAATTTCCACCTCACTCTCGGTGAGGGTGAACTATGGCCTACCTTTACCATCAAAGTAGGGAAGAAAACCTACACTGTCGAAGTCAATCAAGACCCAGAAGGGAATGGCCCCGGACACCTAAGTTTCGGGGAAGAAGAATAAAAGGAGAACCCATGAACAATCGAATGAAATTGGAACTTACACCCCGCGACCTATATATCTTAGGCAAAGCCCTGTCCATTGCTGAACGTGTCCTAGACGCTGAACAGGACATTCGGTTCCGAGAGCCATCTGACCTTGAAGACCTGCGATATCTTGCCAATGACCCAGCCCTACGGAACTTTTACAACATTGAAAAAGTTGCCTATCAATACCGAGAAGATGCCCGTGCAAAGCTTCAGGAGGAAGGTCAACTGAATGAAAGTGTATAAGGTCACAATCACTGGTATCGTTACAACGGATGATGATGAAGTCCACCCAGACTTTTGGTCTTGGGGCGATAAGGATATGACCCATCGCCTCAAGGATATGGGCAATACCACCAACATCGTCATCACGGAGATGGAAGAGATGTCAACAACGGTTCCTTTAGTTAAGGTACTTTAGTGTAGAACATTTCCACATCACCTCCTTATGAATCCCTGGACTGTCGGGCAGCAGTCTGGGGATTTTCTTTTACTCGAAGGTCCATCTCTTCCGCCGATCATCTTTTCCTTAGCGGCCGGAGCGCCCGGTGGTGGAGGTGGTGGAGGTGGTGAATTTCGAATATGGGCATGGTATTGACTTGGACAGATAATAGGTGTATTATTAAAGAACACTAAAACAAAGGAGAACATACATGGGTGCAGAATCATTTCTAAACATAGGCAAAGGCAAAACTGCCCAACACGCTTTCGATAAGCTAGTCGAAAAAGCACAATGGGATCATGGTCATGCGGGTTACACTGGAACCATCGCAGAGAAGAATGACTTCGTGGAGTTCATTCGTCCAAAAGGAATGAGACGAGATTCAGTTAGGAAAATGGTAGAACAACTGGAAGGAGTCATGTATGACAGCTACGGTCTACCCGACCTAGAGCCATTACAGGCACTCTACCCGAAGTTCAACATCCAGAAGATGCACAACATCTATCAGGAGAAGTGGGGGCCAGCTCTGTGCATCTCCCTGTCCGACACGGAATACCTATTCACTGGATACGCATCTAGCTGATGACTGACGTAACAAAACAATTACAGATAGGTGAACTTGTAGAATTTATCGTTGACGCTATGGATGTGTCAGCATTAGAAGATTACGTTAAATCACATCTAGCGGAATACTATTCTAGTCCTGAAGGCATAGAGGACTTTAATACCAACTATGCCGAAATGAAAGAAATCACCGGAGATGAATAATGACTACTAATTATATTACTTGTGATAAATGCCACGAGAAGTTTGAATGGGAGGAACCAGAGGGGTATGATGTAGTAGACCTTATGCCTGATGGTTCATTCATTTCCGGGGATTGGATATGCCTAGACTGTGGCAGTTGTCCCGTATGCTTTGCCTCATGGGTAGAACGTCGATGTGACTGCGTTCCCCCTCAAGGCCCACTCTACGATAAATTTACAGGAGAAAAACTAGATGTTTATAATGATGGAAGGTAATTTAACTGAAGGATACAAAGCCTATGGCCCATATGAATCCTTTGATGATGCCGCTGATGCTCATGCTTGCTGTGAAGGTTGGATTATGGAAATGAACCCAGCCAATAAACCTAACCACGATAAAACCATACTTGTGGGGCAACATGTGGAAGCGTAAGAACTGCTGTGTCTGTCGAAGTAACTTCGCTATCCATCCGCAGGCAAAAGTCTTTGAGACACGACAGATGTGTCTGCCCTGTCGCAAAGAATGGACAGAATCATTTCGGAGTCCTCGAAATTGGCTTGACTCCAAATGGGCCGCTCTAGAAACCAGGGATTAAGGTCCCTGGTTTTTTTATGCCGCGGATCCATCTTTTCCTTAAGCCACCAGGGACCCAGATCACTCGGAAATTGGGTATTGACATCGGACCCCAATGAGAGTATCATTAGATGTATACCAACTGAGGAGCAATGAGATGCAACTTAAAGTCCAACCTAAAAATATGAAGCTTGGCAACATCTGGAATATGTCCATTCCAGCAGTCGAAACATGTGGTGGAATGTCTGCCGCCTGTGCAGGCCCAGATGGGAAGTGCTACGTATTAAAGATATACAAGCGTCGGCCCACTGTCCTGAAATCCCATCAGAATACTTACGTCGCAGTCCTAGAGGCACTCGACAATGGGGATAGCTTCGAACTGCCTGCTAAGATTCACGATGGAGATGTGATGCGTCTACACGTCGCAGGTGATTTCTTCGACCCGTCTTATGCTTATGCTTGGATTAAGCTTATGACTGAAAATCCTAATATCCAATTCTTTGCTTATACTCGGTCTTGGCGTATGCCTGAAATGGTGGAATGCCTACAAGAACTAGCCAATCTCCCAAACATGACCCTATTGCTGTCCTGTGACCGTGATACGGGATATCCTGACCCTACCCTATGGGACGGATACCGCACTGCCTTTATGATGGTGGATGATAATGATTCCCATCTCGTGCAACCTGATACTCACGTTGTGTTCCGTGACAATCGCTTTGCTGTGGTCAAACGGGTCAATGGTAACCTAGTCTGTCCCACTGAGAATGGCATAACCAAAACCACCTGCGAAAAATGCAAGTGGTGTTTCAAGGCCGAAGTGAATAAAACTGCCCTATTAAACGAAAGGATCTAAACCATGAAAGTCGAAGTTTATCGCAACTTACATAAAAATTGTTGGTCTGTCCGTGACACCAAAACCGGGAGAGTGGTGAACCATGTTGATTTCATTGCTATCCATAATGCCAAATTTGTAGTACGTCCGGCAGGCCGTGCAAAGGTGCTACGAGAGCAACGTAAGAATGTACATGCATTCGTCCGGGGTGAAACCAAGGTCGCTGGTACATTCAAGGCCATGATGGAAGGTCCAAGAGATCTGGAATGTATTGGTCATATCAGTTATAATCCCTACAAGAGTGACACCTTCATGCATGATGGTAAACCTATTGAAGTTGCTGATGTCGTGTTCTTGGATGCTACTGGGAAGGGGTGGGCATATAATGAATGCGACAAGGATTAAATATAAGACGACAGGGACATGCTTATGGTGTCCCCGGAATAAATATATTAATCCCGGTACTGGACATGTTTATGCTTTATGTGAACACCATTATATGCAGTCCATCAAGAACCGACAAAAGCGCACACAGCGTCCTTTTAATGGTTTATGTGTGCGATGCAGTAAACCTATTGAATATAAACGTACCCTTTGCGAATACCATCTAGAGTATGAACGGAATCGAATATTAAATAGGATGACAACTAACGATACTATGCTATAATCATTGTCGAAGTTACATCTCCACTGTAACTTCCACAAAAATAAACTCCGGGGTTGGCCTTGACCCCGGAGTTTTTTATTGGGACCTGCCGGAGCGGCAGATCATCTTTTCCTTAAGGTCCCAGGCAGCTTGTGCGGCTGATGTCGTCAGATTGGGTCTTGACTTGGAACATCTGCGGGTGTATAATTAGATAGTGACCAAACCGAAACGGCGGAGAACTGTATGAAAGCTGTATTGTCTTTATTCGATCTAACAGGAGCAATGGTAGAACCTTGGGTAAAGGACGGATACCAATGCTTCATCTTTGATATCCAGCATCCTGACGTACCCATACCTGACCAACTAATGGCAGGGGCGAACCCCGTCAAAGTCTCTGGGGACTATCAGGACTGGAACCTCATTATCGCCAGACTAGTCCAAGACTATAGGGTGGAGATGCTATTCAGCTTCCCGCCCTGTACTGACTTGGCTGTCTCTGGTGCATCTCACTTCGCTAAGAAGCTTATGATTGACCCCTTATACCGACAAAAGGCTATGGATATGGTTTATTTTGCTGGTAATCTTGCTTATGGTTATGATCTTCCCTGTATGATTGAGAATCCCGTCTCAGTCATAAGTTCTGAATGGCGGAAACCTGACTACACTTTCCACCCTTATGAATATGGTGGTTATCTTCCGGCGGATGATGAATCCCCTTATGACCTTATACCTTCCAGAGATGCTTATACCAAGAAGACATGCTTATGGGTAAAGAATGGTCATCAAATAGAATTCCATATGCCAGAGAAGAAACCTGTGGAACTACCTACCGACTATAAGTATTCCCCACAACACCTGAAGCTGGGTGGGAAATCCCTTAAGACCAAGAACATACGGTCTGCCACACCCCGTGGGTTTGCCAATGCTATATGGCAGGCGAATAGAACAGATAGCCTCTAACTAATACTACATATCTCCTGAAAAAGACTCGACACCATCCCTGGTGCCGGGTCTTTTTTTGTGGACCGTGAGCTCGATCATCTTTCCCTTAGGCTCCGGCGGATAGTTACGGGTGGTGCGGGTAGTCGTCGGAGCGCCCAAGGCCACAAAACCGGGGCTTCGGACCCAATGGCACATTGGAGCCGATAGCCTATGGTTTTAGCCTCTGGCTGTCGGGGCCGTATGAGCATGAGCCGATGGGTTCTCGTGGCCTTGACTATAAATTATAAAAGTGGCAATAAACTAGATGGTATATTCTAGGTATTCTCCGATGTATTTCCTATTTTGTTAAGATAAAGACAAAGTACAAGAAAGTAAATAGTTATTGACTTGGGGCTATAGGGGCTATAGGATTGAGTGAGGTGGTGTGGATGGGGGGATGATAGAAGGATTCAAGTAGGATTACAAAATAGTCCTACTACTGTAAGTATGCCTTACCTTATGGTTATGGTCTTACTTATGGTTATGGTTCTGAAGTTATGGTTATGAATCATATCCTTATGGTTATTATCCTTATGGTTGGTATTGGTATAATAGGTTGTACTAATACCCCGCCAGAGATTCCTACACCTACTCCCATGGTCCAACCTGTTCTTGATGAACGGGTCATGGTTATGGAATCCCTAACCCAATTCAATAAAACCAGCAATCTATATATCCGGATCCTGATGGGGACGAATGAGATTCGAGAACTGAATGATTCTACTGGAAATAGATATCATCAATCCTATGTAGTCTCTAGGATGATAGGTCTAAGTCTTAACCTTTATAGAGATGGTATAACTAATTGGAACCCCCCGGAAGATAGTGGGTATTACGATAGATTGATAGCGATTAAAGAGGCTGAACTATATCGGATAGAACACTTTGGTGGGTTAAACGATATGATGTTATTAACATTACCAATAGAAAACGATGAAGCACTCGAAGAAGTGCGCCAAAAATTTGTTGAATGGAAGGATGATTCGAGGAATCAAATCCCTATGAACCTTCAGAATGAAATCTTGAAAGAATTAAATATCAAACCAGATGAAGTTGATTTTTTGTATGCCGGATTTGAAGAACCATTACCCACATTACCATCGATGCCATTAGATGAGAAAAGTCCCGGTACGCGTGGTTAATTTAATATTATAGGGGGAAGAATAAATAATTAAATAGGAGATTAAAAAATAAAAATGAACGATAGTATAGACGGATTTAATATCCCATCAAGCATTGCAGAACAATTAAATGAATCTATTGGCTCTGAGGTTGTAGACTTCTTAAAACAATGGGCAGATTTAACTCGTAAATCTCTGCTAGCAAATAAAGAAGTTATTTTTAATTGCCTTACAGTCGATGTGGAAGATGGACATATCTTGTGCCGTTTCTGTGGTGAGGGGATCCCTAATTGGAAACAGGACAATGCTAGAGAGCATAAAAGTGAATGTCCAATAAATGGTATCTCAGAAGTATTAAGTGCGGTAAAGAAGATGCACACCGAATTAAGTGCAAACGTTAAAAACAAAACTTTAAATTAAAAAGAGGTGGTAGGGATGCAAAGTCCAAATCAAAATCATCTTATCTTAGAGATGGATGAACAAGACAAAATCAAACTTGGGAAGCGAAGGTCCGGAGTCCATAAACAAGATAGATTAGATAGACAACATGAGGATGCTATGGCAGGTAAAGAGGTCCAAACAAATAAATATGGAACTGGGATAAACATTGATTCCCATCACAAGGCAAGTGCAGACCCATTTCCTCACACATGTAGATATTATCGTGGATGTTCCACTGACCCACTTACGGCAAGGGAGATGTCTTTAGATAACGCCGTTCAGAACAAAGCTCACTTTGACGATGTACATCCACTGACAATAGATGAAGAACACTTCTATCTAACCATCTACCGCCAAAACCCCAATGGGAAAACTGTGCATGAACTATCTATCCTCTACGGACGCTCTGAGGACACGATTAAGCAGATTCTAAGCAAGAACAGTATCAATGACATCCCAAGATGGGGAAGACGCAGTAAAGAGATAGAAGACCTGCATCAGCGAATTAAAATGAACCGGGCAGCAATCGTCTATGACTGGAATGTGATGGTCCAATACGCTACACTCGAACCGATAGAGCCTACCTTTTCTATCCCTACCAGTGTAGAATCTATTCAGGGTCAGAACTACCTAACAGGTGACCAACCAGACATTCTCAGCCAGATGCAAAACGGCCTCACCGCAGGATCCCAACTTCTTGAGCAATACACCGCGCTAAAGGAGTGGAAGGTCGAAGCAGAAGAACGAGAAAAAGGATACCAAGAGCGAATCCAAACTCTTCAAGAGTACGCTCAGAATCTAGATAAACTGGTTACTTACTTCACTGGAAATTACGAGAAACTCATCCAATCTGAATCGGATTTGGACGAGGATACTCCCCCTACACTGTAGGCTTTGAACCGGGGTTCAACCTCCCAACCATGATAGCTCAGTGAACCTAAATTCCTCCTAGGGGGGATTTTAGGGACACCCTATCGCCACTACCCTTAAAGGGTACATTTTAGGTATCTGCGGGGCGTACAGGGCTATGCATGTTCCCTGTCGCATACGATAGTGGCTGGGCAGACAAGGTTGATAATGGGTGTCACTAGTATCCTTTCTAGGATGGCATCCGCCCCCTTTAAATCCAATTTCATCCAATTTTGAAATTGGTCTGCCAAAGTACTTGACTTAGACCTTAGTAGGTGGTAAAGTTACTTAGTAATCAAAAACACGGAGGTACATCGATGGCAACTACTGGCAACACTTCTGCCCTAGCCCACGCAGTCCAACTGCTGAAAGAGTGCTACGGACAAATGGGAGCTGAACCCGATATGGAAACAGACGGGTTTGGTGAGCTCATTAATCCAACGTCTGAGGAACTCTTTGAAAGTTTAGATAACTTTCTCAAAGATATCACTGGACTCACTGGCGAAGATTTTCGGACATGGGTTCTGTCTGAGGATCTCAATCAAAATCTTAAAGAGGAACATTACTACTAACATGGAATTTACTAGAGACATAGCAAGGGAAGTCCGAACCAGCATCGAAGGGGTAGTACAAGAATTTTTGGATGCGAACTACCCCGACATTAAAGTTACAAGAAGTACGGCTGGATATAACGGTGACAAACTCGATGTGAAGCTACAATTGTTCAGTGCCGTCAATGGTGAAACTGAGGCCGAAGCTGACTACAAAAAATATGCCAAACTGTATGATTTGCCATTGGAAATGCTTGGAGCAAGGTTCAACTTCAATGGGACGATGTTCACGGTCAAGGGATTTAAACCTAAGGCTCGTAAGAATGACATCATAATCGTTAAAGACAATGGTCTTCAGTTTGTCGCTCAACATCGAGGCGTAGTGATAGCTTACAAAGCGTCTCAAGGTCAAGACCTTGGAAACCTTATAGCCCAAGAGGTGGCCTAATGACTGACGAAAAAAATCTACTTAAACTAGCGTACATCGATATCAATGCCCTCTTAGTTGAGGGCTTTGATACCAATGCTGAAGACTTGGTGAAGAAATTTAGGGCTGATGAAAGGAATTTTCAACACTCTATATTCGATGGAATTGCTAGGACATTGACCGAAATTCGAGACTTGTTTGGAGCCGATAAAATTTAATGCCTGAGTATAACGTAGAACTTGAAATGACCATCGTTGAAGTAGTCAACATAGTTGCTGACTCTCCCGAAGATGCGGAGAGAATTGCCAGAGAGCGTGGGTGGTCCTCTCTAACCAATGGCATCGGCAATTGGAGTATCACCAAACAATATGAAACTACATTAGAGGAAATAAAATAATGCAACACTATTCCGTTTTAGAACTTTTCGCCGGTGCAGGTGGACTCGCCTTAGGTCTTGAAAAAGCCGGGTTCAAATCCTGCCTGTTGAATGAATTCAACAAAGACGCATGTGCCACACTCCGAAAGAATCGTCCTGATTGGAATGTCGTAGAGGGTGATGTCTCCACCATAGATTTCACTCCGTACCATAACCTAGTTGATGTACTGGCTGGTGGATTCCCATGCCAAGCCTTTTCTATGGCTGGAAAGCGATTAGGCTTTGATGATATTCGAGGGACTATGTTCTATGAATTTGCTAGAGCCGTCAAAGAGGTTAATCCTAAGTTCATAGTGGCAGAAAACGTCATAGGTCTACTGTCCCATGATGGTGGGAAGACACTGGAAACCATAACTAACGTCATTGATGACCTTGGATATACATTGGTTGAGCCAACGGTCTTAAAGGCGGTACAACATGGTGTACCTCAACGGAGAGAACGTTTGGTCTTGGTAGGAATACGGAAGGATCTCATCGAAAAAACGTCTTTCACATACCCAAAGCCTCTTGATGAAATGTTCACCCTACATGATGCCTTAAAAGCTGGAAAGCTTTATGACACCGATGTTACTCAATCTGAAGGACCGGTCTATTCTCAAAGAAAATCTGAAATCATGGATATGGTTGAACCAGGTAAAAACTGGAAAAGCCTACCTGAAGATATCCAAGTGGAATACATGAAGAATAGCCTTTATGGTGGCGGTGGCAGAACTGGATATGCCCGTAGATTAGCTTGGGATGAACCAAGCCTCACGCTGACATGCTCTCCAGCTCAGACGCAAACAGAACGTTGTCACCCTGATGAAACTCGACCACTTACTGTACGTGAGTATGCCCGAATCCAAACCTTTCCTGATGAATGGGAATTCGAAGGTTCTCGCTCCAGTGCTTACAAACAGATTGGAAATGCAGTCCCTGTTAATTTGGGCTATGCAATAGGATGCTCCTTGCAAGATGCCCTCAAGACTCTAACAAAGACGGTATTGAATCTGTCTAACGCAGAGATGGTGGATGCAATTTAGACTATTGACTTGGCGACCTTAACTAAGTATCATTTAAATATATTAAATAAAGGAACCTGTACATGCAACACACAACTCAACCCAAGTGCATCGAACTCTTTGCTGGAGTAGGTGGATTCCGATTAGGTCTAGAAAAGGCCGGATGGGATGTCACTTGGAGTAACCAGTGGGAACCTAATAAAACAAAGCAATGGGCCGCTGAGGTCTATCGTCATCAATTCGGTGATGATGGGTTCGTCAATGAAGACATATGTAATGTTAACGCCTCTCGCCTACCCGATCATGATTTGCTCGTTGGTGGATTCCCCTGCCAGGATTACTCCGTAGCGAAACCGCTTAATCAATCTGCGGGGATTCAAGGCAAGAAGGGTGTCCTATGGTGGGAAATTTTCCGAATCTTACAAGAAAAGAATCCTACCTATGTGCTACTAGAGAATGTAAGTCGATTACTCTCTACTCCCACTAATAACCGTGGGAGAGATTTCGCCACTATCCTAGCGTGTTTCAATGCCTTGAACTACGTGGTGGAATGGCAGGTAATCAATGCAGGGGATTATGGGTATCCTCAGAGCCGTAAGCGTGTATTCATATTGGCCTATAAACGGGCTAATGATAATTCTCGTGCTGATCGAAACATTCTTAGAAAAGAATTTCCCTACTATCAAAAGGGAAACTCCAGTGCCTTTAAACTCCTACCAGAACCGTGGGAAACAGATAGCAATGGAATAATTGAGGACATCTCTAACTATCTTCATGCTGTATCCACTGTATGGGATGGAATCCATAAAGTGTCTAAAACCTCCCCCTTTAAGGATGTCGGTATAGCCTATGGTGGGAATGTTTGGACTGTGAAGATTGAACCAGTCTATAGAGGCCCACAAAAGACTCTTGAAATGATTCTTCAAGACAAAAATGTCATACCAGAGGACTTTTACATCCCCGAAGAGAAACTAGGCCGATGGGAGTACCTCAAAGGGTCTAAGAAAGAGCAGAGAGTCCATAAGGAGACAGGAACCGCTTGGGAGTACTCTGAGGGGGCTGTAACCTTCCCAGACGCTTTAAATCGGCCCTCTCGCACGATAGTGACAGGTGAGGGTGGAACATCCCCATCCCGGTTCAAGCATGTCATTCAAACAGAAGATGGTCGTTACCGTCGATTAACTCCTGTTGAATTGGAACGTCTTAATGGATTCCCTGATGAGTGGACCAGTCTTGAGGGCTGTCCTGACAAAAACATTACTGATGGGCAAAGAGCCTTTTTGATGGGCAATGCCTTGGTAGTAGGAATCATTGAACAGATTGGAAAAGGAGTCTTAAATGCCAGTGCAACCGTCCGATAAGATAGCCATTTGTGAGGCTCTATTTGCAGAGCTTCAATTCAGATCTGATAAAGACAACCTGATAACTCTAGGGGTGGACGAATCCCTAGTAGGGGCATTAGCTGCCGATTGGGTTATTCCACGCAACACGCTAGAGGATTTAATCACCTATCTCAAAGAGGGTGTGATGTATCACTACCCCAATGAAAACCCGGCAGAACTGCCATATGATATTTGGCATCTATCTGGTAGTGATCTGTCCGGCCCATTAAAAAATATTACTGCATTTAAAAGCGCATTTGGTCGGGAGATTGGCTATCAGGCTGGACTACTCCAGCTTGATGTGGGGGAAGAGTTATTGGACTGCGACTGCGGTAAGGTTGATGTGAATGGGGTAGCTTTAGATAGCGATGAATGCATCCATCATGGTGACAGGTGTGGAGCGTGTGGAGCCTTCATAATCGAGGCCGCAGAAGTGGGTGATGGTGAAGCCATGTATCACGGTAGAGATGAAGACTGTAGGTTAGTAAGGAGATTAACACTATGAACAAGATTTTTAACCCTTGGATGATGGTCACAAACTTTATAATCATGGCTGGTGTATGGACTACATTTGTCTGTTTGATAACAGGAGTTATCTAATGGCTGATGAGCTCAAAACCGGGGTTCAATGGGCTGGTCTGTATGGAATCATGATTATTGATAGAGATGGATTTGGGGAACGTATGCCAGATCGACCTCTGTCCACTGAAGTAATGACTGAAGAAATGTTCCAAAAATGTATTGTTGAATCTACAACTCACATATTTGATAGGAAGGAATGGTCCAGCATGGTCAAAAAATACGAGGAGAAAAAGTAAATGCAATTAATAACCTTAGAAAGTAATGAAGTCTTAAGTGAACGAGCCGTAGACCTAGGATTCCGTATTGATGGAAATACCTATTGGCCCAATAAGGCTTATGAATATGTCGTAGGACTGACACATGACAATGAGACACATCCTACTACGGACTCTTTCTTCTTACATAGATCTATAACCGCTGATTCTGCACAAGATGCACAACTCAAAGCAGCCCAACTGGTTTATAAGCAGTTTGCACCACTCGTAACTCCAAGAGTTCCAGCAGGATTCAATGTTCAAAAATATGTGAAACTTGGCTATTCTGATCTTGAGATTCGAGATTTAATAGATGAGTATATGGACAGTCCTGCAACTGATTTACGTCATGAACGTCGAGAAGGGCGCTCTAACGAGTCCTTTATAAACCTACGAGTTGATTTATGGGATGATCAGGATATTCAGATTCAGTATCCAACTATCTGGAATGCTCAGAGGGAAAAACAGTGGGACTATTCTCCACAATTCCCACTTTATCTACGGCTTTATAATGACCCGGACCGGGGCATAAAGTCTGACTCTTATAAAGGAAAAACCTTTAAAGAATGTTTAGCTGAAAATGATTTATGGTGGGACATCAAGGCGGTTCAGCTTTCACTCAGCATTTGACTTGGAGATATCTTAGCGATAGACTTATTGGACAAATATCATGAACAAACCATTTCTCATATTTCAATACAATCATGAAGACCGGGACTATGTTGAAGCCTATCCGCTTCATTCTCCTTGGGCCATGACTTATCGTCAATTGCCAAAGGATATTCTTTATGCCATCATGATTTGTTCGTCTCGAAATCAAGCTCGTAAAGAAGCATATAGATTATGGATTAATCCATCTGGTGCAGGCTTCAATAAACTTAAAGCGAATCCTAGAACCTATACTTTTAAATAAAGGAATTCTTATGACAATTAACACTGAAACATATACATATCACACCGACACACTTACGGCTGGACATCCACTTCATGCTGGTAATGAATGCTACTGTAAGAACTGTTCAAGCCAACTACCTTATGTACGGGAGCTAGGATCGATCTACTGTAAGGTTTGTGAGAGTCAACACGAAGAAGTCCCATTTGAGGTATGGCTCCATGAAGATTGTCCTGAAACAGGCTGTGGGGAACACTGCCCCAAGGATTGGGTTGGTCCCAATATAACGGTAAAACAACTTAAAAGGATACTTAATGACTAATTCAAACAAACGGGGCCGTCCTGAAGGGATTGAATCAGAAGAGTCGATTCGCATACGTACAACGGTTATAGAATTACGTAAGGCTAATCCAAAATGGACTCTTAACCAAATTGGGCTTGAAGTTGATCGGACGAGAGAACGTGTGCGTCAAATTCTCGTAAAGGCGGGAATGGAACCACGATCCTCTAAAGCCGTGTATGCGCGTCAACCCATTCATTTAAAACGGGGGCAACCGTGTAAACAGTGTGGAACACCCGTCCCATATGTTATCAAGACGGTCAAAGGTCAATCCAGAAGTGGGGCATATCCCGTATATTGTAATCAGATTTGCCGTAGCGATTATTATCGTGTTGATAGGGCATGTGCTTATTGTAAAAAGATAATCACCCTACGGAAATCTGATGCTATCAGAGATTTAGAACGAAATAAGGCTATCTATTGTAGCCACTCATGCCGAAGTAAAGAATATTGGGCTATCGTTAAAGGCGAAAAATCTAACATTCTTGAATATTCACTAAAGCAACCAATGACTCAAACCTTTAAAAAGGACAGTAAAAATGACGACAAGACAAACGGTAATTGACCTTCGAACTAATCATCCAGATTGGACATTAGACAAGATCGGTCAAGCAGTTGATAGAACTAGAGAACGTGTACGCCAAATCCTTATAAGTGAGAATTTGGAACAACGTTCAACCAAGGCAGCATATTCAAGACTGCCAGCACATCTTAAGAAAGGTCCGCCTTGTCCGAAATGTGGAACACTTGTCCCTTATAGGGAGAGATCTTATGATAGCGGATACAGCGGTGGATCTTACCCAAAATATTGTAGTGCGGAATGTCGTCCAAAGGAAGAGACTATTGAATTAACATGCTTCTACTGCAATAAAACTTATGTCTTAACAATTCCTCAAGCAAAGAGTCGTCAACGCCGGGTAGCCAATGGTCGATATAAGGCAACCTATTGTAGTCACTCATGTAGTAGTCATGCGTATTGGGATGTTGTTCATGGGAAAACACCTAATGACTTTAACTACAATCTTGCACTTGGCCCCAAAGGTATTAAAAGAGAGCTATCGTAATGAATATCTTAATTTGTGGTGATCGCTACTACAAAGATTGGCAAAAAATTCAAGACTATCTACAAACCTTAGATCCAGCCAATGATGTAATTATTCATGGAGCAGCCAAAGGAGCCGATAGTTTAGCTGGAAACTTGGCAACCTCTATGAAGATGAAGGTTCTTGAATTTCCAGCTAAATGGGAAGAATTCAATAGGTCTGCTGGTCCCATTAGAAATCAACAAATGATTGATGAAGGTCACCCAGATTTAGTGGTATATTTCCATGATAATCTAGACGGTAGCAAAGGTACAAAAGACATGGTGGCTAGAGCCACAAGAACCAAGATTCCTGTCTTGGCTAATCCGTAACTTCAGGTAATAGCAATGCCGATGCCATCATTCATCAATGACTTTGTCATGAATAACTTTGATGTCGATGAGCTCGAATTACTGATATTGAATTACCATAATAGATCTGAAGATGGTCTTGCCCAAAACTATGCTGACTTGATTAATGGATTCACTCTAGCAGCAGTGTATTTTTACCGAGATAAATTTCTTAGTTACGAGGATCGACGATGGCTAAGGATAAGAATCTCAATGCTGTTTGCTCCAATAATTCATAAGATTCTTAATTAAGAGAGGTTTTATGATTGAAATCCAAATAAAAGATTTTTGCTTTACCTGTAATGGAAAAGGGTCAACTCCCACCGAACTTATATGTCTACTCTGCAAAGGACAAGGTGAAATATTTAACTGGATTACCATTGAAACATTATCGGAAATGGTAGCAGACATTCAATTTAGAAAATCGGCTAAATTTGAATTTCCTGAGCATGAATCAAATGTATTTAACATCACTGAAGAAATCCAAATAAATCCAAATCCAAATATTTAAAGTAGGAAAAAATTATGACATGTATGTGCGGTGATTTACATTGCGGAAGTTGTGGCCCTATGTTTGGGCATGGTGTTTGTGAGGAATGTGGGTGGTGTGATTGTTCTGAAGCTGACCACGTCACTGAGACAAAATGCGTCAAAGAAAGTATCAAACACTATGCAGAATTAGAGGAAGAATACAAACGAGAAGAAGAATTAGCAGAAGAAGAAAAAAAATTGAAACCGACAGAGTCGTGGAATGATTGGTACAACAGACAAACTGATTGGGACAAAGAACAAATTGACCTATATAGGAATGAAAAATATGGATTCTGTACGTTAGAGGAATTAGTAGAGGAATACAAACGTCATGGAGAAGAGTTGCCACAATACCTAAAAGATAAAATAACAAATCTAGGATGGCATCCGCCCCTATCCTTTCTAAAGCTAGAAGGTTTAGACCTTCCACCAAATCCAAATATTTAAAAGAGGTTCCATGACAAGTTCACATAGTCCATTGGTCACATTAATCCCGGCCATCAAAGGGGAAGTAGGGTCCTTAGAGACATTTCAAGCTCAGATTCGTCCCAATGACATACGCCCAATTTTAGGATATGACCCACGTCACAATTCGATCAACCCTCAATTACAGACAATGTATAAAAGTCTGAACCATGATAATGGACAAAAACGTCGTTTATCAGAATACGTAAAGACAAATCTCACTGAAACTATGGGGGTATTGCCATCAATTGCAATAGGAATATCTCAGCCCTGTGTATTTAATGAGTTTCCAGACACTCAAGGTATTGCTGGTCAATTAAATTTAGAATTAGCTGAGACAAATATACGGGTATTACTTAATGGCCTAGAAATAATGGAAGCCGTTATTGACTCAATGGACATGGAAAAAATTGACTCAGTTACATTTCCAGTGACATTTTTTGCACCAAAAGAAGAAATTTTAACGTTAGGTGAACTGAGGCAACTTTTTTATAATTTCCAATTCTTACAAAATGATATCCCCGTCTCTTTATATAAACGGTTTGACCTATCAGATCAATATGTTCAACTGACTGGAGATCTTGGAACGTCTGCTACCGTTAACTTTTATGGACGTATGGAAGAGAATAGTCAAAGTTTGGGTGGGAAAAGTACATGTCTTGTGGCACAAAGAGTGTTACTAAGGTTTGTTCGTGGAGCGTGTGAAGGACGAGCGTTTCAAGCGAGTAGTCAAAAGCACTCCGTTAAAAACCCAAACCTCACATCAGATACTCAAAAGGATATTCTAGCTAACTTAGAATATTTCATTGGCTCAATAGCAAAACATATGGGTGTAGAGCAGTTTAAAAATCATGATTATGTACACCTAACTGCTTCTGGCTGGCAAACTTTGGGGCTTGTATTCCATGAATTGTACTTTACACGTAAAGAACGTATTGGATCATCCACTTACGAAGACGTTATTCGTCGTATAGGCGAAATTGATTGGTCCCGTGATAACCCCGATTGGCTGGGAATAGTTTTATCATACCGAAAGGGAATAGATAAACCAGTTATGAATAAGGCAGGCGGTACTACCATCATGAACATGTTGGAGTATGTACGTAAAGAAACAGGGTTAATTTAAAAGGAGACGATAAAAATGACGAGTAAACGATTATATAAGGTCACATTAACAGGTTGGGTAGTCAAAAATGAGAATCAAGCTGAGGTCACTGAATGGGCCTTTGACACTATCGTTGATGAAATGATTGGAGAACAACTGATGGTTAATTTCATCGACAGCAATGACATGATAGTTACTCCAACTAGGTCAGATGTTATCCCTGAAAAACGTAAGCCAGGCCGTCCCCCGAAGGTGAATAAGACAAAGGCCGAAAAAGATGAAGATCAAAAAGCTAAAGAACTACGACTTGCTGCTGTATATGGTGCAGGAGATAAAAAACTCGAAGAGTTGGAAGAAAAGTGGGATGGAATCATCCAAGAAGCAAATGTGGATAATACCGATAAATATCTAACCGATCCTGCACAAGAGGGACGAGATGCAGTTAAAGCTGAAGGCTATGCTGAAGTGGCTACGGAAGAGGCAGAAACTGTTGACGTACAAGAAGCGTTAGATTTAATTGAAGCAAAGGATAAGATAGACAAACGACAGGCTGATGAAGCAGATGAACTCCCTCCCTTGATAATGGAATTCGAGGGCGATGATGAAGAGGCCGATGCTTCAGAGATGTCTTTATGAACTCACAGCCAATTAACCGAGACAGACACACTAAATGGAAACAAGCCGTTGAATATCGAAAAGCCTTTCCTGAAATGACGTTAAGGGAAATTGGGGATGCTGTAGGCTATACACGAGAACGTATCCGCCAAATCCTTTCCGTTGAAAACTTGTCAACCAGATCGAGTGGTAGGGTTTATGGTCAACCTAAATCGCTTTGTTTAACCTGTAATCAGCCAGTCCCACGAAGGCGAATGTTATACTGTAGCCCAGAATGTAGGCATCCAAAAGGGAAAACAACCTTCCTTTGCGTCCAGTGTAACCAACCCGTAACTGTGATGACTTCAATCTATAAAAGTCGATCTTCTCGATCTTCAAATATTTATTGCAATCGAACTTGTAGAGATTTAGGACATAAATTAAAAGGTTAACTTCATGATTATCACAACTAATGACTTGCATAACATGGCCCAACAAGGGGCCGCAATGAATATCCATCTAACCAATGACGACCTTCTTCCCACATTGATTGTAAGCACTGAAGATAATCAACTTGGAATATATGGGATAAGTGGATCTAAAGATGAGATTTCTCATCTAGTTCTTCACAAATTACAGGAGAGTAATGCAAAAGCCTATGCATTTGTAGTTGAGGCATGGGCTACTACTTTTTATGAAGAAGTTAAGAAATATGATCGAGTTAGAGACATGCCATTAGATGATCGATATGAAATGGTTCAAATTGTTTTAGTGGAAAAAGACAAAGGTGTAGTGGGTGGGTCAAACGCTAAAATCAATCGATCTGGCACTCACGCGAAAACATTAGGACCATGGGAAAACATTTCGAACAGTGAGGATGTGAAAGTCGTTTCAGACTACTATATAACCGAATGGTGAAAATTCCGAGTGGTTCTGATTATCGTTTCCTCTATGTCTTTCTCTATAACAAAGGTAAAGGCTGGAAAATTGCAGAGGCAACAGATAAACGAGATCTTTCACAAATTCTGATAGATAATGGATACGAAATGATTTACCACCCGGAATATGATGGTGATATCGCCGTTGGAGTGAAAGAGGGTATTGTCGTCGGAATCGCCACAGTATTTGATTTATGGGCAGTAGATATAACTGACCACACTCCAACAAAGGAACAAGCGTAAATGGGTTTCTTCAAACGTAAGAAAAAAGAATTAGAGAAACCATTAGAAGAAATTCCTCAACCAGAACCTGAACAAGAATCTGTTCACGAATATATGATAAATGTTGCTGAATATCTAGAGGTACAAAATCACGTAGATTTGAGAATTTCTAAACTTGACGCTATTCAACAACAATTAGATGATCTAAGAAATGAACCATAATTTGACTTAAGGTTATATATCGGCTATACTTTTAATATCAAATTTCAAAAGAAGGTACTTCACATGCCACGAGGACGACCCAAAGGTTCTAAGAATAAAATAAAAACTCAACCAGTTAAAGTAACTACCGCCCATCGAGGGCGCCCACCGGGTAGCAAGAACAAGGAAACAGTGGCAGAACCCACTACCACTGTTAAAACCCCTACAAAACGCGGGAGAGGCCGTCCTTTAGGCAGTGTTAATGTACCCAAAGCCGATTACGTTCCTGAACCCATTCGAGGGTTTCAAGAAGTAATAGCGATCTTTGGTATGAAAGGGTATATCAACTATTCCAATATCTCCAGTATGGAATTACTCCCTGAGGATATGGAAAAGGCTGTTGCAAAATTCTACACTGCCTTTTCTCAAATGCCTATACGGGCAATGCTTAATTACAACAATGAAAAGTTACTTCCATATCTCTATGCTCAAGTTCCCGATTTAGAATGTGGGTTAGTCCACGGTACAGCGACTTGGGAAATCAAATTTCAGGTTCCGTAAGCTATGTTAGTTCAATTCCCTTACAATAAAGAATTAATCGACGAAATTAAATCTATTCCAGGGCGTAAGTATCGTCCGAATGATAGAGGGTGGGATATCCCAGAGGCGTTCCTCCCTACTGCAGCCGAGATGATTCGCCCTCATTATCCAAATATCGCTGACACGATCAGTGATTATTTCACGCTAACCTCCGACGAACCAACGTTGACAGATATGTCTACGGCTACAGCTAAAGAAGATCTAGTCGAGGTGGATAGTCTTAAACTTCTTGAGGATGTACGTGAGCGTCTAAATACGCCATTTCCTCTCTATCCCTACCAAGAACTCGCTGTAGCCTTTTTAGAGGCCAGAATCGGGACGAGAGGAGCGTTAATAGGGGACCAACCGGGGTTAGGAAAGACCATTGAAGCTTTAGCCTTCTGTTCCTTACATCCACAAGTTAGCCCAATCTTGGTAGTGACACTTGCATCACTTAAAAGGAACTGGTATCGAGAAGTTGAGAAATGGCTTCCTGGTACTTCCATTCAAATCATTGATCAAGGTAAGGATCTAGTCGATTCGGATGCCGATGTAGTTATCATTAACTATGATTTGATATGGAGAGCCAAGATTGAGAAACAACTATTAGCGCGGAAATTTCAAATTGTAATATTTGATGAGATAACCTACCTCAAAGAACGGTCTGCCAAACGGACTAAAGCAGCTCGAAAACTTGGAAAAGCCGCTGAATTCACTATTGGACTTTCAGGTACTCCAATCCTAAATCGTCCCATCGAATTCTATACGTTTTTAAATATGATTAGTCCAAAGCAATTCTCTTCCCAATTTCAGTTTGGAATGAGATATTGTAATGGCTATCACAATGGATTCGGGTACACCTTTAAAGGTGCTAGTCGTGTAAGTGAGCTCCGTCAATTGATACATCCTTTGATGATTAGACGGAGAAAAGATGAAGTACTGACTGAACTCCCTGAAAAGAGCCGTCAAAATATCTACATCGACATGCCCGGAAGCTATTTCCAAAACTATCGTGCAGCGGAATTAGATCTAGTGCAAAGCTTAAAAAGTTTATCTGCGGATGAAGAAGCCGAAGTCTCTCAAGAATATGAGGACAAACGGATGTGGCTTCTCTCGAAATTAAACTTCTTACGACATTTAGTGGGATTGGCTAAGGCTGATGCGGCCGAGGAAATCATTACTAATTTTGTTGATTCGGGGGAAAAACTAGTTGTATTCGGGCATCACCATGATGTGATGGATACAATAAATGCATATCTCACTAAAAAGAAAATTGGTCATGTGACAGTAGATGGTCGCACTCCCAACCAAGATCGCCAAGCCTTGGTCGATCAATTTCAAGAAGATGAGAATTGCATGGTCTTTCTGGCATCCACAGCGATGGGGATGGGAGTCACACTCACAGCCGCTAGCAATGCTTTATTTGTGGAACGTCAATGGACCCCAGGCATGGAAGAGCAAATGGAGGATCGAATACATCGGATTGGGCAAAATCGGGGGGTCTTCATCCACTACATGCAGATAGAGAACAGCATAGATGCCAAAATGGCAAAGCTAGTGGAATATAAGCGTGATGTGTTGGCAGCCGTATTAGACGGAGAACGTCAACGGGATCGTGGGGAGAGCATAATCAACGAACTATTAGGAGAATTCTCTAAATAATATTAAAGAGTTCCGCAAACTTTTGAGATTCGATGATATATCCCTCTAAATGTTCCTCAGGATATTTAAGCCGGATTATACATTTTAAACAAAGTCTTCCATGATGGTTCCAATCATTTAAATGTTCTTCATGGTGGATTGGATATACCAGCATTCGATGGCAAATAGCACAATCTAAGACAAATCCCTGCATTGCCACTTCAGAATCGTCAAACACCATCGTTCTTAAGAGTACAAACACCTAAAGCCAAAAATTCTTGAACTGTGATATTCATATCTTGGCTTTTATTTATTATCGTATTTAATCCAATTTCTTTGATTAAAGCAGTTGCTAGTTCATGATCAGTCTTAAAGGATCGTTTACTGATCTTCTGATTGATCTCAGGTGAAACCACTTCTCCCAAACTCTCTCCATATTCCGTCTTTGCATATGGAGAACTATGAGTTAAGAGCCCAGATCGTACCTGATTGCGAAGTGCATCTTCAACAAAAACAGTCCAAATCAAATTAACACGGGTTTCTAGCTTAGAGAATTTAAAACCAAAACCATATATAGTCCCAGCGGCCGCAAGACCACCTGTCACGATTCCAACAATTGGTGCCCACTCAGCAAACATTTAATTACCGTGCGAACCATTTAGCTTAATAATCATATTAATCGCTATTTCCATCTCAGCCGGGAAATTTCTATTTGCACATTGCAAGCATACTAGTTCGTAAGTATTGTCAGGTAATATATCTTCATCAACCACAATCGGTCCATTGCATCTTGGACATGGATATTCAATGTGCGGGAACCGTCCTATTGATGTCATCTAATTTCTCGAAATCTCGAAGACGTTGATAAAGTCTTTTTCGATCTTCAGATTTTGGTTTTAACTCTCGTTGCCACACGACTAGAACATGATAGTCACTTCTGGCAAATAAATCTATTCTTTGTTGTTCTTCCTCTGGGCTATGCCATCGTTCCCCATATAACTCTATTATTTTACGATCTGTTAGATGTACAAAATCGGGACAGCGTCCCATCAATAAAAATTGACCGTTTCCCGTATATCTATACGGCATCCCCAAATAACACATAAGGCCGAATAACGTCATTTCGGCGTTATTCGGCTCCTGTCTTGCCAGTCTATCCCAAAATGCTGCAGATTTTGAAATAGTACGGGGATTTCTCGTCGGACCATGCTGATCCCTTTTACGTGGACGACGAGTCCTTACCTTATTAGGAGGCATCACCACCATGTTGGATGCTGTAATACCTTTCTGATGTTACATTTTCTTCCAAGGGCTGATACTCATCTACAGATGGATTCTCAGGAAGTTTCCGCATTATCGCTTCTAAAGCTGCTTCCGCTGTACCATCTACAGAGTTAGTGATTCGCCCAGTATTTAGATAATGATGGAACGCTTCAACCCAAGCTTGAACTACTGTTAATCTTTGTGACTCCTCCCCTTGAAGAGAGTTTGTCGTTGAAACTGATGCCGGAATAGTTGCTACTGCAGCATTTGTCTGCATCCGTTCAATCGTATCTTTAAGAGAATTCACAGTACTTCGAAGTTCATCTATTTCAGCTTGTAACTCTTTTGTACCATTTGATTTATTCAAGGAACCTGCGGGACGGCCCCGGCCTCGTTTCGAAGGAGTAGTTTGATTTACCTCTTCAAACCCTTGAACAAAATCCTTACCTTCTCCTGTGGAACCAGAAAACTCATTAACCATTTGTACCTTCTCCTATGAAACTTCCTTCACCTTTTTAGGACACCAAAGACATGTAAACCATTCATTAGATCCATATTTTTGCCATTGGTGCTTACCTAACAAACATTTTATAGATTTTCTTATTCCCCGTCTACTCTTTATCATACCTTTCCTTTCCTGTATTCCCTTTCCTAGTTTCCGTAACCTCCGTAAGCCCGACGTTCCCCACTAGGCAACACTCCCGCCTTACCTAAATCATCTAGTACGTCAGCAAATCCATTGTGATCTGCCATAATCGTTCTCATTTGGTCATTAGCAACAGCTAAATTCTTCTCCAATTCAGCAATTGCGGGGGCATTCGTTTGAGCCTCTCGCTCTATTGCATCCAGTCTAAATAGTGCGACATCCACTCTATCGATAACTTCTTCGATTTCATCGAAATCTTTTATAAGGTCATGGAGATTACTGATTGCTATCGCGCCCTCTTTGGACTCCCCTTGTATCAATGCAACTTGGGCTTTAAGATCTGAAACCTGTGTTTGGGCAACATTCAAATCACCACGTAAAGTAGTTACCCATCCAATAAGACCAATAGCAACAATTAAAAGAGGAACTATAGTAGCAATTAGATTAATCTTATTCATGTCGCCCTCCTAGATCCTAAACGATAATTACCGTTGTTCTAAGCGACCATCCTCGCCTTCGTACCAATCGACTCCCCAGTCGCCTCCAGCTTTCATTGCGCGATCAGTAAGCTGTTTAAGTCTTTCTTTCATTCTACCCTGCATCGACTCTGGGAACAGACCCGAATTTATATTAGCCGCTAACTCTCGTTTACTTGCCTCTTCATGGGGGACACCATCAAATTCCCACTCTAGTCTCTGTATTTCTTTTGTTCCTCTATCTCTTGGAGCAAAACCTATATTAATTTCTATAGATTTAGGAGCTCTCTTTTTAACAAGATCGTTTTTATCTATTGTTATCCTAAATCTATTGCCCCCAACATTATTCGATTGATCCTGATCATCCATTAAATCTTTATTTTCATTTAATTCTCTGCCCCGGAAAGAAAAACTATAGAGATCGGGATTATAGCCCATGTATCCAAAAGCCTCCTGCTGTTTTTTAGTAAGAGGTTTGAATAAATGTCTTCCAGCGTACTTCCCCTGATACTCTCCAGATGTAAGTTCTGCTATTTTGTCTAAGAATGAATCTAAAGTATTTTGATCTTTAACTTCCCCTGCTTCTACCAAATCGTTGGTTGATATGTTAACCGCCAGCATTGGATAACCTTTTTCATCCAAACGAGAAGCAAATAAAAGACTGCCTTCATCCTTCCACAATTTTTTTAATGCATCTCGAACAAGACTAGTAGCATTTGTAGTACGCTCCAATTTCTTACCTTGATCGTCCACTAACATACCAGCTCTGGTACGTCTTCGATCACCCTCAGAGAGGGAGGAGGGATCTAACATCATAGATACATCTAATTGATGTTTTTTTAAGTCTGTAGAACCTAATTTACCAGCTTTGCGCCTACGTACTATCGGCGGAGGACTATTACGTTGCTCCCGTTGCTGTGATTCATGTTCGTTTATTCGCTTAATTGCCGCATCTAGGGGGTCATCTGAACCAGGTTTCTTAGCTTCAGGAGCTTGAACCATTTCTACCTGTACACCACCAACTTCACGTTCACCAGGTTTGTAATAATGACCCTTACGTGGCCCTTCATGGGGACCTTTAGGATCATATTGACGTTTCTCACGAGACGCATATCCTCCGCCACCAGGATGCATTCTTGGTGTAGTTGGATGTGTAGGTGGTTTGGATGGAGGTTGAACAGAACCACCGCCAGGATGCATTCCACCACCAACCTCATCCTTTAATAGAAGGACAATATCAATCAGTTGTTTAACAAAAGATTTATTCATTATGGCAATCCATACGTGTTAGGTTCTCGATCTTCAGCATCCGCTGCACCAATAGCTGACTGTTCATGCCGAACTTCTTGAGTAGGACGTTTAGTTTGTTGCATCTTTTTAGCTGCAAGAATAGCGTGTATTGAATTTTGAAGTTCAAAGAGGAGAGAATTACCATACTCCATCTTCTCTAAATCAAGTATTAAATTATAAATATCTAAGGCCGGACCAGGTTCCATTCCCGTAAGAACAGGCTCAATTTCTTCCTCAGATTTATATAAATAGTCATGTAAATCGGGATGATGAGACTGATCGACAGAATGCCAACGAGTATAGCCATCATGTCTATGATGACCGTCTTTTTGCAACAACTTAGGTCGTCCGGTTTTAGCCATTTATACCCACCACATCTAACATCTCATCAACATAGACTAATCCAGACTCATGTGAAAGAAGTATTTCAATAGATTCATCCACTAAATACTGCTGTGATTTCTTCAATTCATCTGTGTCCTCTTCACCAGCCGTGTCAGGCTTAGAAGATTTAATCTTATTCATTCGTTTCTTTGCAACTTCAAGCCATTTAGGGTCGTATTCTTTGTGATCCTTAGCATCCGCCTCTGAAACTTTGAAGAATCGTTCTATATCACCTTTTAAGGTTACGGCTAATTTCTTATATTCAGCCTCATCTCCCTTTGGTCCAACCTTACTCATAAAGAGATGATTTTCAACTATATTAGCCACACGGTTAACAGTATCTTTAGGTACACCCAATTCGGTTAGGATACTCGTTGTCATTTGGGCGCCCGTTTTATCATGACCGGGGAAATGGGTATTATTGTCAGTTCCAGTCTTATTTTTTCCAATATCATGGAATAAAATAGCTAGATTTACAATCGCATCAGTACTAGCGGCATTTTTAAGAGCTGTAATCGTATGTTTCCAAACATTAGTCTGTTTGTGATTCTTGCCCCGTTGCTTGGTTTCTTCCATCGCAACTAAATCTTTTGAGATAAATTTAAGCTGATCATTATCCGCTAAAAATTGTAACCCAAGCCAAGACTTTTCAGTCTGCATTATCTTAACAAGTTCAAATCCAATACGACGCTTCTTAAGCCCCGATAATGCCTCAGAGTTAGCCTTTAAACCTTTCAAAACAGATGGATGGGTTTTAATAGGAAAATCGGCTAGGAATCTAGCACCACGCAAGATTCTAGCCGGATCTTCTTTGAAAGATTTAACACTATCGTTATTGGGGGACCGTAGCCACTTTAATTTGATATCTTCCATGCCTCTAGTTGGATCATAAAATTGACCTGTAACAGATTGAGCAACAGCATTAATTGTAAAATCCCTACTTCGAAGATTATTAAGTAAATCATCAGGAGTAGTTGAAATTAAATCAACTTTCATCCCGCCAACTTCGAACTGTAGTCTTGAATGAGAATTCTGTCTCTCTGTAAACTCGATATTTATCTGTTTCAAAACTTCTTTAGCTTCTTCAAGAGAAACTAAAGCAACTAAATCAATGTCTTTAGATACCTTTTTAAAGAATTTATCTCGAACATATCCACCTACAAAATAAATAGGTAGGTAATTACCCAACATTCGAATCCAATCGGACGCACGTTTTCGCTGTTCTAACTGTTCAGCAACCTTTGGATTAACCCATGCAGTTCTAGCACGTTCAAAAGTCCTACCGCCCCGGTGTACTAATTCATAGATCTTAGTACGAACCTTTCCAGTAGGGTCTTCTTTGGCTTCTTCTGAACGAGGTTTTCCCTCTTGCTCAAATTGCTCTGCACGGGGGTCAGCGGCCGGGTCAGACCTCTCAGTCTGAGCCTGACGATATTCAGCCACAGCTTGCTTTGCAAGTGTATAGTCCAGTCGCAATAAAAGTTTATCTGCGTTAGACAGTTCTGTCATTACTTCTCAGTTTGAATAATATCTTTGACCAAAGCAACAACGCCACCAGTTGCACCTGCAGCGATTTCACTTTGGCCCATAAACATTCCATAGCCAGCTATAAGACCTAAAATTACCACAGCAGTCAATGCTTGGGGTCTAATTTTATCTGCTAATTTAGAGATCATTTATATTTTTTACTCTCCCCACCTTTAACGGTCTGAAGTTTATCTAATTCACGAAGAAGTTCTTCATGGTCTGTATCACTGGCCCCAACCACCGCAAAGCCAGCATTATTATATGCTTCTGTAACCTCATCCAAATCAACATCAGTGATGACTACACTATGTTTGAACTCGTCACCACCGTGACCTAAAGGACCAGTAATATGAATTAATTCATCAAAAAATGGATTATTGTCGTCTTTCGAGATTTGAGCACTATAGGAACCAGTGGCATCTAGGGCGACATTACCTAGACAAACACCCCTTCCATCATAAATCCACCAAATCTCAGGATTTTTCTTCTCGTCCTTTTCTTCCTCTTCTTGTTCGTCCTTCGTATCTGAGGCTTCATTTTCTTTCTGTTTCCAGAAAAGCTCTCTAATTTTCATTAAACCATCCTCCTTCCTGAAGAATCTCACGGGCTTCATCATCAGAGAAAATCCCACTCGACATTACTTGAGTGTCATACAACCTAAGTATCTCCCAATAGAAAGCACTTACTGGCATTTCACTGTCACCCGCTTCAGGGGCAGATAATTCACCATTGGTAAAGTTATCTTCGAAGAATTTAACACTGTCTTCAGCAATGCGACTACGATAATTATTGTTGTTGGCTTTCCAACGATCAGGAAAACCCCCAAGATGGTCAGGAATATCTGAGTCCTTATCCCTCGTTAGAACCTTAAAAGAGGGTAATGCCACCGCCACAATATTTTTGGCTAACGGTATATTCTCAGAATTTGTATATATTAATGTAACAGCCATGTAAATCTCCTATGGTATGAGTACCATAAGTATAGCATTGATTACTCTGTGAGTCAATTAAATTCCAAGATTTCCTAAGATTGTATTCATATTGTCTAAGCAATGCTCAACAAATTTATCTCGCATTGCTGTCAACTTTTGAGGATCAGCCGCTAAACCAGTCATTTGATCCCCAAAAGTGGCATTAACGCCTTTGGCAGCTTTTTCAATCAATGCGGGATTAGCAAACGCTTTATCAAAAAAGACACCAACTTCACCTTTAACCTGATCTCGTGTCAATCCAGCCCGAGCTCCTACATCACTCCAATCTTGCCCGTGCCGGACTCCACCAATACCACCACGGCTTCCAGCACGAAATGTTCCCATCGTCTTGTGATCTCTACTGATATTATCTAAGGCATTATCAATAGCTACAATTGAACCATCTTTATGCACTAACCAGTTAGCACCATGCCTGTCGTGGTTTCCAGTCATAAAATCAAGCATAGTTAATCCCATAAAGGATGCTCGACCCTCTTCTGTACCCATCATCTTCTTTAGAGTCGCATCACCCTCTGCTGATCCGGGCATCGAACAATCATCACAAAATTCCATTAGATGCCCACCACCCTGTTCTCCCTGTTCGATGGCACTCTTATCCTTCCCAGCTAAATCTATTCCAGCATTTTCAAAACCTTTTTGTAAGGCTTTCATACCAAAATATTTCATATGAACCGCAGGCATTACATTTAATCCCATTGCACGGTCTAACGCAAAAGCAAAAGCCTCACCTCGACTGTCACCTGACTGAACTTTATAAATCCATTTTTTACCGTCCATCATAACGGTAAAGTTTTTCTCTCCCCGTATACCACCTTGACCCGTAAATTTGGCACTTTCAAAAATATCTTCCCCAGGATTCCGCTTACGCAACGGATCTTTACTGGGTTTGCTAAAACGATATTCTTCCGCCCCAACCTCAGTTAATAAATCAGCACGGGCTTTAGCTATTTCCTCACTCGCTGCAAGTTGATCAGACCGAGGCATTCCATCCCGTTGAGCCATTGCGTCATAAACTCGTTGAGCCTCTCGACGTTGTTCTTCCCGTCTCGCTGCTTGTCGTTGTTGTCGGACCGCATTCTCTGCAACCTTCTGTTGCTCTCGCTCGGCTCTACGAGCTCGTGCTTCAGCAACATTTTCCCCCGGCCTTGGAGGTCGCTCACCCGGTTGTAAGTTTTCCGCTATGTCACGCTCACGTTCTTCTTGTGCTTGCGGATCAGGTTCCTGCTGCCTTTGCCGTAGGCGGTTCTGTCGTTGTTGTTCAATACGTTCTTGGGCTAGTCTCTCTGCTCTATTTTGAGGTACTGCTCTTAGTCGTCTAGCAGCACTCGCAGCTCTCCTATCTTCCTCTGCATCACGTTCAGCCTGTGACACACGATTAGAACTGAGTGATTCAGGACGCTGATGTCTGCCCTCAGGCCCAGAGAACGGAGCACCAGTAGCATGACGACCACCACGTTCCGGCTGAGACACACGTTGCCAACGACGATTCTTTACCGCATTCTCAGGCACATTATCAAAGAATAACTGTACAGGATGTTCTCCTCGTCCAGCAGGAGCCGAGATAAATTGCCCATTCTGTCGCAAATGATCTCGGACAGCAGTTCCTAAACGAAATGGAGCCTTTGGAAGACGCAATAAATGGAAACCAGCATCACCAACCTGCGCCGCTAAATCTCTTTGAGAGTCATGAACTCTTCCAGCATCTAACCATTGTCCTTCTGGGGGAAGTCTGTTCTTCTCGCCTTCTCGAACTTCATCTGGATGCACGGCGAGAAAGAGTCGTGGGAATGCTTTCGGTACAACCTTTAGACGAACATTTCCATCCGGACCTTTAACAGTCCGTTCCTTCCGCATCGGAACTTGTCCACGTTTTTGCTTGATATCCATGAACAAGGGTGCCCGTGCTTCCCCATCTGGCCCAATCCATAGACCTTCAATATCATCTAATTTCTTACTATCTTCCTCACGAAGAACTCGACGTAAAGTATCGGCCTGCACATCCAAAGCATGTTCCCATGTCTTTGTTCCGTCTTTCAGACGCTCGGCCCTGTCCATATAATCCTGCATCGTCATCCAACGATCTTCAGGAATATTAGCGTAAGGAATAAAATAAGGCTTTTGACCGCGCTCAATCATCCAAATCATCTGATTGTAGCGGTTGTGAATGACAAATGCCTCTTCACGATACGTGTTGAGGTCTACAATAAGTTTTTCACGTTCTTCAGGAGTCATATCTCTCATTTCTTGTTCTGAAAGACCTGCTCCAGGGAACATGCGTTTAGGATTTACCCAACGAATAGCACGAAAAGTCATCTTACGGGGAACAGTGCGATGCACTGTTCGATACATCGGCACCAAATGTGGATACCGACGATGCTGTAGTTGAACTAATCCTTCCGCTAAAGAAGTAACGTCAGTAAGTTCTTCTTGATACTCAAGAATATCTAACTTTTGTAGAATAGACGAAGTGGTCATAGTCTCACCAATAGGTTACTTTTTAGTTGTTTTCTTTTTACCCAAATTATCAATATCATTTGATAATTTAGATAAAATCTTCGAAACTTTCGGATCTGAATGAGCAGTTAACGTAGCAATACCTGAGTCGAGCTTACTCAAGATACCTGCTATATTAGATTCAGCTTCCTTCTCAGCCTCTTCAGCTTTAGCCTCAGCTTCACCTGCTTTAGCTACAGCCCTTCGTGCTCCAGCCTTAGCCATACGGACTTTAGACTCTTCTTGCTCTTGTTTGGCTGCTTCAACCGCCCGTGCAATCATAGCTTTGTAATCATCTTGAGGCTGCTCTTCAGCCATTCCATTGTTGTTAGCCATTTCTGGCCCTCCATTGGCATATTCGTTTGACCGCTGCTTAACAACAGCATCTACTTGCCCCACTGTCTGGCCTTGGGGATTTAAGAGATCCCCTTTTCCACCAGATTCAGGGCCAGCTTGAGCACTATTTTGTTGTCCCTGAGCTCTATTTTGTTTGGCTTCACTGCGAAGATAATATCTTGACTGTTTACCATCTTCACCACGAGATTCACCTTGATGTACTTTCACACCAGGAGGTCCCTGCTCACCCGGCTTTAAATACTCTCTATCCGAAGTATCTCCTCCACCACCGCCACCCCCACCGGGAAGTCCAACCCCTGGAAGTCCGACACCAGGAATAGCAGCTTGTCCTGGGCCTAAAGCTGGTTGATCTTGACCCGGAGGTAAGGCTGGTTGTTCACCACCCTGTCCTGGGCCTAACTCTGGTTGACCACCACCATCTTGACCTGAACCTAAGGCTGGTTGGTCGCCACCATCCTGCCCCGGACTTAAGGCTGGCTGTTCCTCTTCCCCACGTTCAAGTTCATGTTCTACGATATCTGGAAATGCTCTGATTGTACCTTTATAAGGTTGTAGACCTGCAATCTTTAAATTTTTTTGAAGTTGTCGAACCTTATTGTTTCCTCCATAAGCCGAAGGCCAACCAGCAGCAGGTGGAAGTGACGTAGTATTTCGCGGGTCTGAAATCTTTTGAACATGATCTTTAACTGCTTCTAGGCTACTCCCAATTTCAAGAGCACCCTGTTCAACTGACGCAGACGCTTTCATATACTCTTTTCCTAATGCATCCAAAGCAGCCCTACGTTGATTCTCACCCGACATAAGATTGCCATCAGCATCTGTAGCAATCCTCATCTTGCCATCAGTACCCATAACTTTTTTATCGGAATACTCTGTACGACCGATCTTATCGGCACCCTTCTCATAAGCATTCTTAGCTTGAGCCATTTCGGTGGCTAAGTCTCCACGTTTCTCCCAGTAAGCTTGAGCACCCCTTTGCTCATAAAACTCACCACGAGGCTGTTTCCCAAATCGTGCCTCAATTGCTTGACGACGACCCTCATTGAATTCACCCTTAACCCGATCCATGAAACCCATCGTAGCATTTTGCACACTACGACCAGCCTCATATGCCTTACCAGCACCAATAAGAACCTTAGAGGTGATAGCATCCAATTTACCCTTAGCAGCATTAAATGCCGGAGTACCTTTAATTTTGGCTTGTTCAATTAAACCTTGAACTATTGGATACTTTTCTTTTGCCCACTGTTTTGCCGCCTCATACCCAGCAACACCATTTTGAACAAGCATTTCAGCCTGATTCGCAAGATCTAGGGCTATATTCTGTAAATGAGGTTTAGCAAATTCAACACCACGCTCAATCTGGGCACGTACTTTAGGCCATTCTTTTTGGACCTTGGCAGAAAATTCATTTTGATAGTTGGCAAGGACATCCATGCCATCCAAAACTTTTTGACCTAATTCTTTGGCCTTCTCCTTCATGGCTGGGAAGGCAATTATCTCTGCATATGCTTTAACATCAGTACCAAAATCAGCCGCAGCTTCACCTAATCGTTTTAAACCTCTACCCGCTGCATCCTTTGCATTATTAGGAATTTCATTGATGAAATCTTTCTTATCATTGATCCATTTTTGTCGCGCACGTTGCTGGGCACCCTTTTTAACGGCTTTTTCTCTTGACTTAAGAGCTTTATCTGCACCTTTAAGAAGGTTACGACGTTCTTGACGGCTAACAGAGTATTTATTCTTATTCCCAAATTTAGCATCAAGTTTTCCAGGACCGTGGGCTTTTCGAACAGCTGCATAAGCATTATTAAAACGTTTGATTGGCTGTGAATTTAATGGTGTATTTGAATCAGCTCTACGAACATTGAAACCACCAGATGGGTTTTTAAACTCAGCTAAGGAGACAATAAAATCTCCATTTTTACCGTTGATTCGCATCCCATCTTTAGGAAATCCAGGTGTTCCGCTACTAGGGTCTTGAGTTTCATACCCAGACCCAAGAGACGCATCAATAACAGCTTGACCAGCCTCTTGAGAAGAAGAACTATTCTGAGTATCAGATGGGAATAAATCCTCAAACATTTGATTGGCTTCGGACTCACCGAAACCATAATTAGGCCACTCAGCTTGCTCTTGAGCTGCCACCATAGACTCTTCGCCTGCACTTGGAGCATCCCACTTTCCCCAAGGACTACCTCCAACGGGTTCCGTGCCAGGGATTTGCATTGATAGGTAGTCAGATGAAAGTGATCCATTTTCGTTATATCGAGAAAGAGTTCTATGTGAAACATCTTTAAAATAGAAAGAAGTAGAAGAAGCTGTGATAATGTCATCCAAACTATAAATGAGTTCAAGACGCTCTTCCTGTTTAAAAAGAGCGTCTAATCCCTCAACAAGTTTTTCAGCTTGAGTTTTGCCGTTGGCATCATAGCCACGTTCAAGAGGTGCAACCATTACACGTCTCCACTTTCATCAGCTTCTTCTTCATCCAATTCATCTTCGATGAGGTTAGGATTAACTTCTTCTTCCTCTTCAGTAGGAGCATCGCCCCCTTCAGTAACCTCCGGTCCTTCAATGGGCGGAGGTGGGGGTAACTGATCCACTTCGGCTGGCAGGCCACCCCCACCACCTGCTGGGGCTGGAGGTGCCCCACCGGGAGGTGGGGGCATCCCACCGTCGGGAGGAGTACCAGGCATACCAGGGGTGGGTGGTTGCCCAGGTGCTCCAGGCATCATTCCAGGTTGTTGTTCAGCTTTCTTGAACTTAAACCTAATCTCTTTACCCTTCTCTTTGATTGGTTCATATCCAAGTTGCAACATTTGAACAGCGTTCTCAATCCGCAACTTTTCAACACTTAACTCAATCTCCTCAGTTTTCTCCTGCGGAGGTATCATGTCTATTTCCCAATCACTAACATTCATCTGTTTTAGCATAAATGGAAGTACTTGATGATTGATAACATTTTGATAGGATTCAATTAAGTTGTCATGCATGGCAGTCTGAGCAGTCTCTCTCGTAAGACCACCAACACTAGACGCATCACCTGTAAACAGGGGAGTCACGCCCCATAGCATAGCTACACGGTCACGAATCTCCTGCCTAACAGGTAGATAATCTAACTCTTGGAAGGTATAGGCTAACTTAACAAAGTCAGTCTTACCTCTATTGTTACGAGCTGAAGCAGCCACCCACGGAAATGTGTTTGGATCATTCAGCATTTGGGTCTTTACACGTTCAATTTCCTGTTCCAAGGATTCAGGATCGTCCGTATAAGTGATTATTAACCCCGGTGGAATTCGCCGTTCATACCAGTATCTATAGAGAGTCCTGTCAGCACCCACAAGTGCTAAGACTTTCTCAAACACAGTAAGAACAGGGGAATAGCCATAGGTTTTCGATGGATTAAAGAAAGAAGCGTGACAGATTTCATCCGCTAAATAATAACGATATCGTCCACGCCAATAGTATCTGAACATTGCAGGTATTAATTTAGCATTACACCTGAAACCTTCAGGAACTATTACATCACATCGACCAGGAGTTGTATGGGTTTGTTGTTCTCGATGAACCGGGCAAAGGAAATGAGATCTTTCCGGCAATCCGTCTTTACGGTCAATATCGTATTCGGTTAATGCTGGATGTAATCTTGTAACTTCAAAGATTTTTTGCTTTGAGATATTTCCAGTTTGAGAATCAATTTCATATTCTTTATTAAAGAGAAGGAATCCATCATCTGCAATTAAAACGTCTGTCATAAATTCATGAAGAACATCTAACAACGTTTGATGGAAACTATTGGCATTACCACGTAATTCCTCAAAATCGTTCTGCTGGGAAAAATCAGGAATATATGTATGGACAGGAATTTTATTATTATTCTTGTCTCTCTTATACTTCCTAACTTTCTTAAGGATTATTTCATCATATTCTTCATCGTAAAGTTCTTGTTCTACGATTTCATATACAAAACATTCATCACAATGTTCATCTTCATCATCATCAAATTCTTTACCACACTGAATACATTTACGGATGAATTTTTGATGCCAAGGGGCAAATCCTTTTCTAAACACTTCTCGTAAGATTGCCAACACGACAGATCGAATTTCAGTAACTTGATAAGCAAGAACATATAAATCTTGTAAGATACTACGACGATAAATAAATTGTTGTCGGACCCAGTCTTGGATGATTGCATCCAATCCAAGAGGGGCCATTCGACCTGAAGATCCCTGACCCTGTGATGTTTCAGCGGCTTTAACTAAAGAATCTAAAGTACCAACTAATCCATTAACTTTTTGATAATTAGCAAGAGTGTCAGAAGAAGGGCCATCAGCCGATAAGGAAACACGCGATGATGAAGCGTCCCCACCACCCATACCAACAATGGTTGGGCCACCAAATGCATTCGCTAACGAATCAATTAACCCCATTAAATCCTTCCTACCACTTCATTCATGGTAAATTCATCAGGGGGTCGAGACATTGTCCAATCCCCTTCGTGATTCTCCCATTTAGAGCTACAGACTAAACAAACTTTTTTATAAGCTTGATCAGGCTCAAACACTCTATTTCCCATTTCATCTGTATATTCTATACCACCAACACGGCTACACACAAGGCATATATCCGCGCTACTGCTAACAATTCGCTCTTTTACTGCGTCTCGACCCCAACCCACACTCGTAGGAGATTGTAATGGATTACGGGATTTATCTTGTGTATCTTCATTTTTAGTAGGATTTTCGAATAAAGAATTAATTCCGGGGAGTTGATGCATTCCCGTAACAACCCCATGATCCTTCAAAACACCATGGACCGCACCGACTACCGCATCTGCTCTATCTTTTTGCATTCCAGGTCTAGCTTCAATTTTATCTCCATAAACCACATCTAAACCTAAAACTTCTTCAACTATCTCTTTAACGAAGAAACCATCTAATTTCTCGTGATACAACAAATCTTTGAATGTGTCATAAGCTTCACGGCTACTGCGACCAATAGATTTATATTTTGCGGAGATTCCATATCGTTCTAATGTTTGTAATGAACTAACAGATTGATAATTATCGTATGTAACATTAACTACTCTAAAACCCTTATCGCGTAAGGAGATAATAAAGTTTTCAATGGCACCAAAATCTACATCCTTATCCGGTTCAGGTTCCCAAACCTTGAGGAGATCGATAACAACATGCTCAATACCTTGATGTGCGACACATAAGGCTGCATTGGCATGTCTTAACCCTAAATCTACATGAATAAAATATTTTATTCCAGCCTCTAAGCCTGATTCATCCCGAATCGTTTTTAACCCACTCCAATTTATTTGACCAACTTCATCTATCTCAGCATCAAATGCCCGTAGAACAACCATTGGGTCCTTAATATAAGCATCACGGGCAAAGGGAGGGTCACATTCATAACGGGCTTTGGCTAAAACAGGATCGGTCGCATAGAAATCCGCAAAATCCTCTTTCTTTTTAGAAGGATTAAAGTCCCATGTTGCAAAAGGAGCTCCACCTTCCCGACAAGAAACAAAGGTTCGATCCTCCATCTTACCATTTGTGAACCGTCGTTGGATGAAAGAACCCTTAAAACGAGGCCAAGACAGGCAAATAATCTTGCCTAATCCTGGAAAACGTGACTGAACCAAGGCTTTAGCCGTATTATATACCCCTTCAGCACCTTCACTTCTTAGAGAATGACTACGCTGAAGTTCTTGTTCACTTTTAAAAGCATCAATCTCATCAAGAATAATTAAAATGGGGGTGTATCCCTGCCATGATTCATTCTCTGAGTTACCAGATATCAAACGAATATTCTTAGGGAATGTAACCGTTTGCTGAGTAATTCTAACGGGGATGGCATCTGAGTTAACTTCAGGGTCAAAAAGTGGAGCACTTCTAAGTATATTAGAAAGAGTGCTGAAATAAATATTTCGAGCAATGTCAGCATTTTGAGCAACATTTATTGAATCAATAAAACTGTTCTTGTCCATGCCAAAATACTGTTGAGGACTGCGTAGACACTGAAGAAGATATACTATACGAAGGCCGATAAGAATTGAACATGTATCCTTACCCGATCCCTGTCCTGCCATCAACACTCCTTCCGTATAGTGGGTAGAAGCAAAGATATTAGATAAAGACTCCACAAACTTTAACTGTGGAGCAGAAAGCCTCATAGACAAGTTAAGATACTCTGGACTATAAAGAAATGTCTCTAAGTCTACAGGAGTACGCTCAAAAGGATCATCAGGCGAATAAGAATCGTCTGTTACGGCAGTTACATCGTCAGGTTTAGACTTGAGTAGTGATCCTAGCGTTGTAAAGTCTACCGAGGGAAACGAGTCTTTCCCCAAGCCTTTGGAGAATTTCCTCATCCTTTACCTCTTCCTTGATTATTTTTGCAATATCTAATAGAAATTGTTGAGATAAATCGATTCCTAAAACAGCAACTTCACCCTTTAAACTATCAATAAAGGCATCAGTTGCCTGTTTTTTATCCTTCCACTTAATATTATCATTTAATAGTGCCTCTTGCGAAGTTTGCTGGACTAACCTATATCCAGACAACAATCGCTCATTAGCAGCTACAGTTGAAAGAACGATATCATCATTAGTTGTTGAAACTAATTCAACATTATTCGTCGGAATAACTTCAGGAAGATCAAGGACAGCAGAATCTAAAACCTCCCATTGATCCATAAACTTCCAATCGTTTAATAGAACAAAAGGAATTCCCAGACGCTCTTCAATCTCTGATAAAGCTATTCCTCGCTCGTATAGCTCTCGTGCGTCTTTTTGGAGTTTTTGATCCCACGTTTTTTGGGAGACGTTTTTAGGTTTTCGAGGATTTCCTTCTGCCATCCGTCAATCACCTCTGTTGCATAATTTTTGTCAATTTCTGTGTCTGTTGAATCTTGATTAGAAGCTTTATTTAGTTTTGGCACTAACTCTAAAAGATAGCAAAGCCACCCTCTAAATTCTTTATTATCATCAAAAGTTATTATTGGTGCCGGACATATTAAAGCCACTCTTCCTGTGTGGGGATCCACCATTACCGAAAAATCATCTTCATGGAATTCGGGAAACATAGCCATTCATTCTGTCTCCATTATAACAAATTTAAAGTATTTATGTAAATTTAATCTTTTAAAATATTCCTTGAGCTGCATTCCCCCAATTGAACGCATTTTCTCGTTTACGATGAGCAAAGGATTTACACCGAGGAATCTCCTTCCTCTCTAGACCATCGAAAACCACTGTCCAGCCTACATATAAATTTTCATCATATTTAAGCTTGGAACACGTTGTAGGGTCTACAAAATACTGACAACGCTCTTCCAAACACTGAAATTCAGTAGGTTCATCGGAATTATAACTACCACAGACAGCTAAAACTTGCTTAGTGTGTTGACTATGGGCCGTGGTAGATTCCATTTTAATAGCTTTAAACGCACATTGCCCATGATATTCATCAGTCTTCCCAAAAGGCGTGAATCCAGGTTTATGATCCATATGCTTTACGTCTTGTAATGGAAGCCAATTCTTACAATCAAGTATATTACAATAGACCGTCATTATCCGTTTGTTTCTCCTTAACTGATTCAACTAACCGTTGGGACCACAAACTAAACCACTCATATTTTTTATTACTTTGAGTAAATTCACTAAGCTGTCGAAAAACATCGATAGACAT